>UEXS01000197.1_pt1 | contig 49625 bp, 28 predicted proteins | sample 4301141 | NCBI WGS metagenome assembly UEXS01 (sample SAMEA4773178, study PRJEB27434) | metagenome | biome: 2259; feature: agricultural soil; material: soil | place: USA | collected 2014-09 | depth 0.25 m
CGCCTGAGTATGTATTGCTCTCAACTGAATTAGGCGGAGAGAAGCGCTTTTCTTCTACGATCGCGAGACGGCTTGGCAGCCTTGGAGCATTGACCAAAGGCGATCGCGGAGCAGCAGACAATGGCGACCTCGCAAAGTACAACTTCGAGACTGAGGGAAGGCAGAGCAGCGCTAGGTTTGTTATTTCGATCTATCATGTCAGGAAAAGCCGTACCTGGAATCGACAATCCGCGTCAGACGCTAAGAGACATGGGTTTGCTTGTCGAACAAGACGGAGTGGAGACGGTTCGAAAAGACGATGAATACAACGTCCCCCGCTTTTTGAATCGAGTGCTTGCTCTGGACGTACACCGCCAGAATGCTTTATTTGATCATTACGCGAAGCTGTTTGACGAGATCGTAAGCTTTGCGAAGGAGAACGGGACCTTTGACGAAGGAGTCACGGACATCAAAGCGTTGTCGGTTCGTTTGGTGGACTCTAGCGTTGTGCATCGCGACCAATCAACAGGAGCCGAGACCACACACTGCACGCTTGAAATAGACCAACCTACTAAGAAGGTAAGCTTCACCGAGGCAGAGGAAGCGCGCACAGGGAAAGGTGGCGCTTTCTTCGAGCACGTACGTAAAGGCTCATTCATTCTTGCGTTGGAGTCTGGCAGGCATACTGACCCGGCCACAGGTAGCACGTACTCCAACTTTGCGGTGTGGCGGCCAGAGGGCGCACGCATCAGTTACATTCGAGACGCGCAGCTAACCGAGACATATCGGCCGGTCGTACCAGAGAACGTGCGCGATTGGTGGACGGCAAAGTATGCGACGATCCCCGATGTTCAGACCTCAAAGCTACACGTAATCGGCGGAGCGATAACCCCACTCTGGCAAAGCCTTAAGACAACCGAGGCAACCCACCTGCGCGTTGTAAGACTAACAACCGATGACGGCCAGCGCATTGTGGGCGTTCAGATACCGAGCGACCACGTAGGCGAAGTATTAGGGGCTCTGGGTGTTGCTCGCACGTTGCGCGAGACGAATGAGATTTTCAATGCGGTATTAGAGGACGGGGAAGAAATCGCGCTTACAGCCGGGCTCACGCTTAAACGCGGAGCCATTCACCGGGACCCTGTCATCGAGCTAACCGGCGCTTACCCAACTATGTTTGCAACTCTCAGGAAGCTTGGCTTAATCAACGAACAAATGAATTGGCGGCAACGATTCTTTGTGCCGACCGAGGAAGAGCCAGGCATTGCAGTCCTCGCGGCCATACTAGAGCAGTTCCCGGTTATTGATAGAGAGGGCGAAGAGGCGGCGGACGGCGACGACCAACAAGATGTAGTTTTCCACCAGTCAAACACGTTGCGACCGATTGACCTTGAGAACTGGATTGTCGAGCCAGCCGATACTCAGTCTAGGAAAGATGCACGAGGCCAGGCGCCCATCACCATAACAAAAGCTGCCAAGCCGACGAATAATGAATCCGAACTGACTAGCACGCATCCGAGTGAAGGCCTAGCTTTGCCAGTTATCAGTCAGGCGATCGCGGCGGCCATGCTTCGCGCACAGCAACCGGACTACCGCGCGCCAGCCGTTCAGATTGGTTTCAACTTCGCTGAAAGCTAAATCTGAATAAGCAGCGCTTTCTAGTGCGGGTAATCGCTGATTGCGTTCGTTCAGCCTCACCCATCAGCGGAAGTTCATGCGGCGCCAGTGTTACCAGCAAACCAAACGTGTTATTCGAAGCAGCTGTGTCGGTCTGACGTTTCGCGTTCTGAACCTACGCTCTTTCCTTTCTTGTTGTATGCAATGGTTGCCAATACTATCAAAACGCTGCTTGCCAAGTAAAAGTTGTCAAAACGACTTCGTTCGAGCATTCACGTTGCCCAAGCGATGCATCTAACGAGTTTGACCGCCGACAGTTATTCAGTTCTTGTCCGGTTGAGATTCCGTAAGTGCTCTTATCTTATCTCTTATGTTAGCATTGTCCTGAATCAACGGCAGCGCTAGGTTGTAATAATCAACCGCCTTCTTTCGTTGCCCAGTTCTCTCGTAAAACCGTGCGATATCAAGCAGCACACGGGCCTCCTCCGCAGATCTATGAACTTGTCGATATATTTGAAGTGCTTTCTTGTAGGAGTCTTCTGCTTGTTGATTGTCGCCAAAATCATTGCTTAGATGACCAATTGCAAGCAACGTGTCTACTTCACGATCAACGTCCCTCGGATTAGTAGGGCTTCCTCCTATTAGGATCGGCTTAAACGCACTGGGTCCATCAGAACTCGCGGTGAATTGACTGTCTTGTTTTCTTATTAACTCAAAGAGTGGCAGGGCCGCCTGAAAAGATTTTAGAGCCAGTCGCTTGTTCCCCAATTCCCCATGGAGGCCAGCGATTTCTAACACCATGTTAATCTCGTTAAATATGTCGTTATACTTATGATAATTCCGCGCGGCTTCTTCGTAATAGGTTATTGCAGAAACCTTGTTTTTAGCTGCAACTGATTGTTCCGCCATAGTCTTCAGTAGCCCGGCGCGATCTGCCGCGACGTTCGAGAGTGCAAGTGCCTTACCGTAGAACTCAAGTGCCTTGTTAGAATCCTCAATAGATCCATAGAGGTCACCGCATTTGGTAAACACAAACACTTTCAATTGTGCATCCCTGACGTATTTTAATAGTGGTAATGCCTGTTCATAATAACCGAGCGCTGCTTTTGGATCCGACGAGTTCCCACTGAGATAATCAGCAAAGCGAAGGACGGTGGACAGTTCCCCAACGTGATCTCCCATTTTTCTGTAGAGTGCCATGATCTTTCTGAATTCTGTTTCAGGGATTTCGGCCATCACGAGCTCGGAACCCTCCTCCGTTTCTCCAGTAAAGATCCCTCGGTACAGCTCTCCCAGATTCTTCATGTTCGTCGCGATCATGGTTTGATGTTGGGCAATCTCCTTCTGCGCCTCAGCAATATTTCTTTCGTTTTCTGCTTCGGTCTGTTTTGCTAGCGCCATTTCACGTTGAACGTTAGCTTCTTGCCTCAGACCCTCGGCGACCTGTCTCTGTACACTTGCCTCATCCCGCTGCCTTAACGCCTCTTGACGGCTGATGAGCGCGATTATTGCAATAGGAAGGGAGACAACCAAAAGCGTGGCTATTAGTAAGGTTGCCAAGCGAGCGAGGCGCTTAGACCAGTTGATGGGGAAATGTTCTCTGATCCATTTTTCATCGAATACTGTCTCGTAGATACGATTTCGCGTATGCAGAATGCCGTCATCAACACGAACCACACCCGATAGCTTCAGATGCGACTTAACAAGTGATTGCTCTTCATCAAGAACCGTCCTCCAGCCCCGACGAAGTTTGCGATAGGTGCCCAAAACCGCAGCGGAATCTGGCGCCCGCTTTGTTAAGAGATCTCGAACGGCCGTAAGATTCGAGTCGTTTTTGCTCTTCTCTCCAAAGAAAGTATCAGCCACAAGCCTATCAATCTCATCTTCAGCCCAAGTCTGTTTCTTGCGGTCCGCTATCGCACGACACAGACGTTGTGTCAAGAACGGATGCCCTCTAGTCCATCTAAGCACTCTCCGTAACGCTTGCCGAGCATCATCAGGTGCAAGACCTAGCCCGTCAGCGAGTGGAAGCGCCTCCTCAAACGAAAAATCAGTCAGGTCTATTCGCTGGCCGACGTTAAAAGGCGTGCGTTTAGGATTCTCGATTAGGTCACTAGGTGTTGCCACGCCAACGAAGACGAAAGACAGACGTTGAAATGCGGGCACATTGGCGCGTGAGTTGTACATATGTCGGACAGCAATGAAGAAATCGTCAGAGAAATCAAGGCTCAGCGTAGTATCAATTTCGTCAATAAAGATAACTATCTGCTTTTCAACTTTCGCCAGGAGCACGCTTTCAAAGAACAGGACGAACCGTTCTGTTTGACCTAAACTGGAATTTGCGGACCACCATTCAAAGACATCAAATTCGGGTAGTAAGCTTTGAGCGATTCTATGGATTATGCCAAGGTACCACTGTTGCGCTGTTACCTCCTTTCCGATCCGGGACAGATCGATAATCACAGATTCTATTCCTTGCCGAGCAAGGATCTTAGCGGTTCGAAACATCAGACTCGATTTACCCACCTGACGAGTCGTTAGAATGAATCCGTATTCGCTCTTGCTACAAAGTTCCATGAGCTCAGTATCGGCAGAACGACCGATATAGACGCCTGCGCCAACTGGACCACCCGGTGTAAAGAACTCACCTGACATCAAAGCGTCTCCGAAGATAAGAGTTGTACAAAGGACAGCGAGGGACCACTGTGCCGCCCTTTCGCACTGCAAGGCCCTTCTTTCTCAAGACGAAGAATGCCTGTTCGTCAGGGTCACCGTGTCGGAGGATCTCGACAAAGGCAGTTCGCAGCGTTTCCCTTGCACGCAACCAAGAATACCAAGCTGTGAGATGGCGCCCAAAGGGACCATTGTCTTCGTTAGCGTTGCGCAGCAACTCCTCAAAGTCGCATGTCCCTGCCGCAATCTGATAAAGCGACAATTGCCAAAGGTAAGGGTGTCCTTCAATAACACTCATCAATCTTGACAACTGCGCGGGGTTTAAGTGTAGTCCATATCGCTCATTTAGTTCTTGTATTTCCAAGGCAGTGAAGTCTGGCAACTCTATGACTTCACCGACGTTGAAAGGCGATTGATTTGGATCGTCAATTAGTTGGTGAGGCTCCAAGGAAGTCACCAAGACCAAGTCGAGTTTCTCGAAGTGCTCATCGATATGACGATCGTTGTGCCAAGCGCGAAGCATAGCGAAAAAGCTAGAACGAAAGTTCGTGTCAAGGAGCCTGTCAATCTCGTCCATTGCCAGAACTAAAGGGCGGTTTATTCGCGCGAGTATGTACTTTGTGTACCCCGTACAGCGATCACCAATGCTCAGCTCTTTCTTCCATAGACTAGACATTCGATCCGGCACGTTCAGTCGGTCGGCCAGCACAGCGCAAAAACGCCGATGAAAGGCTTCCCGGTCGGTCAAGTCTGTATCGTCAAACGCTTTCGTAAAGTCGATTTCGACAACTTCTTTGCCAACGCTCTTAGCACTGCCCATCATTCTTCGTAATAAGGAGCTTCCGCCCGTCTGGCCAGGAGCCTGTATACAGATTGTTACGCCTTGGTCTTTGATCAACCTCAGGGCAGTTTCGTCTGCTTTTCCCCGGTGGACGTAAAGGCGGGACTCCTCCGACATAGTCCCCGAAGGCGCCCTGACAGGGACGTCAGTAGTTACGTTGGTGCGAACCGTTTCGGCAGGTTCACTAGAGCTAAGGATGCCTTGATTCTCGCGGTCGTCCCCCTTTTGCGTTTCTTGCAGGCCGGGAAACCGGGGCTGGTTGGCAACCAATCGCTTGACTGTACCCGGAAACTTCGGTTTCACGTGAGGCTTAGCTCGACCGCGTTGCACTCCTTCTAGCAGGGTTTTTCTTGCTTGAGCTTCCTTCACTCCGACGAGGTCAATGTGTACCATTGTCGTGAGTAACCCTTGTGGATTGCACTCTCTTACTAGTACTGGAAGTAGCTTACCTATTGTGCCAGTCGGATCCGTAACAAAGGCAGCGGACCACTCGGATTGAGTGAACATAGCATTTACATAATCCGGGGAGAGAATGCCCATTGTACGTTGGGCTTGCTTGCTCGCTCGATCCATCTCGACGACAAAATTCGACCCCGGGCGGAAGTCCCAAGCCTGGATGACCACGGTATAACCCGCTTCTTCCAGTTCCCAAGCTACCCATTCAGCCCAAGCACGATCGGCTTTGTTATAGCTGATGAAAAAGTCTTTTGACGGTAGATTCTCTGCGCCCACGAATCCTCGGTGCCTATTGGAATCGAAGCACACCACGCGAATTATCGCTAGATGTGACCTGGACGGCACTGGAGATTGAGGAACCGTGAACTCCGCGTTCCCACGTTCATCATCGCGTACGACCCAGACACCTTCGCACGCGATCTCCGAACGCCGCCTGATAGTGACAATTATATCATACCGGCAATTCGAGTCATCACCTCACCTCGAGAAGGCACATCAACGGACCAGAGGTTCGATTTGTTGTGGTTTGCATTCTCATCACCAGCTTCCGCATTTGACATCAGGCGGCCCGTTCGGAATTAAGATAGAGTCGCGAGGATAATTGAAACTGTTAGATTCGATTGGTTGCCTTTTTTGCAACGTCTCCTACCTGGAGACTGAAGGCTTGCGTCATACCATTGAGGTTGAAGTAGAGACTCTGTACGAAGCAGCGGTTCTTTCCATTCGCACCTTTCGACAACACGACTGCGAGCCAGGGCAAGTCAGTAACCTAGAAGCGCAAGTGCGAAGCTCTATCATTCGCACCATTTACTCCAAGGAGCATTTATGCTTGGTTGAACGGGGGTGCTAAGGCACCAAGAGAGGCCGTGATTAAGGAGCGATTGCGTGCACTACTTTAGAATTTGAACTCCCCACATATATGCTCCTGCCATCAGAGTCTCTCCGTTCGGTATGTTATAATGACCCTGTGACCGATACTGACTTCTGTGAAAAGGCCGCAACCAAAACAGCACACCAATAGAACAGCACACGCAACACGGACCCGATGTCGCCTTCCATCTGAATATACGACACCATCCCCTACTACCTACAGCAAACCGCAATGTTTCTGGCCTGTGGATAACCAATATTGCGTCATTATGTCATTTTCCCTTACACTTTACGACAGATATTCGCTTATCCTTATCAGAAATAGCGCTCCCCGATGAAATCTATTTCCAAGGTCCCTTCGGGGCGGCGTATGACTTACAACTGCGCAAAATGTAGCGAACCCTTGGAGCAGGCTCCGGAGAAGTCTCCCGATGGTTGGTTCATTCGTTGCTCGTCCTGCCGCATCAGAAATCTCATCATTCCAGTTTTCAAACTAGTTGATTGGAAGTGATCATGCCGTACCAGTTTAAGCGAGAACCACTCACACAAGACGAGGCCAACCGGCTGGCTAATGCCTGCGAAACACACGAACAAAAGCTCGTAGTTTGGACCTTGCTCGATACGGGTCTTCGCGTTTCAGAGTTGGCCGCTTTAACAAAAGAAAACGTCGATTGGCAGATTCACCGATTGATGATCTATGGTAAAGGTGGTCCGTACGGAACGCGATCAAAACGTAGAATTGTTCCCCTGTCCGCCAGAGTTCAGCCGCTCATCGAAGGACACCTAGCACTTCACGACAGCTTTGGGACGAGTGTTCGAACGATTCAGCGCATTATCAAGCGTATAGCGAACAAGGCAAACATCAGCCGGCAGGTGAGTCCACACGTTCTGCGCCACACGTTCTCGGTGACGGCAGTATTGAAGGGAATTTCTCTCCCCTCTCTACAGCGACTGCTTGGACACGACAGACTCACTACTACGGAGATATATCTGAACCTCTCTCCTGAGGAGGCTATCAAGGAGTTTCAAAGTAAGTGGTAGCCTGCCCGATCAGATCATTGCGCATTGGCATAAAATGGCAGAATATGCCATACTCTCCACATATGAAAACCTTAACTAAAAACCCGATGACCAGCGTCAACATATCACTGCCTACCAATCAACGACAGTTCGTTGAGCGCAAAATATCCAAAGGGGGCTACAGCACCGTTAGCGAATATTTTCGCGAGCTTATCCGGCAAGACGCACAGCGTGAAGCCGAAGCGCGACTTGAGTCACTGCTTCTGCAGGCCCTAGAAAGTGGCGAACCCACGCCGATGACAAAGAAAGATTGGGACGACGTTCGCAAAGAAGTCAGGCGGCGAGCCGAGCAGCGCAAAAGAGGGAAATCAAAACGATGACCCGGATCACCAAGCGCCCTGCCGCCAAGCGAGACTTGATTGAGCAAGCTGACTTCATCGCCCAAGATAATCTGGAAGCTGCGCTCCGCTTTTTGGACGCAGCCGAGAAGACTTTCACCCAACTGGCCAAGTTTCCCCGGATCGGCAAATCTCGCAAGGTAAAGAGCCTGGTTTTTGCGAACGTCCGCCAGTTTCCAATCACTGATTTCGAAAAATACCTAGTATTTTACCGACCAATCAAAGGGGGCATCGAAGTACTTAGGGTATTACACGGTGCCCGAGACTTGAAACTTATCCTTGGTGAGGAAATTCGATAAAGGTGCGCCTCGCGTCGTAGGCCCTAGATCAACGCGCACAAGTTTGCCCATGGACAATCTCTCTAAAGACAGGGCCATGAAAACATCTTCTTCTGTCTCTTAGTCGCGAGTTGCCATCGACTGATGGAAACTATTTGCGATGCGCAACAAAGATGTCGGTAGTCATTGTCGACGGCTTTTGCGAACCTTTCCTTCTTCCGCGTGAAGGTCTTTCAACGGATTCCTGTTCGTCTTTGAAGTCCTTAAGGGTTTTAATAACAAAACCACCGTTGAAGTAGTAGCCACCCTCGCCATAAACAGAAGAGATTAAGTTCTCCACGACCCCTTCGACCAAGGGTTTGTTCGCTTTCAACTTACCGCGCACAGCCTTACTTGCGGCTTCTGTAAGGTACTCGCGAAGTTCCATTACGGTGTTTCTATCGCAGTCTCCCCAGTGCGTGCGATCTTCGAAGAACTCCGCGGCAGGCAGTGTCTTAAGAAACTCAATATCGAGAGAATCTCCGAGGGCCTCAAAATCTATCACATTTGGCTTCCCTCCGATGGCTATTGCAGGGGTGGTTCGATGAGCAATACACAATAACAAAAGCTGAAAGTACAAGTTCTTCTCAAGGTCCTTCTGGAGCGATCGTAACCCGCTGATCCAACCCTTCTCGATTTGGGATAATGGGCGCTTCGGCGCCGTTCTCTCGGTGGCCTGCAGATTACCAATTTCTCTGTGAAGGTCGGTCGCGGTCATTAACCGGCTGTCAATCTGGGCTAGAATATTGAATGAACTTAAGTGGACAAGCCGTGACCCGATTGACAAGTAAAGAGTCCTTTTGATCCGCTCATTGACGAGTATCTCTCTGTACAGACGCTTCCAGTTACCGTAATACGGGATAAGATTCTCGGCCGGTTCATCAATATCGATCACTAAGATCAATGAAATCTTTAACAGGTTCCAGAACGCAGTCAGCAAGTTATTATCGACGACTGATTTCCATTTAGTAGCTAACTCATTTGTAATGTTATGTAACTCCATGCTCAACGACAATGCACCGTAAGCACTCCTTAGTTTTCTCAGTAGCAATTTATCGCCATCTGCCTCCGTTAACAGGGTCTCCGCAATCCACTTCAATATGTCGTCTCCTAACGCCCTAATCTCAACGGGTGAATCAAAGAACTTTGGGATAAGCCCAATTTGAAGGGTCCTAAGAATTTCACGATACTGAATAATTGCAGGCGTATCATAAAAATAAGTCATTACTACTATGCGAGGATTGGTTTGTTCATCGTTCCGTCGTGTTGATTGCGTTCTAATAAACTCAAGTGACTCCTCGATATAGGTTTGTATGGTCCCGGGAGGCATTTTCGCGGCATTAGATTGATCATTATCAAGACCGTACGTCTTCCGGTCGGCTGTGCTGGCCACCAACAGGTCGCAGAATATGAAATGTATATTGTGTAACTTGAGAATGTTGCGTGCCGACTCGAAAGTACTAGCCTCCTTGATACTCTCCTTGGAAAACCCAGCGGACCGGAACCTTTCTCTTATGTATTGGCTGTGTTTTGGTTCGTCATCAATTATCAGAATTGACGGCTCAGCTCTTTTGGGCATGGCAATCCTCACAGTCGAGAAACATCGCAGCGCAAGAACTCTTTTGGAATGCTCAACTCGTGGAGTTTACGACCTTGCGCAACACCAGCGAGATAATTACTTTGAAACTAAGCTGAATTACTTTTCGGCCGCAAGACTTCGGCCGGCCAACGACCTTGAAACCTAAGCTGCTGAGTGACCGGACCTAGTGTAAAGGTAACTACACGCATGGTCAAGAGGACGGGGAGAAAATAATGGCAGGGAAAAATAGCGACATAGAGGGTCTGCGGAAAACAGCTCTAAAGCACGTTAATCTGAGATGTGTTAACACCCGATTGCTGCCCCGGTCGGATTACGCTAGCTTGCAGAGAGATTGCAGATGCTGAATCGGGTGAGCTCCGGCGACAACCGCAAGCCTCGTAAGGGCCCGCTTCAACGTCAACGAACCAAGCTTGCAGTGAATCCCCAGTTTCACTAGAGACCCAAGAGACAGGAGCGGCGCTAGGGTTCAGCAACCGCCCATTGCTCTATCAGACCGGTGCTAATCCGACTTGTCGGTTGACTGGTCAAACTGCCTTCTCATCGTTGATGTGTTGCCGGCGGTGCTTGAATGAGCAACCGCAAAAATCGAAGTGTAAGTTCGTATAACATGTGGCACGTTTAGAATACTAACTTTACTGACAATTGTAGCTGCCTTCCCGGGGCAATGGTTTTTCGTATGCTGCCAAAACTAGGTGAGTTGATATCGTTAATAGGTAAGGCGAAATTAGCGTGATTGAAGACATTGAAGGCTTCCGCTCGCAGTTGAATAGTTACAGACTCGGCAAACTTATTTGTTTTCTGTAACGAAAGATCGAAGTTGCGGAAATCAGGGCCTCTCAAAATATTCCTCCCTTCATTGCCAAATCGTCCGCTGCCAACCGGCACCCTTTTGAAGGCGGCGGTATTAAAGAAATGAGCCACGCTCCTACCGTTCGCCGCCAATAAAGGGTTTCCGATTAGGTCCGGTCGGTCACTTATATCACCATCAAGCCCAGGGTCAGACGAATCGATCACGGTAAACGGAGTCCCGCTATGCAGCGCAGTGATTCCGCTAATCTCCCAGTCCTTTAATAAATCACCCAATAAGCCATTCAGTCCTCGGCCGAGAGGTAGTTGCCAATTGTAAGAAAGAACAAATCTATGAGTAAGATCGAAAGCCGCTGGGGCGCGCTCCGCTCTCAAGTTTTTGGAATCTTGTGGCAGATCGGCTTGACCCACTATCCCCACAATGTTTTGTGGGGTGGATATGTAGTCCATGGCTTTAGAGTAGGTGTAAGAGGCTTCAAACGAAACACCATGCTCCGCGCGTCTAATGAGACTAAGCTGTAGCGAATTGTAGTTCGAAGAGAAAGCAGTGGAAGAAAGCAGGATAAGGGAGAACCCTGGATAGGGGCGCCGTAGGTCGATATTCTGCGGCGTGGAGTGACCCTTTACAAACAGCGCTTGATTTATGTTTGTTACTCCAACGAGTTTCGACGCTTCGTTGCCAACGTAGCTTGCTTCCACTACGTAGCTGTGCGCAAATTCTTTTTGGATCGACAAAAGATAATGTTCGACATACGGAGTCCTAAAGTTCTTGTCGAGCGGATTTATTCTCACCGAGTTCGGTATAGGCAACGTGCTACCCCCAAGAAACGGGCTTTTCCCAAGGAAGGGATCGGCGAATGAAGCGGCACCAAACACCGTCGCGATGGAATAGATCGATGGAGCGAAGCTCAGGTTCGTGGCGTTAAAGTTCGCGGGATTATCATAGAATACTCCGTAACCGGCTCGAATGCTCGCGTGCCCCGTTCCGAACGGGTCCCAAACAAGACCGATTCGGGGACCAATGTTGTTCCAATCCGTTACAACCGTCCCAGGAGGAATTCCTGGATCACCATCGAACAACAGTCCCTTTGGCGCGAGGGGTCTCACTCGCGATTGCTCCCCCGGCCTAAAGGTATATTCCCGGTTTCCTAAGTCATGAATGGGCGTTTTTAGCTCGTAGCGCAAACCGAAATTGATCGTCAGATTGGGAAGTAGTCTCCAATCATCTTGGGCATAAACCCCTGAAGATGTAGTACGCCACGCCCGGCTTGGATCCCCACCACTTTGTTGAAAGTATAAAGGCTTACCTAATAGGAAATCGGCAAACGAGTTGCCGCTAAATGCACCCGCAAAAAGGAATTCTCCCTGTGTAATTGGATCGAATGAGTAATTGAACTGGCTTCTTGAGAGTTCCGCACCAAATTTCAAGATATGCCCTCCCTTAGCAATAGAGAGGTTATCTTGAAATTGAAGAATGTTATTAACTCTATCAACGTTGCTAAGATCAGTAAGACCGATAGACGTTAATCCAGCTATCCCAATCAAGGGGAGATCCTTTCCGCCTGGAAAGGTGAAGCCATAGCTTCGAGGGTCTTTCGGCTCTACAGACCGCGCATTGAAGAGTCGCGACCTGTTGAAGCCAACGCAAAACTCATTGATGGAGCTTGGAGACAAGACTTCGTATGTTGAGATGACAAGATGTTGGAAGCGGGTATCGTCGGAGATCGGAAAGCCTGGTATCTCAATGGGACCAGAAACAACATTTTCAACAAAGTTGCGAGTGAATCTTGAACTATCAAACAAGTACCTTGCACTCAGCCGGTAGCGCTCGCTCGGAGCATAATCGATATTGACCAAGAATTGGTCCTTGTCCGCTAAAGAGACCGGTGTCGAAGAGTATTGATCCTTACCGAGGTTGGGGAGCGGATAAAACTTTAGTAGTTGCCTTGCTATGGGATCGATGCGGTCCGCAGGAATCACATTGCGCGGAAACGCCTTCCCGGTCAATGGGTCGATCGGTTGAAGCGCTGATTGAGAGAAGTCACCTGCTCTTTCTGCGAAAGACGGAACCGCAGCACTCCGGGTGACGCCTTCGTGGAGACGCAAACCTTCATACCCAACAAAAAAGAACACGCGGTCTTTTTTCAGAGGTCCACTTACGGTCCCTCCAAACTGATTCTGGGCTAGCGGTGGTACGCCTAAAGAGAAGAAGTCTCGAGCATCGAACCTTTGGTTGCGAAAGAATTCATACGCACTACCACGGTAGGTCTTCGTTCCGGACTTAGTTACAGCTACAACGACTGCACCAGTCGCACCTCCAAACTCGGCGCTATATAAGCTTGTGAGCAGATTAACTTCCTCCAAGCTATCTAAGGCAGGCACTGCGGCAGATGTGTTCAAGGCAGGATCTAAGTTGTCGCTCCCATCGAGAGTGAAACTACTTGAGGTCCACCTTAACCCATTGACATAGGGAGTAAACTTAATACCCCCGGAAAGGTCGGGGGGAGTGACCGTTGAAGTGAGAGAAATAGGAGGGGCCACACCCGGCTGTAAAGCCAGAAGTTGAAGATAGTTTCTACCGTTCAGCGGAAGTCGGCTGAGACCTTGCTGACCAATCACTCGACCGAGGCGGGATCTTACAGTCTCGATATGGGTGAAGCTTGATTCAATTGTAATCGATTCAGATGGCGCACCCACCTCAAGGCATATGTCGGTTCTGACACTTTGATTGGCTGATAGGACAACGCCCCTCTGAATGTGTGTTCGAAACCCCTGATGCTCTGCTTTGATAGTATAGCTACTCGGCGAGAGGAATAGAATCGCGTAGTTGCCATCACTCCCAGTGGTAGTACTACGGACGAAACCAGTTCGCTCGTCGAGCGCAGTGATGGTGACCCCAGGTAAGACAGCCCCTGCCTGGTCCCTCAATGTGCCCGCAATGACTCCTGTCGTCTCTGCGCAAGTGACAGATACGCAGGTGATAGAGAAGAGCAAGACTGCGTTTAAGACGAACCCAAGGATCAGTTTGATACTGGAATCAGGATTACCATCAATTCTAATGTTCATTCAAGCCTCCAGACAAATAGATTGATAACTTCCTGCAACCGAGGGTAAAGATCGAATCATCTTCTAGGCTTTGCTGGATGCTGCAGGCAGTACCGACCTATCCAGAGGCCACAAATTCTCTAAGAACGATAAACACTCCGTGCGTTTCCGCAAATGGTTCGCGCGGTCTACGAACTCATTTCCGGTTTGCACTACTCCATAGTTTTTCCACCAACTGCACGCGCGCGTACCATCTCCAATATGTAGTACACTAAGGCGCCAACGAGTAAGCCATTGATTGAGCCGAGCTGCAACCAACCAACGCTGATCCCTGGTTTGCCTAGAATGTCAGGTGCATAGGCCACAAGACTCCCCACTAGCCAAGCTATCAGCGGGGTCGCGTTCCATTTCCTATTGGCGTTGTAACCAAACGACAACTTGCGCTGTCGAGAGATGGCGTAGTGGGCAAAGATAATACCTGCTAACGGTGGAATGATCTTGCCAAGTAAGCTGAAATAGGAGAACAGCACTGGTATCCTATGAGGCCTTAGTAAAGTCAGAAAGGATGCACAGATCCCGATCAATACTACCGCACGCTTTCTAGAGATGACTTCAGATCGCCGTTCCTTGATATTCACAAAGCTCAGACCCGCCGAATAGAGGTTCTCGTCGTTCGTGTCCCAAACGTTTAGGAATAATAAGATCAAGGCGGCAGTAAACCAAAAAATGCTCCCGATATCGAATAGCATCTCTATTGGATTGGGGTTGCTGACCGCTCTAGCCGTAAACGCGCCGATGAGAATCGAAGGGGCGGTACCAATTAACAATCCGACCGAAGCGCTGATAATGCTGCTTGCGGTGCTTCTGCTGAACCGCATCAGGTCCATACTCACAACGATTGAGCCTAGAACCCACGAGCCGATAACGATTTCTAATGCGGTAGTGTAAGGCATTAGGCTCGGGCCCCCAAATAGCGAACTGAGCGAGCCCTGATAAACTCGAAGGCCATGATAAATGGCTAGCGCAGCAAGACCTATAATAATCACGTTTGAGAACCTGCTGAGAGTACCTAACGCCCTTATTCCCCAGTATGCCGTCACAATCATCAAGAGTCCGGATCCAACCGTAAGAACGCCTTCGGCGGTACTGCCCCAGCCGAGCTTCTTCGCTAGTATCTCTCCTAGCAATGAGGTATTAATCGCATACCAGAATGCGAAGATGATTGGTAATAGGATCGTAACTATTCTTGAGGCATGCGTGCCGAAGATAGCCTTGATTACCAAAGAAAAAGAGAGGCCCGTCTTGTGAGCTACTATTGAACATCCGGACGCAATTATAGAAAGGATAATGCATCCGAGATATACCACCCAGATCGTGTCTCGTAAATTCAATCCACTTGCCAACCCGCCGCCAACCAGCGTGCTTCCGATCACGATCACATAGCCGAGCCAAATCAATGACAGAGTGATGGTGCTCTTCTCTTCTTGCTTGGGAACTGGTGAGAATTCAAATTCACTTTGGGCCATTCAACACATCCTTTCGCTATTGGCGTGCCATCGATTAGATTGTTGCATTTGATGAGAGGACGCGCCGTCGCAGTTCGTGGGTTAAGGGTGAAATCTTGAGTGCCACCAGGGATCAGTGGCGGGCTGCTCTTGCCGATCGACTAACCGGACGAGCCCCTTCTGTTCGGTAGCGATCAGGCTTACATCATCGCCATCTCTGATGATCCGCGTGGCCAGTTTCGTGCCGATTATGCAAGGTATCCCCAACTCCCGGCTTACTATTGCGGCGTGGCAAAGAATGCCACCTTCGTCAGTAATTACCCCCGAGGCCCGTTCAAGCGCAGACATTAGATCAGGTGTCGTCATTGGAGATACTACGATATCTCCCTCTGCGACCTTATCGACATCGTTAACGCTTAGTAAGATTTTCGCGGGTGCGACGACTTCTCCTAAACAGGCAGAGGTACCTTCAAATGAGCTAATCTTCCCATAGTCCTCCTTCGGCTCTTCGGGACGAAGGCGCTCCAGCTCTGGACCGGTGTATATAGCTCTATGACCGTCGATCATTACTAACGCATACCCGGTCTTGCGGCCTTCTATCTCAGACAGATCAACGCTAGAACTCGACAAGCTCTCGAGGGCATCTAGTATCTCCTCGTAGGTAAGAAATAGAAGGCTTTCGTAACCGATGTCTAAAGCGGATGCCAGAGCATTCATCAGATTGAGCACCTTGAAGTGAGCTACGAAATAGACGTTGATTCGCTCCATTCGGACGTCAATAAAATCCCTGGCGTTCTTGATAGTTTCGAGTAGCGTACCTTCGATCCTCAGTGTCGAAACCAAGTCGTCGAAGGCACGCTCTCTGCTTTGACTTGCCTTTTGGCGCTTCGCAATCTCCTCCCCGCAATCTCTCCTAATTAGGTTCTTTATCCTTCGCACCACCTCGTTGATGGTCATTGGCCGTCCGAGATAGCCGGAATGCAGGTTCAGCCACCCGTACTCTTTCACGTGGTCCTTCAGCAAACTGTATGTGACGGCATCTACTTCAGGCAAAGCCCGCTCAACTTCATCGGCATCTTGCCTAAATATGTTCGAGAGGGACTTCCTCTGCTGGATTCCGTAACCTGTCTTCAATAGATTATTCATTTCGCTTACGATTGCGTTCTCTTTTGAAGGAATAATTAGGACTGATAGATATCGATCAATGTCGCTGTCCTCACCAGTGAGGACCTTAAGTTCATTAGTGATCTCTTGATGGAGGAGGATCTCTATTACGTTTCCACTGTAAAGATACGGGAGCAGTTTGAATGCTTGTTCCGCGTAGTCTTTGAATACATCGGCTAGCTCCTGTTTTTTTAGTTTTGGAAGATCAGCCATCTCACTTATCTCACTGGCCTTCTTAACCAACCGATCACATTGCTGATAGCAGGCAGCGGCGAACGACGACAAAAATCCTTTCTCTCTATGGAGTCGCTCATAAAAAAGTCCGAATAGTCTATTCATATCCCTGCCGCTGAAGCTTATTTTGCCGTCAACATATCTGTAATCGTTCATGGTGTAATCGATACCCGCTTGCAAGCAGTATTTGTGATTGTCCTCTTTCGTAATAAGAGAAGCGAAGAGGACACTCTGCCTCCGCTCAACTATGTCGATCCATTCGATGTCGCTTACCATGGTTCTTAATCTCCCAGCTTCTTATTGATGGTACCGGTTCTTTCAAACTACGCCGTTGTCACAGGTCGAGTCTGCAGAAGGTACGCGACGCGGTTCGTCTTGCTGATAGCCCATTCGATGTCCTGAGGTGCACTCAACAGAACTTCTATCGCGTTGCCAAGGCCAACAAGGTTTCGCAGCTCTTCCGTCGTCAGGGCCTCCTGCCAGCGCTTGTCTTCCGAAAGCTCCACTCGGGTGATGCCTTCTCCGGCAACATTTGCGGCTAGCATGAATCTCTTTTCCGAGACTCGTTTTTCGATTATCTTCTGCGATTTCTTATCGACGACATATATGTCAGGCGTCACTGCGCCCGAAACGATAGCCTCACCCAATCCCCATGCCGCCTCAACAACCGCGCGCGTGTTGTCGCCAGTAACCGGGTTCATAGTAAACATAATGCCTGCTGCCTCCGCGTCGATCATTGATTGCACAATAACGCCTACCGAGATGGCTTGCCACGATAGCTTGTGCTTCTTGGCGTAAGATCGAACACGAGCCTGAAAAGGAGACAGCCAGCAAAGTTTAACGGCATCGATCAAGCTCTTTTCGTCCTTGACGTTGAGATAGGTCCTTAACTGGCCCGCGAACGATGACTTCTGAGAGTCCTCCATATTGGCCGACGAGCGAACCGCCACTGCATTCTTACCTTCTGCCTTAACGATCAGTTTTTTGTAGGCGCATATAATCTCCCTTTCCGTTTCGCATCGAATCTCGAGGTTCAACGTACTGATGTCTTGAAGTTCGCCACCCTCGGATCTCAGTTCTCGAAGCACGGAGTTGTCCTGTACGAATGATTCAAAAGCCGTCGTTGTCACGCAAAAGCCCGGCGGTACGTTTACAGCGCGGTTCGCCAGCACTGAGAGGTTTGCCGCCTTTCCACCGACGAGACCGATATCTTCGAGTCCAATATCTTTGAACCAAACTATGGAATTGGATCTGTTCATAAGCAAAGTCCAAAAGCTGCATAATAGGGCTTCCCACTTGGGCAAGTTTTCGGACCAAGACCCTTATTTGTCTACCTTCCGTAATATTCTTGAATTGTTGAATGGGCTCGAGAAACCCTTGCGGTTATCTTCTTTAATTACAAGGGTTTGGCGCAAATCTTTTCTTGAGTTTAGCAAACAATTCCGATTTGTCAACAGAGAGCCGTCACCGACAGTCACAATCAACAAACGTAATCAGCAACGCTATAAGTGCTCTACAACTGACTAATTGTCCAAACTACTAGGCTCCGATCCTTCGTGCGGCGATACTTGATCGCGGTGGGACGCGATTCCAAGGAATAGAGGCTGGGTTAGCCAACCCCGAGCCTTTAATCGGCGCTGATGCAGAGAAGTGAACCGATGTCAGAGTCCGTTCTTTACGTCGACGATGATGCCGACAGCCGCGAACTGCTTGAAACAATGTTTCGACTGTCCGGGCGCACGATCATATCCGTTGGCGGCGCGACCGAAGCCTTACGGTCGGCAGGCCACGAGCGATTTAGCTTATTCATTCTCGACAATTGGTTGCGCGATGGTAGCGGCATCGAACTGTGTCGACAACTACGTGCGCTTTATCCCGAAACCCCGATTATTTTCCTCTCGGGTGCCGCATACCCTACCGACCGCGAACAGGCGATTGAAGCTGGCGCTTGCGACTACTTGATCAAACCAACCGGGGTTTTGGATCTAGAAGCGACGCTGGCGCGATTGATCTCGGTTCCACCACGTCCAGTTCGGCCTTCGCCAACCGTCGGTTCAGCGGAGGGCCTGCAACCGAGCACGGAGGTCGTGGCGGCGTGATCATGACCGCCGCCGTGGACCCCCATTCATCGCAAAGCGCCCTGCAAGTGTAACTAAGAAGTTGGGGGTCGAACTAAAGCGAATTGAACTCCCAACAAGAGGAGGAATAGACATGCTAAGAACAATTCTTGTTGCCGTCGCGGCAGCACTCTCACTCGCTTCCTGCGGCCCTGTCGAGCCATCGAACAACATGCTCGCTATCACCACAATCACCGATCCGACAGTGCCGCAGTACGTCGATACAATGCGAGAGATCGACAAGAAAATTGCTGCTCGACTCCTGCCGGGCGACTCAATGTTCGTGACCAGCGTGGCCGCAAACTCGCGCCAGGACACTGCGCCTCTGTTGTTCCCTGCGCGACCGGCGCGCAACCAGGCCGAGACGGCAAACTTTCTCACCGCGCGCGAGTCGTTCGTTAAAAGCGTTGATGACTGGCACACCAGGCTCGTAGTTAAGCCGCCGACGCGAAGCGACATTTTTCCCGCTATCGCTGTTGGTGCAGATCAATTGCATAGTTCCGGTCGAATGAACGGCTTAGATAGTCCGCACAAAATTGAAATCATCATGTCAGATATGCAGGACAACATCACACGAGGGCGGGCATTTACGACTTCGTTGGACGGGATCGATTTGCTAGTCCTATTTGCATTTCCACCCAGCCAAGCTCCCGCCGATTATGAACCATTCCGCCAACAACTCACCCGGACGCTTCAGGCGAGCCACCCTCGAAGTCTGCGGATCTTATTTCCGTCAGAAGCTTTGGCATTCAACATTACTGACTATTTGGCTGAAAGCAGGAGGTAGATTATGAGTCCACTTCTCATCACGCTCGGATTACTCGTGACGGGAAACATCATCGCGATTCATATGTATCAAAAGTCGCGGCGCCCGGTTCCCGTTAACCATGGTGGCCCAACCACCGCTGCTTTGATATACGACGGCGCGAGACCACTTGCGCTCAATACCAGGAGATTTGTTCGACACGCCTTTGACAATCTCACTCCGCGCTTCCTCGTGGTGGCGCTGATCGCGAGCGCGATCGGCATTTGGAGCGCGGCCGCGGAGTTCGGCTTCTTGCGTCTCACGTTCATGAACTTGTTCGGCGAGACGCCCGACGGTCCGGCGCAGTTCTTCGGCATTCCGCTCTCAGTGGTTTTTGCGGGATTGATTGTGGCTCTGGCGGTTCTAGCTGGCTTGGTTCTCTTTGATGGGCTAGGAACTACCGATCCCGAGCCGGTTATTACGACTCCTGAAGAGCCAGCAACCATCGAGCACAGACCACGCCGTGGGTTCTATCTTCGCTTGGCAGCCACCAATGTTCTGATTGTGATGGCCCTTATTCAACTGATCTTAGGCTATTTCCGCAGCGACGAACTATTGATGGCCGCGCAATTACGCGCGCAAGTTGCGGGCAGTCAACCGCCGGCGGTTGAAAACTATTCGATGTCGCTGCGAATTGTGACCGCAGTCCTGGCATTTCTCGCGCCGCTGGTCTCGGCGGCGACTGCGCGTTACGTCTTGATTCTTGCTACCTGGCTGGTCGCATCAATTCTGGCCGTCGTTCTTTCGATCGGCCTTTGGTTGCCGACGTGGGTGTTGTCACGGGTCGTAATTCGTCAACAGGGAACGGGTGTCGAAGCGCCTCCCTTAGAGACTGAACCGATCTCGGCGGGAGCCAACCAGCCACCGGACGACGCGGTGACGAACAATCAACCGAACACGCACGCGCCGGACCAGGACCCGGCTGCCGATCGAGCACAAGAGACTGAAGACCGCTTGCGCGATCTGGAGGAAGCGGAAGTCCGCAGGCGCGAGCGCGCCAATGCGTACCCGTTCAACTTTTAATAGAAGGAGAAAATCATGAGTTTAATTACATCGGGAACTGCGGCCGTCGCCGCTAGCGCCGGCGCTGGCGTGATCATTGCTCCGGCCGCGTTGCTCGCCGGCACGGCGGCGCTGGGTTATGCGCTGACGCATGCGCCGTTCTGGGAAGACATCGAACAAACAACGTCGGGGCAGCCGAATGACCAACGTTCGTTTTTTAGCGTTGGCTCGCTCCACACCGATCTGCTTGCGAAGGCAGAGCACTACTACGAGCATTTGTTGCAATTGCCGGAGACCAAAATTCCGCCGCGGGCAATGGAGACGGTTGCCGGTGTTTTGGCGGTTAAGGATTCACCGCTAATTGCAGCCACGCTGCACCACGAATTCGGCAGCCAATTGAATGTCGTGCTGGACAGACTGGCACGCATTGACAACCTCTCCCGCTCTGAAATTCAGGAACTCAATGATCAGGCCGCGCAGGTCATTGAGGGAGCCTTAACGAGCAGCCAGCGACGAGTCACCTCGTACGTTGCGCAGCAATTGAAGGCCGCGGCCCGCGATGTAGGCTTTACTGTCAAGGAAGAAGCCACCAGCGAAGGCGGAACGGCATTTATTGCCGTCAACCGCGAAGGGCAAACGCTCGCGGCCCACGTTGACGATCAGGGTACAGTGACGACTGACATGGCTGGGTTCTCGGGCCGCTCCTGTGAGGCGTCGATCGCGAACTTGCACGACGCACTGGAGCGTCGTGGTGTTCATATCGAGCGCAAGCACGACCAGCCTCATTACCTTTTCAAAGGCGGCGCGCTTCTGGGCGGCGCGGCACAGGCGGAACATATCCTGCAAAATGCGAATAAGCACTCGAAGAAGCGCAAGGCGGCAAGGCTGGGCGTCTCTGCTGGTAGCAGAGCCCACAATTCTCGCGATCGCGCAAAGAACGTGCAACTCTTAAACCGACTGCGGCAGTCGATCTAACTTTTCGCAATCGGGCTACAGAGCACGAACCAGGCGGGCCCGCGCCTAGGGGCCCGCTTCAATCCTTCAAATTGGAGCAAAAAATATGTCTACAAGCACAACTCACCTTCAACGGCCGACCATCGTTCCGATTCGGAGCGATGTTCCAGATCCGGCTTGGTGGCGTCAACTACTGAGCGCCCTCGCCAGTGGCCGCCATTGCATCGGGTTGGTCTTTAATGTTTTTGATTACTTCTTTCCGGTGGATGCCACGCCGCGTCCACTGCTACCGCACATTTATGAATATTTCAAAGAGAAGGAGTACGACCTTATTGTCACCTACAGTTTGTCGCGCGGAATCGAAATCTTCGAACGCGATGCCGAAAAAGAGAGCCGGTTCCACCGTTACACCGGCTTGACGCTCGACGCTCCAGACCGTGCACCCGATGGCCAGATGATTATGCCATCCGTATTCCTGCGCGGCCTGCATCGACTGGTGACGCAAGACGCGTTGCGCGTAGCGCTGATTCTTGACTATGCCCAGCACATCGTGCCGCTTGTGCAGCAGGGCATGGCTGGCGTGTCTTCCGAAGATCAACTTGCCTGCGTCGAACTGCTGCACTCATGGGCGATCGACAATTACTTGAACACCCGGACACAGAACGTCGTCATCGCCATCTTGCGTGAGGGCCATTACCACGAACTGCTATCGGAGCACTGGAAGATCCTGCGCGTGGACATGCCGACTCAGAGCGACATTCAGCGCTTCTACACGATGCTCACCAATCTTCGACAGCGAGATCATCTGGAATTTGCCCCGCTGGACTCAAGCGTGGGGCTGGAAGAAGCGGCCAGGGCCAGTGTCGGCCTGCGCTTGCGTACAGTAGAAGAGATGAGCCGTCGCGCCGCCGTTGAGGACACAATGATTACGCTGGAAATGATCAAACAGGAGAAGAGTCATGAGATTCAGCGATTGTGCGGCGACGTGCTGGAGGTTCTGGAAACCAATCTGTCTCTCGCCGATGTTGCTGGACTTGAGCATGCAAAAAACTTTTATCGTCAGATAATTGCCCAAGTGAAGGACGGCTTTCGCAACATTCCCCGTGCTCTATTGCTTGCAGGGCCGCCGGGCTGCGGCAAGTCCTACCAGGTCCGCGCCCTCGCCCAGGAACTGGGTTGGAACTGCTTGGCCATGCGCGCGGTACGATCAATGTGGGTCGGCGAAAGCGAACGTAATCTGGAGCGGGTGCTAAACGCCATTCAGTCCAACCTCCCCGCTATCCTCTTTATCGATGAGGTCGATCAAATGCTCGGGCAACGTGGACAAGGCGGCGATGCTGGGACTAGCGAGCGGATGTTGGCACGGCTCTGGGAATTTATGGCGCTGGAGAATTTCCGTGGGAGATTGATTTTCGTTGCCGCGACCAATCGGCCTGACTTGCTCGATGTCGCGAGCGTTGATCGGTTCAGCTTAACCATTCCAATTCTGCTGCCGACCTCGCGTGAGCTTGAAGCGATCCTTCCGCAAGTGGCAAAGCAGATTGACCGCAGCTTTGCGACAGGAATCAATCTAAAAGTAGTGGCCAGCTTGATTCATAGCAAAGGACTGTCGACACGTCAGCTCATTGACGTGCTCGCAATGGCAGCGCTGAAGAGCGATACGGCCGGGAAGCCCGGCGGTCCGATTTCACAAGCGGCGCTGCTTGAAGCTGCACAGAGCTTTCGTAGCAATCACAACCCATCGGAGATAGAAGCGATCACGCTCGAAGCGATCAGGATGACAACCTTTGCCGAGTTGCTGCCCTGGTTCAGCGATCCCAAAGCTTATGAGTTGCCCGAGTTTCTGCGTCGGCTCATGAATGATGAACTGGAAATCGATGTACCAATGCTCGATCGTCGCTTAGGTGAACTGAAGCGGGAACTCGCGTTGGAGAAAGCAATGAGATGAAACTCTTCGACTCCATTACAGGCGCGGGCGCAATCGCGGCGTTGGAGCGGCGGTTCGCAGGCTATACAGGGAGGCGCTTTGCCGTGGCGATGTCGAGCGGGACGACGGCGCTTCACGCCTCGTTGATTGCCGCCGGCGTCAAGCGCGGTGATGAGGTAATCGTACCTTCGTTCACCTGGGGCGGCACCGTTACGGGGGTGCTTCAGCTTGGCGCCGTACCGGTGTTTGCCGACATCGATGAAACTCTGACAATCGATCCGGCTCAAGCGAGTCGCCATGTCGGTCCCCGAACAAAGGCGCTTATTGCCGTGCATCTGTTCGGGCATCCCTGCGATGTTGTCCGGCTGGCGGAACTCTGCAATCGCGACGGAGTCGTATTGATTGAAGACTGTGCACAAGCCTTTGGCGCCAGTATTTCAGGACAAGTAGTCGGCAGTTTCGGCGTCGGCTGCTTTTCCTTTGGCTTCGGCAAGCCTCTGAGCGTTGGCGAGGGCGGTATGCTCATCACCAACGATCCTTCACTCTATGACCGCGTGCTTTATCACACGCAGCATCCCCTTCGTCAGCTCAAGGATATGCAGGTTGGAGCAAGTCCCAACCAGTTTGCCCTTAACTATCGATTGTCACCGCTAGCTGCCAGCGCCGCGCTGCGCCGATTCGATCCGGCGCTCAGATCAATCGAGCGGTCCCGCACGTTTTATGATTCACTGCACCAAGATTTGGTCGCGTCTCCCCTCGCCGGACTGACGCCGTTGATGGTGCGGCCTGGTGTCAAACACAGTTGGCATCGCTTCTGTCCGGCCATTGATACCGATGCACCTCAGCAAACTATTTCCGCAATTCGCGATTTCTTTGAAGACCAAGGATGTGAGGTTGATCGCGGACATATAAAAATACCGCTACACCGCGATCCGGTACTGCGCCGGTTGGTTTCGCGTAGAGTCGCGAGGCAGATCAAAGAAATGGTGTTGCCGCAAACGGATCGGGCCTGCGCAACACGAGTAGTAGTACGAAGAAAGGAGGAACGCTAATACTCCGAAGAGCCCGTTCTCTTTTGGCCAACCAGTGAAGACCACATATGAGCAGGATTGTCTGTATCTTTGTCGTCATATTCGGAGTGCTTTTGGCACTCGGAGTAAATGCCTGGGGAATTGTAACCCTGGCTGCCGTCAGCCTGCTGCTGTTTGCTGCGCTTTACGGTATGTGTTGCGGTAAGTTCCCGCCACACTTTCTGTTGGCGTTTGGCGCAATCATCTTCGGACCGGTGCTCTTGTGCTGTCTGCTCAAGGCTTGGTTCGGAAATTTGCCTCATTCTTCCGGCCCAGTGGCTCACTTAATCATGATACTAGTGGCGATCACTGCTTCGCTTGCATCGTTCATCTATGTACGCTATCGGCTGCGTCACAGTCGTGTCGCTGACCGACGGCAACTCCATACTAATGAACGACAACCAATCGCACCTGTGGATATCGAAGAAGAGGCAGATTGAGCATGCTGGGAATCAAGATCACTCAACGCCTTCTGCGGCGCCGACTAAATCGCGAGACCAGGAAGGCAATAAGCGCTTTTGGTTCGGCATCCCAGACCTTCAAAGCAGCCGTCTCGCAGCAACTTTCAACGCTTAAGGCCGCAGCTCCAACGGTAGCCTTTGGCAAGACAACTTGGGGACAAGACGTTGCGCTGCCTGCAAGTCACGTCATGTCTCACGGGCTTGTTTTGGGCGCGAGCGGTGCGGGCAAGAGCTTCTTTGCGGTGCAACTGATATCACAGTTGCTTGATTGTGGATTCGTTCGTAGCCGCGCGTCATTTGGCGTGCTCGATGCCAAGGGCGAGCTATTTGATCTTGTGAAGCGATACCTCTTTGCGGCGCTCTATAGGATGAATCCCGAAGAGCGTCAAGCACTGAAGCGGCGCATCGTCGTGATCGACTTCGCCGATGATCAACGTATTGCACCCTACAATATTCTAGTCCGCCGCGAGTATTGCGCCGACGAGATGATGGTCGCAAACAGAATCGACACCATTGGCGAACAATTCGCCGGCGTATCTGCAATCTCGGTCCGAATGAAACTGATCTTGAAGTATCTGCTCCTGCTTATGGTGGAATTCGAGTTACCGTTGCCGTTCTTTGAAGAGCTTTGCGTTGATGAGCTCCTTCTCAGGTCTCTGGCCGAACGATCAAGGAATGCGCAGGTCAAAGACTACTTCCTACATCGGTTCGATGATGAGAACAGATCCTCACTCTTAGCGATAAGGCAGCGCATTGATTCGCTGCTTGTTTCGCAAAGTGTAAGACTCAGCCTATCCGCATCGACGGCACCCGATCTTACAGCTTTGCAGGATACGGGATCGATCATTCTGGTTAACACTGCTGGAAGGACTATCACTCGTGGAACGAGTGAGCTGCTTGAGAGTTTTATTCTCAGCGACCTCAAGCAGAGCGTATTTCGACGGACAAACGTTGAACGCAAATTCCTCTGGCTAATCGATGAAGCACAGACCATCTTTAGAAATTCATCGAGCGCCGAGAATGCCGTGGACTTACTGACTATGGCGCGCTCGTTCGGTTCTTTCTTAGTACTGCTAACACAGTCGCTAACCTCAGCCACCAGAGACCAAGATATCTTGAACTCGATAACCGGCAACGTAAGATGGATTGTTCTGTTGCGCTCGACTCTGCGTGATGCTGGCTTGATTGCGCCGGCGATTCCGCTGACCGGCGCGCGGCATAAGTCGAAACCCAATCCCTTCGAACATACGCAGCATATGAGCGAAAGTGAGGAGCTAAAATCGAGATTGGCCGACGTAACGATGTTCCCGGATCGGACAGCATACTGTTGGTTCAAGGCCTACCTAGACCACGGAAGATTAAGACGCCGTATGTTCCTAAGCCCCACGAATTCGCGGGCTGCACCGAGGAGCAATTTGATCAATTCCTTCAGTCGGAATCGGTGGGTCAAGGGGTACCAAGCACCCAAATCGAGCGGACTATCGAAGAACACCGTCGTCGGTTGCGCGGTCTGCTGCGGTCGCGAGTAGTGTGTCCTACCACCTCCACGCCACAATCAGAAGAAAAAGAATCGAGACGGTCGCTTACTCGGAAGCTCGAAGAAGAATTCGAGAGGAAAAGGAAACGAAAGTGAGCTGTAAACATGTGGAAGAAGTGCGCCGTGGCTGCTGCCTATGTCCTAGCCCTTCCACCGCTGCTAGTGTGGGGAGTCACCAGAGCGTTCAAGTATGTTCGGTTGCTCGTCCGTTCCGTGTCCCGCTCGGTTGTCTGCCTAGGATGCCATCGGGAGATTCTGTTGTTGGGCATCTGGCAATGCGAGTGCGGGTTCCGTTATCAGGGTCACTTGTTACGGCCATGCCCCATCTGTCATCGAGTACCGAAAATCGCCCGCTGCTACCACTGTGGTCTGACTACCAAGCTGCGATGAGGGAGTGATTGATGTGCATAAAGATGCTGTAAATCAAAACGGATCTCTTCGTTTGACGCAGCGCGATTTGGAGCTGCTTCTCAAGCTGAATGCCGCGGGCTGGCTGTCGACGGGTCAAATCAGAGATTGGTTTTTCCCTGATCGAAGCACTAACACCGTCTGTAAAAGACTCAGGAGGCTGGCAGCAAGCAAGTATGTGTCGATGGTGCGTATGAGCTCTACCGAGCAGGCACTCTACCGGTTAGCCAGTCGCGGCAAGCGAGCGCTCATCGAGCATTTAAGCTGCGAGGAAGCCGACATCTCTACACCAACTCAGCTTCCACGAAAGATCGATCACTTCATTGCGATAAATGACCTCAGATTGTGCTTTGATCGAATGAGAAAGGATCGGTCCGTCGACCTCTCCTTCTTCTTCAGTGAACGAGAGATTGCTTCTCACGCCAAGAGACTCGGCCCCGGTGTCGATGTCTTGCTTTCGCTATTTGGTAGATACCGCATCGTGCCTGATGCCATTGCCGTTCTGCGGATAATTCAAGACGGAATGAACCGAACGTTGAATCTCGCTTTGGAATACGACGCCGGCACCGAGCACTTGGCTTTTTTGGACGAACCAAGGTTGCGCAATATACAAAGTTGTTCCTCGACGCCCAGGACATCATTGCCGACTTCAAAGTTCTTACGGTCGCCGACAGCGTTAAGAGAATAGTTAGCCTCATGCAGCAGACTGTCCGTCATAATCCTCCACGACACCTGTTCTACTTTGCTCTGAGAGATCAGCTGTACGAAACTCCGCGTGCGACCGCTGACCTTTTTCTCGATCCTTACGACTTCTTCGCGCCTCTCAGAAGACGCGATCGAACCGAGATTGTCGAAGTCCCGTTCAACGACACTCGCGCTCCGTCGCACGCGCTAACAACTCTCCCCGCAACCCTTCCCCACAAGCTCTCCTTGCGCGGGGAGACGAACGACGAGGTAAACGCTTTTGATTTGGACGGTTTAGCCGATGTGTGCAATCAGGGAAACAATAGGTACCTAATGAAGGACAACTAGACTACCGACAATTCCAGGTTTCATTATGAGTCAGTCCCTCCTAACATTCACTCAACCTCCCGATACCTCGGGCGAAAACTCATCTCAGAATGAGCATTCTAACCTCGAGGAACTTGCCATTGAAGTTGCCTCAATCCTTGCTCCTTGACAAACGGCAAAGGACATCCTCAGGCTTCTGAAGGTAGTCTTCCTAGAGGTCACTGAGGCGGCGGAATTCCTGCGTGTGAAGGAACGCACAGTCTACTCTTGGATCTCACAAGGTCGGATTCCTGTCAGATATGCTAACGGCAAGCCGCTCTTCCTGCTCGCCGAACTTTTGCAGTGGACTCTTCCCGAGAACGACAAACACTCAAAACATAGACTGACTGTCGCGACACAGTGTAGTATTGCCAAGTCACGGTTGGCTGCGATTCGGAAAAGAGGTTAACCGTGTCAGTCTACAAACGAGGTGACTCGTGGTATTACTACTTTCGCTTGAACGGAGCCAGGTACCGAAAGGCGATTCCAGAAGCGCGCACAAAGTTCCAGGCTCAACAAGCGGAAGCAGCGGCCAGGGACAGTATATTCGAGGGCAAGTATGGCAGAGTTTCAAGCACTACGACCTTTCGTGATTTCGTCGAGTCTGCCTTCCTGCCCTGGGCACAGGACAACAAGAGATCGTGGCGAAACGATTTCTCCAGAGCAAAACCGCTAATAACGTATTTCGGAAAGCGACGGTTGTCTGAGGTGACTCGGTTCCTGATAGAACAGTACAAAAAAGAAAGGCGCTCCAGTCTCAACGGGCGTGGCGCGCAACGAAGTCCTTCGTCTGTTAATCGGGAGCTCGAATTGTTGTCGAGAATATTCAGCTACGCGGTAGAACGGGGCGAACTGGACAACAATCCGTTCAAGGGTGTGAAGAAGCTGGCCGTCAATAATCTGATGACTCGCTACCTAACGCCCAATGAAGAGAATCGCCTTATGAACGCGTTAACGGGCCGACGTGCCCACTTGCGACCGATTGTGCTAATTGCACTTCACACCGGGATGAGACGAGGTGAGATTCTGTCGCTGCGATGGGAGCAAGTCGATTTCTCTCGCAACTCGATTCAACTGCTGCGAACGAAATCAGGCAAGCCACGCTCGATCCCGATGAATAAGGTCATAAAGGATGTCTTGCGGCGAATGAGAAACGACGATTGTGAATACGTATTTCGCAACCGACGTACAGACAAGTCTGTTACAGACATCAAGAACGCCTTCAAGGCCGCGCTCAAGGAAGCGGGAATCGAAAAGTTGCGCTTCCATGATCTAAGGCACACTGCTGGAACCAGGATGGCTGATGCTAATATCCCGATAACGGCGATCTCAGATATCCTAGGTCATGCGGACATCCGTACAACGACTCGCTATGCCCACGCAACCGACGAAGCAAAGCGCAGAGCAGTTAAGGCGCTTGAAGGTTTTGTCCAGTCTGAGCGTGTCCACAGATTGGCCACAGACAGCAACAGCAGCCGAACTGCGGCTGCTGTAAATCGTTGAATGTATGGTAGCGGCGGGAGGACTTGAACCTCCGACCTTGGGGTTATGAATCCCACGCTCTAACCACCTGAGCTACGCCGCCATCCTTACTCTCGGCTACTTACGGGCTGCACTAACGCGGTCATTTCGATGCCTTGTCGCGGATTCGCGGATTGTTCCCTCCAAGCGACTCTGCCACAACAATGTAAGCTTACGGGGGCATAAAAGACAACCCATCGCGGACGTATGTCCACATGAATGACACGATTGGTATACTCGCGAGGTTCGTGGACTGCCCGTCGATCTTCGCCAGCGCAGCGCCCAAGCTATGAGGGCCAATCCGGCGTTCGGCCTGAGTAGGTGATGACGAACAGAATATCTTGGATCTCTTCGTTCGCGAACAGGGCCTTTGTCACCGGATCAGCAGGAAGAGCCAATTCCCAATCGCCGAACGGAGTCTTCCCAGTCATTGCACTCCAACTCGCGCCATTGGCTCTGCGAGTGCTGACTACACCGTCAACGGTATTTGCTGGTCCTCCTACGCGCCCGCCGGCTCCATTCTCGGCGAAGGTCAGTGAGCTCACGCCGACTTCAAAGGTTGTGCCGGATGCTCGTACGAAGGCGAGCAACACTTGTTGGATCCTCAAGTCCTCGAGGTTCGGCGGGAAGTCCTGGCGCGTTGTGCTGAAGCGCACAACCATCGGTGTGGCGGTTTGGTCGGGGTTGTTGAAGTCATACCATTGGTCAGCGAGTTGATTGCGGAAACTGAACGGCATGTCTGCACTGACCGTTGGGCTGAGCGATTGGAGGACTTGCTGGCGATAATCGAAGCTGTTGAGCGCGGTGTACTCGATGGTGATGATCACATCGGCAATGGTGCTGTAGTCGAACAGGTTGGATGCCTTGGGCATTCGAAACTCCCATCCGGTTTCGACGCCCGTCCCTTCAAACGGCAGGAGCAATTCCGGCTGCTGATCAAGCTCGAACAGGCCCGTGGCATCGCGAGGGGAGCTGAGTGCCACCGTCTCCGGGTTGCGCCTGACCTCCACTTTCTGGAAAGTAGGTCCGCCGATGACAACGCGCGATGGACCGACGGTTGAGAGAGTCGCCCGAATGCCACCTACGGCCGGGACGAGCGCTATGACCGACGTGCGCACTCTGCGGATCAATCGCAAGTAGTGGCCCGGGAAGTCTCTATCGAACAATACTGTCGGAGTATAGAAACGCATCACGCCGGTTTCGCGCAGTCGCTGGAATTCGGCCGGCGATAGCTGCAGCAGTGAAACGGATCTGGTCAACTGTAATTTCCTCTGATTTGTGTCGAAGGCATGCTGGTCAAGTTGAAAGATGTCTTGTAGCAGCCGGACAGATCCGGTAAGACCGCGGCGATCGGGAGCGCGACCGTCAATTGCACTAGCGGTTCCGGCATCCGTGGGCGCCTCCCAGTAGTCTGCCTGAATGAATGGCGGCGGCACCTCTTGCCGCTCGAAAGCCAGTTGTGCAGCCGCAACCTGGGCAATGGACGTAGCCTGTTGCAGGAACAAGCTGTAAACCCTTTCGAGCACATCGCTCATCCAGTCGTACAGCTCGACGTTGGTGAACTTGTTAGTAAGGAAATCTACAACGACAGCCGCATTGTCAGACTGCACCTGGGCAATCGAGCGCTCTTGCGCAACCACTCGAGAATGATCTTCAGCCATTTTCACTTGCTGAGTTCCAATACGGACGTCCTGTTGAGCGAGACTTCTTTGGAACTCCCATTCTTGAGCCCGACGCTCGTAGCTTGCCAACGTTGAAATTATCGAGGCTGTAGTACTGAGCGCCCCGGCGAGTGACGAGAAACCACCGGCGATTGCGCTGACCGACCCTTGCGGACTAACTGAAACCGAAGCGCTAGGCGGAAACCCTATTGAGACTGACGAAGGTAAGGACGCTGCGATGAAACTGAGGCTGGCCGATACCGCTTGTAGAGCAGCGACACCTGCCAGCAACCCAAGGCTGGCAACTTCCATGTCGCTAATACCTTCGCTCAACAGTTCGGTGTAATGATTGACCTGTAGTTGAGCGCGGTCCTGTTGGAGCTCGGCCAGCTTCGTACCAGCGTCCGCCTCTTTTACGCGCAGGTCTTGAAGTCGCACGCCTGCGCGAGTCAATCCAACATCCTGGCGCGCCTTGAGCAACGTATAAGACTCGGCGTCGAGCTTTTCCAGCGTAGACAGCAACGAGGCTTCAATCTGCTGAGCATGGCCGACAAATTGTTTCGCCCGCTCTATGAGTACCGAATACCTGTATGCCGTCGGAGGCAGAGTGTTCACGCCAGGCAGTGCAAGCTGGCCCCCCGGGCCGATGGCCGGCAGTCCACTCGTAGTATCGGTTGGCGCGGAGTATGGCTCAAGCATCCGCTCAATGCCTGCGATATTCCGGCAAGTACGCAGCTTATAGAGGTTCAATTCGGCCTTCAGCCGTAGACCTGTCAAAACCGGATTCTGTGGAATGCAGAACTGGCGATAGATTGGAGAAGGAACAAAGGTCCGCCCGGCCCTTAGCGCGTCTTGCACTCCGGACACGGGCGCAAGTCCGAAGAATTGAACACTCCTATCGGTAAAGGTCGAGGTCAGCGGATTGGAATTAGACACCTGCTGGCCCGAACCTCCGGCGTTATTGGAAGCAAGCACCAGCCCGATGGGTGAGGTGTTTTGACCAAATGACCGGGGCCGTCTCAACCAAGGCAAGCTTAAGCCGGGCAAGGACGCGGCGCTTGCTCCCGTCACCAGGGCGACTGCCGATGTGAAATCTACCGCCGCTCTTGCCCCAATCGCGCTCGTCATTTCCGCGATAGCAGGCTGGGCGAGCAGAAGCAGGTTTGCCTGCGTCGCTGCTCGGCTCTTGTCTTGCAGCACTTCGTGGAACTGAGGTGGTTGCGGCAGCCCTGCTATCGCATTCTGTACTTTTAGTCTCGCGTTGGCGAGCCGCACGGCGAGTGTTCCGGGGCCTGTCATCGCGTTTCGGACCTCGATGGTAGTCGCCGCCAAAACCCCGGGAGCATTGATTAGAGATAAGTCATTTCGAATCTCGTCCCACACTGGTTGAAACTGTGACTCGCCTATTTGAATCTTCAGCGAGCCGATCAAGTCCTTACATCGCCCGAATTGCTGTCTCAGTTCTTTAGCCTCGAGCAGGTCCAACGCGGTCATATAGAGCTGTCGCGCTCGCGACACCGACTCACCGGTGTCGCGTGTGAATTCCGCATCCGCGAAATCGAGAATGCATTGAATCAGCGAAAGAATAGTGTAGCGGCTGTAGGTGTTCTTCCGTGTCGCGGCGATCGCGTGTGGATTCAAGGGGTCTGCCAGCCATCCATCCGTAAGATTGAAGCGCGCGTCAAGGGATTCTTCCCTCCGCAACCCGTAATATATCTTGCGGTCATTCTCGGATTGGCTGTAGTCGTAGACAGTGCGGAACCAATTGAGCGCCGAGGTGTACTGCCCCCGCGATTGAAGCTGTAGAGCCAGATGGAGCGGCACAAAGTAATAAGCCTCCTCAAGGTATGTTAGGTTCGATTCGGGTTCTGCCGGATTGTCCATCGTGAACGCGAGCTCTATCTTGAAGCGACGTTCCTGCAGACTCTTCTCGGAGTAGCGTTCAGCTATGTCAAATGGGCCTATGAGAAGCGGCGCGACACGGGCGGTATCTATTTCGTTCAAGCTGTCGCCGGCGCGGCTGAAGCTAGTCCGATAGATTCCCGCTTGCCCATCCGTTATGGTACAGGCTACAAGATTTGGCGCGCCGAAGTTTTGTGCGCCGCGTCCTGCATTCGGTGCAATCAGGTCAAGCCCGACGATTGAGGCCCTGCGAGCTCGAATCGCAGGGCCATGGGTTCTAAACTTTGTGGTTTTCTCGTCCAGTATGTCGAGCACAACATTCTTCAAGGATTTTCCCGAGGGGCGTGACAGCTTCCGGGCCAGTTCGTCCGCCAGCCTCCATTCAACCGCCGATTCGGAGCTATTCTGCTCATCAATCAAGGAGTCAAGGAACACGATAAGACGCGCCCTGAAAACCGTTGCTGAGACCTTTCGCAGAATAGATTCGAGAAAACCGATTGGAGAATTCTGTTCGGGCTTGAGGTCGGTCAGAAGATCCAATCTCGACTTGATTTGTTCATCCTCGACGAGAAACTGAGTGAGGCTCACACCGGAAACCGCTCGCAGCCAATTGTCTATCGTCGGCAGGCTGTTTACCGACTCTTCCACCATGTTGGGGCTCTTCAAAAGTACGTAATGATCATCCACATACACATATAGTTCGGCAAAGATATTGCCGAAGGAGTCGGCGAATTGAGGCCAGGGGATTGCTCCCCTGAACGGACCCTCACCAACCCGATGCCATCGTCCGTCGTCCGAGTCTCCGAAGACCCTGAATCGCACTACCCCGGTATTATCGAGCGCAAGGAGGTAGAATTCGTCGTTGGCCGTTTCGATCAGTGCACAGACGTCAATGAAACTGCTGTAGACCATGCGCCCCACCAAGAGTTTCCAGTCCCCGTCAGCCCAATCGTTGCCGCTGCGGTTCATCTCGCGTAAGTACAACGCCCCGTTCGACAGGCGTAGCGCCAGGTGCGGCGGGTTGTCAGGCTTACTGTGCTGCTTGACCACGGCGGTGAAGCCGGCCGCTTGTTGATCCGTTTGCTTCGGTAACTCCAGCTCGCCGGTTTCATTGGACCATTGCTGGCTATTAAGATCGTATTTTACAAAGACAAGCTTTTGCTTATCCTTCTCTTGAGCACGAGCAAAAAGATAAATGAAGCGCTTTTCGGGCGGTAGTTGATACTCCACAGCGCCGATGATGTTGATCGTGTTTCCGAGGTCCGGCACGGCGTCCCAGAAAGTCTGAGCGTAGCCGGAACGATCTTCAGGGTCGTAAGCTGACCAATAGACTTTGTTGGTCTCTGTGGCTCGCGCGAACATGTAGAACAGCTTGCGCTCGTTCGACGCTGCAGAGCTTTGACAGTCTCCCGCGCGCACTCTCGTCGGAGAGTGACAAGTGGCTTCTATGCGCAGGGTGCTGATGTCATGAAAATAGTCCGCATAGGCTTTGCCGGCATTGCACGCTTGTTCCGGAGTCAGGCGGCGATTGGAGCGCAAGCCACTAACCAGTTTCCGTAACGCGGGCGTTTGCCACTTTCGCAGGCTGGGGAGCAAGATGTTTTCAGGGTAAATGAAGACGAACATCGCCGCGCGCCAGGTTGCGTAGGAGCCCAGCCATTTCCACTCCTCGTCAAAATCATCGGCATCGAGCGTCACATTTGGATGATTTGCAGCGAGCAGCCTTGTCTGAGCGAAAAAGATAACATTCTGAAGCGTCTCGATGGCCTGAGCGACGCGGGTCGTTTCAGTGCAACCATTGTCTCTTGTTTCGATCAAAAGTAATTCGCCGGCTTTTCTGGCCTGCGCATCGAGGGTCGGCCCGGGAATCTCAGTGGCAACGATGAGCGCGTCTCGCAACGGCGGCAGGACTATCCCCTCAACAGTACTTACCGATGCTCGCAGAGCTTCAATCAAACTCGTCTGCTGATCAATCCGCGTCTGCAACTTGTCCAGCCATCCGCGGCGGGCTTCAAACGTCGCTCGCCAGGCAGGAAGCTCAGCCGGTTCCGGCGGAGGGAACGCCGTCGTATCTACCGCGGGAATCTTGAAAAAATCCGGACTTAGAATCAGGCCGCCGATTTTCTCTTCATCGCGCCACGCAGCGAAACGCTGGCGCTTTTTCGCCTGCGCCAGAATAGAAAATGCCTCTTCCAACTCCGCGCTCAATACATTGTTACCGGCCACCAGGTCTCTAACGCGCATCAGTCTTGAGAATGACTCGACGGTCAGATTAAGCGCGTCGATTCTGCTGGTGATGCTTTCTCCTCTCGCGCGGGCAGCATCCAGGTCCACGAGTATTGACGCCTGAACGCCGCCGAGCGCGAGAGCGATGATTGAATCAAACCCTGCAGGTGTCTCAGGAACAGCTCTGAATGAAGTGAGATCATCATCCACTGCATCGCGGCGGACGCGCCAAACGTCGAATGCCACACTACCTTGTACCGGCTGTCTCATTTCGCCGGGCCCAATCAGGTCCGGATCGATAAGTGGAGGCTGTGGCTGCGCCGGAGGTGCGATGGGATGATCTTCTTCAGTCCACAGAGCGCGCAGGTGTTCAAGCCTCCACGACTCTAGTTGAGAAGTCGAGGCGCCAATCGGTAGGTTGAGAGACGTGCCGGTCAGTCCGAATAGTTCCTCAAGCTTAGCTTCAGTAACGGCGCCGGCCGTTCCTGTCGCGTCGAGTAACAGCCCATCAAGCCTATCAAGTTGAATGCCGAGGCGGTCCGCCACGTCCTTGCGCTTAGATTGATCCATCGTTCTTGTCAGACGGAGTTCCTCATATGAAGTGCCAATGCTGCTCAACAGCTCCGTGTAAGCCGACACTGTGTACTTGATTCCAGCTTCGGCGAGACCTTGCGCCGCTGCCCCTGCCGGCGGATGCGCTTGCAGGAAACTGCGCAGCACTTCCACGCAAATTCGCACTTGCCGAACTTTCTTGTCTAACGACTCGCAAGATGCGGGGAGACTCCGAAAAGGTTGGTGAAAGGTATTAGTCAGAAAATCGAGAGTCGCGGGCACGCCGCCATTCTGCAGGTGCTTCTTGGTCACAGCGTAATCGAGCAAATCTGCCAGATAAGCGAGGGGGCTAACCGCCGCATCGCAGTCTTTGCATCCGCAATTGATTGGAAATATGGTGTTGCCTAAACCAAAATCATCACCTTCGAAACCATTGCTCAGATCAGCTCTGATTGTAGTAGACACATTACTGAGGAATTGATCCTGCGCTTGAGCGCTGACATGCATTCGAGCCGCCTCGAAGTCGCCGACATTTCCCCCTCCAATACTCACGAAGCTGGTCCGGTTAGAAGTGGCGATGTCTGTTGTGCTCCTGAGGCCTCGAGTTATGAGTGTGGCGTTAAAGCGGAAATCGGGTGACACGCGGTTTAGATCGGCATGCGAGTCCAGCAGATCTGCAAAAGTCTGATCATTCGAAGATAGATTAAGACCTTGAATGTTTCTGATCCCTCCCGCGTTTCGGATGTCAAGCAGGGTCTGTATTCCTCTCTTATTCAATTCTGATAAGAGTGTTGCGGGAAACGTGATATTGAGTGCACGAGACAGATCGGCAATCGTTGGAGAGTCGGGAGATGAGACTGCCGGCACTGAGACCTCCAGTATGATGCCTTCCTGGAATCGAACGTCCCTCTGAATTTGGGCGCCAGTCTGATCCAGAATGATCAGGCGGATATTACGGCTTCTTGCGGCGGGCGGCGCGGTGTAAACGAGGCCAAATAACCCATTGCCATTCGTGTGAGTGGAGGGAATCCCCTTCGGCTCCGCGCCGGCATCCAGATCAAGCGCGCTCACCGTGTATCGCACCAGAGGCTTACTATTTCCTTCATTGACCAGTCTTCCGAACACGTGGTGGCCAACTGCATTTCGCTCGTCGCCGTCGCCCGTGCCGTCACCGTCATCCTCGTCCGCTGGTACGAACAGATCTAACTCAAAGCTCGGCTGCGCGGGAAACGCTGGAGCAGAACCTAACTCGTGGTCATCTTTGTCGTAGACTCGGACTAAGACGTTTGGGGGGCCGGTCACGTTCAATTGAGGAGGCGCATAGCTGATCTTGTAAGAACCGTCTGGATCAGACCGAGCGTCGTTGCCCAACCGCGTTTCAGGAACCGCGCTTATGTTGAAGGCGCGCACGATCCTGCCCGGCGCCGGAACCTTGTTGGTGTTTTGGATATAAACATGACCTTGAATGATGAACTGCGTGGGTTGACTGCTGTCGCTCAGTTCCTTGCTCCAATGCTCTTCGGGCGACGCTCGAAACAGAGGAGACCTGATTGGCAGTAGAGCATGGATGACTTGTACGAATAGCCAAATCCTTCCCTCGGGTAGCGGTCCCAACTCCTCCAGATCGTACTCGATGAAGTAGCGACCCTCCGAGTCAGTCGTCGCTTGCTTGAACAGTCGCTCTCCTGCTGCCACGTCGGAGATCCATAGCTGCACATTAAGATTTGGCACGCCGATGCCGCCGTCAGTGAGTATTCCGTCAAGCGTGAAATGCACCGGCTCGATGGCGGCGACGGTGAGGCTCACGGACTGTTCGGGGGAAACGGCGAAGGCAGGAGAGGAGGCCAATGGATTCCCCTGATCATTGACTACACGAACGATGAGACGAACATCGGCGCCGGTAGTGAGCTGGCCGGGATCATACCTGATCTCATAGCGCCCGTTGCTGTCAGTCTTCGCTTCACCAAGTAGCTTGTCGGCTCCCAAGCCAACGCCAAATACTTTCACGGCGCCGCCTGCAACCGCGCCGCCCTTCGCGCGCTGAACTTGCCCCTGAACCACGAACAGAGTCTCAGGCGTTTGTGGATCGATTGGCTTTGGCGGATCAACTGGCTTTGGGGGTTCGACTGGCTTTGGAGGTTCGACTGGCTTTGGAGGATCGACTGGCGGGTCGGGCGATTCCAACCTTACTTTGATTGTGATTTCCTGGTCGGGAGTATTCCTGTCCCACAGAGCCGAGTCTTCAGTGCTGGCTATGAGCGTCGCATCGCGAAAGACCTTGAAGAAGAGAACGATGTTGCGATCTCCGAAGAGTGTTTTGAGTTGGCTCTTGTCGATCTCGATCGCGAAAGCGCCTTGCGCATCGGTGATCGCGCTGCCGATAGGAGTCTTCACGATGAGGTCTTTGTCAATCGCATCGACCCGCAGCCCTGCAATTCCTTGCTTGGCCTTGCGCTCAATCACGCGACCTGAGATACGAAAACTCTTTCCAGTTATTGTCATATTTCGATCTCCTGAATTAGATTCTATCTATCGCGGATTGAGTCGATGGTCTTCGGATCAACAAATCTTGGATCAGTTGCCCTATTAGTAGCTGGATCGGTTATTAACTCTTTTATTGATTCGATACCTAAAACTCCTGTCCGTCCATAATGCGGCGCCGATGGTCCCAGAATCTCTTCGAACCCAATCCATTCATGTGCAAAGGTTCCTCTGCTTGTACCCGGTTTTATGCTTGGTGTCGGGTATGTTGGGTTGCCTTTCGCGGTACCCCCGTACTTACCGTAGAAGTCCGAGTGCTGTCTAATGACGACTCCTTCCTCAGATACGATGGTTGTAGTTTTCGCAGATGATGAGCCTGTACCTAAATCCTCTACGAACCGATGGAACGCAGTGCCAGGCGTGGGGCCGGTCGCAGGTTTAGGGCCTTTGATCTTTGTGTTCGGAGCAGGTTCCGTGACTGCGCTTACTATTGAGCGTGTACGTAAAGCCTGAACGCTGGATTCAACGAATAGAAACGCAGAGGCCACATTACCTAGACCTTCGAGCACCTCGCCAACGCCTTCAATTCCTCGCAGGAAATTCCCACTGCTTATGCCTTTATTGAGTTCAAAGGCGCCATGACCAAGCAACTCGGGGACTTCAGAGAGACCCAACATCAGATTTGGGCCTATCAAGGCAAGCCCGCCGAGGACCTGCCCTGCTGTTTCAACTTTCGTAGCTTGAATCGCTGCATCGAAGGAGCTGAAACCGGCAGCTCTCATCCCTTCGAAAACTAAGTTGCCTGCCTTTTGCGAGGTCGCTGAAACCCAAGCGCGGGCTGAATGAATCCAGTCCTTTGTGTCCTCCCAACCAAACAGGCCGGTTGAATCTCTAAACCGGACGGGGCTAGCTTTGCTGAAAAGATAGAGGTTGAACGAATCAACTATCCCAGGCGGATCACAACTTACCCATCTCACTAGCCACGCTGCGTAGTATCTAGCTCCGTGATAAGACAACCCGCTCTCTTCATCGCGTTCTTTGCCTGTGAAGCGATAACGTTTCCTGCCGAAGCTGCCGAAGCTCGTTTCTCCATACGGCGTGTACTCTTCGCGATTGATCAACCCTCCAGCGTCGTCCAACACAATGTTGCTGCTGCCCAGGTGATCTCCAAGGTGATACTTCACGAGCTTGTCCGGGGCGCCGTCGTCGGGAAGGGCGTTGCCCACTCGCACCATCGCGATGCGGCTCTGATTGTCCATCACGTGAAGCGTGTTGTTCTCCGTAGCCGAGCCGCTGTTGACCAGTCGATGATGCTCGAACACTCCGTCGATGTAGATCGTTACTTCGACGCCGCCGGTTTGCTTGCGCACAAGTTTCTTCACACGCTGGCCGCTCGCGTCGTAGAGATAGTGCGCGTGAACCGAAGGCTCGGAGCCAGCGGGCTGCGTGCGGAAGACGCGCATCCGGTCGCTGTGGTCCCACTCGAAATGACGAGACCCGTTCTCAGTGATCAGATTTCCATTGTCGTCGTAATCGTAGGAATAATCCGTCGAGCCGATGGTCACCGTGCTCAGCTTGTTGCTCTCGTCGACAAGAGCAGAGCTTCGGCTGTACGTAGCCGTTGCGCCGGCGTTGTGACTCAGGAGAGTTATGTTACCAACCTGATCGTAGTCGTACTGCTCTCTGTAGTCGCGTTTTCGAGTAACGTCCTTCGGCGCGTCAAACCACGGATGCTCGAACGAAGCAACGTCGCTTTCGCGGCCGGTCGCCGTCAGCAGGCGATATATCGGATCGTAAGTGAAGACTCGATCGAGTTGATCGGGATTGCTCGGCACTCCGCTCGCAAGCGTTCGGTCGTGCAGCTTCAGTATGTTTCCCGCGAGATCATATTCATAAGCGAAGTCTTGGAAGACCGGACCCGACGGATGGTAAGTGAGCGGCGCTGTGATCGCGTATCGCTGGGTGCGCATTCGAGCGAGACGAAACGTCTGCGGGTGGTACGCGTATCGAGTCATCACGTTGTTGCCGAATGCGATCAACGACCTCTGGCCTTTGGCGTTGTACGCGATCCGCTCGACATAAACGGTTCCGTCGAGCGTCACGCTCTCGAGCGCGCCGGCGCGGTTGTAGTGAGGCTTCAGTTCTTTGCGTGTTCCGCTCACGTCTCGCGGGTAGCGCATGAGCTTGACGCGATTCAAGGCGTCGTAGCTGATCGTAGTTTCGTAAACGGTCGCGTCAAGCAACGCGTTGGCGTGATCGTCGAGGCTCGTCCCATTCGGCGGCTGCCAGTCCACTCGAAAAGCTGTCACGTCCCAATTCGCCGGCGGCGGGTTGAACACAGTGAGGATAACGGCGTCGCTGATGACCTGCCGCGACTTTTCCAGGATGTTGCCTTTGAAGTCGTACGCCGGAAAACTCAACAGCCCCGCTTCGTCGTAGTGCCTGTGCATCTTGCCGAGCAAATTCGCGTCTTGAGCTTCCGCCGTTGACAGGCCGGAGTCGGCGCCGTCTCCGTAGACCAGCCGCTCGCGCACCGTGAGCGCTTGGCCTGTCCCATCCCTCGCCCAGAATCGCGTCGGACGATTGAGCTCGTCGAATGAGCGCAGCACAAGCGCGCCTTTACTGTCTCGCTGCTCGATAACATTGCCCGCGGCATCGGCCACAATTCGGCGCAGTCCCGCGTCGAGTTGTTCGATGCGCAGTTGGCGCCCGGCGAGATCGTAAACACCACGGTAGACGACTCGCTGCAACGGGTCGGTGACCGTAAGCAAGTTGCCTCGAATGTCGTATGTTGAAGTTGTTACGAGCCGATCGCTCGGGCTCGACCCGTTGCGCTCGATGCTTTGAACCACGCGGCCAAGCGCGTCAACGGTGCTGCTCGACGGGGTGTTCCAATGTGAGTTGTAACTTACCAATGTGCCCGGATGAGTGCGGCCCGCATTGTCATTCGCATCATAGGTGTAAGCTTCCCACGGAGTCGGTTCGAAGACATCCGGATTTGTAAGATCGCCGGGCACGCCGTGAACGACTCGCTGTTCGGAATCGTCGGGATTGACGGTGCGAATGACATTTCCGCGTGGGTCATAGAAAAAAGTGACCTTTTGGCCTCTCTCATTGTTAGCGGGCAGCGCATACTCCCAGCCAATAGAAAGGTACGGCTCGAATTTCTCGACGACTCGGCCCTTGTTGTCGTAGACCTGCAATCCGGTCACGACCACGTTCGGCGGATCTACAGCGGCCCGGTGGCGGCCGGCAATATCTCGAGCATCTTCAAGAGGCGAAGTTTGGTTCGCGGGCAAGACTGCATCACCGAAGACGGGATCGCCGAACTTGTCATCTTCGGATTGGGCCCGCTTCTGCAGCAGTCGCCCGAAACCGTCCGAATACTCGATCGCTTCGATTGTTTCGTCGCGGTTTGGCAAAGGCACATCGGCTTCGCTGTCGTGATGCACACGACGAATGGTGTGCACAGAAATTGGCTGACCCGAGCCGGTGAAAGCTGAAAAGTTGTATATTAACTTAGTGCCAGGATTGAGAGTGTCACCAACACTTTCGCTCTGTTTGCCCATGACAGACGTACTTTCAAGGAGCCCGAGCGCGGTGTACGTGAAAGCCGTGCGGTTGAGGTTGGGGCCGGTAACAAGCGTCGGCTGCATCACGCGATAATCGTATTCGGCTCTGGTGCTGAGTCCCGCGGCGTCTGTTACCTGCGCCGGTAACAGATCAAACCTGTCGTAGCTGATTGATGTCTCGCGCCGCATTGAGTCGCGGATCACTTTGGTCAACCCGCGGCCGGCTCCGAGAGGGTTGTCGTGAAAGTCATACCTGCGCTGCTCACTCGCCGCGAAGTAACCTCGAGCATAAGAAGACGACGCGCCCACGCCAGCCGCAAATCCCAGGCCCGCCGGAGTGATCATCAAGTCAGGTCTGTCAGGGTCAGTTGATTGATCGAGCGGCAGCAGATTGCGAAACTCGCGGGGGTAATCCGTCGTCCACACGGGAGTTCCTGTCGATGCCAGATAGGGAGGCTCCTCAGCGGGATTTAGAACACCGCTGCCGCTCCGGTAAGCCTCGTGCAAAATGTCTTCAGTGAGCACGAGGCTTTCGGTACGCGTAAGCGCGCCAAAATCGCCAAGCTGACCGGCAGGCAAACCTTGAAAGGCAGGGCCGTCATAGAAGTGATGTGATTGACCGATGATCTGTCGCGTGGCGGTTCCCTGCTCGATCGTTGTTTGCAATGCAACCAGCGCGAGTGGAGCACTGGGGTCGTTCAGGATTTCATAAGTTGTCGTGCGTGCCGCGCGGTCGACAATGTATTTTTGCTGATCGTCTCGCGCGGCGAACGTCGTCACGGTTTGCGTGGCGAGGTAAGGCTCACCTGTTGCGGCTCCAATGCGAAAGTCGCGGCGGCGCGGGACTGCGATGGCTGTGGTTGACCGCGGCTGGCCGTATCGATCGTAATCGCCTGTGAACGTGAATTGAGTCATCGGCTGGCCGCCGCGTTCCCACTGGGTTGTGCGCTCGGCGAGCGTGTGCGGAAAGAAGATACGCTGGCCGGTGTCTGTCGGGGCGGTCGCCGTCGCAACGCGCTCTTCGTGCACGCCGTGCAGGTGTTCGGTGACCGTGTAAGGCCTCTCTTGCCGGTTCGTTCCGTCGAGCGCGTATAGCTCTGTCCTCAACACGCGGCCGCGCAACGTGCGAAGCGCGTCCCGCTTGGCACGCCGGGGCAGACTGCGCAGAAAGGTCTCCATCGCGCCGGGACGTGAAAGCGCTTGTTGATCTCCAGGCCAAAACTCTCTCGTAAAGTCCGTCTCCTCCCATTCGCCGAACTCGTCGCCGATCGGGCCTTGATGGAACCATGTTCGCGTTTCTGTCGGAGGAGAGAATGCGCGGGCTGGCACGGGTTCAAAGGTGCGGCCGGGGTGGATGCCATCGCCGTGATAATCCGCAAAGATTTCGGTATCGCGTTGATCGACGCGGCCAAAACCGCGAAACTCACGCTCTGCCCCATCCCAGTAACCGTGATGGTACTGATACTCAGTTGTGAGCTTGCCGCCGGAGATTTGATCTATCACTTCGACCCTGGCGACCACCTGAACCGGGAAAGGCAAAGTCGTCTTCCATCGCGTTGCGGCTCGCTTTTCATCATCGAGATAGAATCTCGTCGATGGCGCATAGCCGACACGCGTGACCGAACCGATATGGTTGTTCATCTCGTCGAGCAGGTAAGGCTTCTCGCCGCCCGTGAAATCGAGGAAGAACATATTCGGGCGTGAGAGGCTGTCGCGATTCTTGCTCCAAAGGACACCGCCAACGCCCGCGCCAAACAAGTCGACGAGTCGGACTGCGTCGATATCAGATACTGGCGGCGTGCCGTGGATTTCGATGGGCGGGCTCCAGGCGTTACCGCTCTGGTTGATCCAAACCGTAACCTTTCTGTCATCGACATAGACGATGTCCGACGCGCCGTCCCCATCAATGTCACCCAACAGTATTCGCTTCGGATCATAGTTGAAAGGAAAGCGAGGACTGCCTCTCATCGACACTCGTCTGCCCCAATTGCCATGCCCGAGGGCGGGCCAGTACTCGACGTTGCCATCGTAGACGGTAACGATGTCCGTCAGGCCATCGCCGGTCATGTCCGCCCATTTGACGCGGGGGTCCGAGAAGTTCACGTTGGGAAACACCTCCAGCGCCCCACGCTCAACCTGCCTGGTGGCGTTCCAGCCAAGCGCCGGATCGTTGAAGAAGCACTCGAAGCGACTGCCCGAACGGATAGCGTCCGTCACCCCGTCACCGTCCAGGTCTACCAACTTCACCTCTGGATCTTCGAGGTCGAAGCTGGGCGCTTGTTTGTAGCGCCGAAATGATCGGCGGTCCCACGACCCGCCAAACCGAAGCGGAAAGTAACCAGAGATCGTCTGCGTCGTTACGAGCAGATCCACGCGGCCGTCACCGTTTGCATCAACGAGCTGCACGCCCTTGTCCGCGATCCGAAACCCCGCAGGCGCCGAGGGCATCTCGCGCGGACGGTCGAAGCGACCTTCGCCCAGGTTCCGCCAATAGCGAACGGCGCCGTTCATCTCTAAAACGGAGACCAGTCCATTGCCGAACAAATCGACAAGCTCGACGTCCGGGTTCGCTAATGAACTTGGAGGCAGGTCAGCCCCGGTAATGGCTTCAAACCGCCTTGCGCCAGGCTCGAAGTCTGTATAACCGAATTCCAGTGGCGGCAGTGAATCAGATTGCACGCCGTTGTGCCCTTCCACCACGATCTGCTGGAGAAGAGAAATGCGGTTGGGCGGTAGGGTATGAGCAGGTGGGACCGGTCGGCCGGGCGAGCAAGCCTGATCAACGTAACAAAGATGATATGTGCGCACCGGAAACTGCGGGTCCTGTTCACTCTCGATATCAATCTGCGTGCACCGTTTGACTGTGCGAATCTCGAAACCTGCGCGATATTCGGAGAACGGATCATCCGGACGCGGCTCGTATCTGAATCTCACCGTCGCCAGGAATCGGGGGGTGTCCGCCGGCCCATAGTCGATATAGCGAATCTCCGAGAGGTAGATTTGATCCCAACGGTGCGGACCTTCAGTTTGGTTCGCGTCCCGCTCATAGACATATTCGATACGATTGCCGAAAGGGTCAGTTGTGCGTGTTATTTTCCAGGCGAAGACTTTGAGTCCATTCGATGGATCTGCTATGACGGCTGGATCGTGACCTTTGGTTCCCGGTGTTCCATAAAGGCTTATCAGACCGTCTTTGCTCCTTACTTCCCAGTAATCGTCACTAACGTTTTGATGATAAAGTATTCGTGCGAACAGTGTTTCACTCCGAGGACGGTAACGCGTGGCCCCAGAAAGCCGCTCGACGGGCACAAGGTCTTCTGCCCCTGAAAGAACAAAAACATCCTTCGACTCATCATAGGCTGGAATGCCTTTTGATGTCTTGCGGCTGATCCCCGGCAATGACAGGCTCCAACCCAGACCAAAGGGTCCATTACCATTTCCAGTGCTATAAACCAGGCTTAACTGTGGCTGGAACCCATTTCTACCGGCGGGCAAGCTGATTGGGACGGTGAAGTTTCCCGTACCTGTGTGGAGATCGGGGGAGAATGTCTCGCCAATACCGTGCAGCGCTCCGCCCCCTTTGGGCAATGAGATCGTTTGCGTCGACGTACCCGATGACTTGGTCATACGTTTCGGCTCCCGAGCTTTTCATGCCTCCGTGCGGCAGGCAAAGCGTCCCCGGATTTGTGGCGTGCACCATATTCGAGGTTCTGTAGTTCTCAAGACCCAGACATTGGTAACAAACAAAACTCAGAAGAAGCTAACAGATCCTCTCTTTGGTCAATCTCACTGGCCCCGGAAAGCACAGCGATCGAGGATTGTGACCACGATGGTCCAGACAACCGGATGGACGCTCCCAACATTACATGACGAATAATTGGAGAAGGAGCATTCAATACTTATCGATTTGAAACCGATTAATTGAGATCCCTCGCGGAAGCTGTGGGCCGGGTTGCATCAGCTTCGAGCGAGGATCGCGTTTAGCTCGCTGACCGCGGACTGGGCGGCAGGTGTGCTGGGCGGCTTTCCAAACAGCGCGTTGACTGCCGAACTGTAGATCGCCTGAAGCGACCGTTCTACTTCATCGACGGGCGCGAACCGCGCGTTTAACTGAACACGAGTCATGTCGGCGGGGACTCCGAGCGCCTTTCCGCTGAGCGGTTCAAAGTGAATGTACATCACACCACAAAACGATGACGCGCCGGTGCTCTCAACATCGGGAAGGTCCGAGGACGCCGTCGCGCTGCTGGTTGGGTTTCCGGGACGCGATGGAGGCGTTCCAATCCCGCCCTGAGTTCCAACGAGTGTCCCCCGCACTCGATCTCGCACGCGCGATTGGCCTCGCGAATCTTTCACCGTCAATCGGCCTTCAAACTGAAGTCTTCCGCCGGCAACCGAAAGCTTCGACGGCGCATAGCTCACTTCGTAGTTCATCGCACCGGCACTAAAGCTCCCGTCGAAACGCCTGCCTCTTGCGCGCGCGGGGATCGAATGAATGCGCGGCTCTCCAGACGGAAGCTTTAGCAACTCCTGATCGCTGTCTTTCTTTTCTGATTGCCTGAATAACATAAGAGCTCTCGATTTTGGATTGTAGATTTTGGATTTTAGATTTCGGAGTAACTCGCGATCTCAATCCAAAATCCAAAATCTAAATTCCACAATTCCTCACAGGTTCCCTCTCTTATACTCGTCCGCCATGTACTCAGATGCCCGCATCGTCAACGCCAGAATCGTTAGCGTCGGATTCTGATTGGCGCTCGTAACAAAGCAGGCCCCGTCGATGACAAACAGGTTCTTCACGTCCCAGGTCTGATTGAATTTGTTGAGCACAGATGTTTTCTTATCGTTGCCCATGCGTGCGGTGCCAAGCTCGTGAATGATCCGGCCCGGCGCAGTCATTCGTCCGCCGGTCGAGATGACCTCAGCGCCCGCCGCGCGGAGAATCTCTTCACTTGTCTGCGCGGCGTCGCGAGCCATCTCACGCTCGTTGTCCGAATACTGGATGTGAATTTTAAGAACCGGAATGCCCCAGGTGTCGACGACTCCGTCGGGATCGATCTCAGCATGGTTCTCAAACCGCGCAAGCATCTCGGCACGCGTGGTCATGCTGACCGGCGACGTGTAGTAGTGCCGCACTTGTTTCTTGAACTCCGATCCGAATCCCGGAGTCATGGACGCGTTCTTTACAAACGCGGGATACATTCTTGATCCCGACCCGCATTCGAATCCGTAGCCTCGAACGAATCGCTGCTGCTTTGTTTCATTGCTGATGTTTCTGAATCGTGGCACCAGCAGGCCCGAAGTTTTGCCGTCCTCGTTCACCGGATCGCGCCCGGCCAGCACCTTGAAGTACCCGCTCGCGCCTATTCCGCCGAAGTGATCCATCAGGTAGTGACCCATCGAGCCTGAAGAATTGCCGAGCCCGTTTGGATGCTGGCGCGATTTCGAGTTGAAAAGAATTCGTGTTGATTCCAGAGTCGACGCCCCGAGCACGATGATCTTTCCAAGCGCTTCGTATTCCGTGCGGGTCACTCGATCGACGAACGCGACGCCTTTCGCTTTTCCTGTATTCTGATCGACGGTGATTTGCCTGACCACGGAGTTTGGCCTGAGCGTCATTCGCCCGGTCGCTTCGGCGACGGGCAATGTCGAACTGAGCGAGTTAAACATCGCTCCGACATCGCAACCATCGCCGCAGTTCCCGCAGTAGTGACAACGCGCTCGCTTCTTCATCCACGGCTTTGGCGAACCTGTCAGCATCGCGAGTCTCATCGAGATCCCGCGGCGCCCTGTTTTCTCGGCGCCCTTGCGAAGAAGCTGCTCGCCGCAGTTGAGCTTCATCGCGGGCATGAAGTTCCCATCCGGCAGGTTCGGCAAGCCGTCGCGGTTCCCGCTCACGCCGATGAACTCTTCGGCCTTGTCGTAATACGGCGCGAGTTCGGCATAGCTGATCGGCCAGTCGTCGCCGAATCCGTCGTGAGTCTTTGCCTTAAAATCGAGATCGGAGAGCCGATACGACATTCGTCCCCAATGAAGCGTTTTGCCGCCGACGATTCGCGCGCGCACCCACAGGAAAGGTTTACCCGGATCAGTCGTGTAAGGATTCTCGCTGTCCTTGACGTAGAAGTGACGGCTGAATTCGCCCGCGGTCGCCTGCATCCACTGATCCTGGTCCTTCCAGCCGGGCGGGCCGAAGCCTCGATACATCGATTCATAAGGCCACCGATGCGAGCTGAGGTCGCGTTCGGGATTTACGGGCGGACCGGCTTCGAGCACCAGCACTTCCATGCCGCGCTCGGTCAATTCCTTCGCGGCCATGCCTCCCGATGCACCCGAGCCGATGATGATTGCGTCGTAGATCTTCTGCTTTGCCAAATGAATTGCCTCGCAACGGTTGAAGTGCGCGCATTATAGAAAGGCAAAACGGAAAAGGCAAACTCACGCAAACGCAATAAGAGAAGTCGAAAGATGCTGGACTAATGTTGACCTGCGCCAGTCTGCTGACAGGCGCAGGCAGTTGCAGAGAATCGCAATTCGGCTAACCCCTATCATCAGATTTACGCCTTACCTATGACAAGGCACACCCCTGGGCTGCGGTGATGAAGGCTTCAGGAGGACGCAACAGAAGGGTGTCAGACGGCTTCGTCCATCCAATGTGGCTGCGAGACATCTATTATCTCGGCGAACACCTCGATAGCTGGGGCACCTGCCAGCTCGAGGCAAAGATTGTTGAGATCCTCTTGGAGATAGATACCGAGTCGCGGGTTGACCCGACAGACGGAGTCAATGTCATAGCGTCTCGACTGGAAGTTGAGCGGAGCGTATGTGAGAACTTGGCGGAAATCTCGTCCGAACGACAATGGATAGCCGGATAGCCATGTGTCGAACGCCCCGTCTAGCTCTGTGAGCACTGACACTACTTCGTCTTCCGCGTCGTGAAACCAGTGGTTCTCCAAAGGGAACGGGAGAACGTCGGTATCGCCCCATTGGGCAACGTTCCGAACGGCTAAGAGTAAACTGTCTTTGGATACTATCATTCGAAGTGCAGTTTCAAGGTATCACACTGAGGCAAGGAATCAGAGCAGCGCCTCACAACGAAGAAACGCTCGAACTCACCCCTTGGTCTTTCGATCAAACGACACCCGTCGAGATCAGGGCATCTGTATTCTCTCCAGTACCCACTCCCGAACTAAATCAGCGGAACCGACTCCTCTTGATTTCGCAATTTCATTGAGTGCTTCAATCTCAGCCGGCTCCAACTGGAGTTTCACGACCGCTTGGCGCTCAAAGACAGGTTCTGAGACTTCTTCCAGTTGGTCTTCGAAATCAGTAAGGTCGTGCGTGTCCCAGAAGCGAGCCAGTTCCTGAATGGAATCAGTCTGCGGCATATCTGTTGTGTTTATGGATTTGCCCATTGTTTGTACCTCCTCTTTTCGGCGTCTGTCATCGGACGCGCAGTAACCGGATAGGCATTGCCGTCGGGGAATTGAATCACGACACAAAACAAATACCTTCCGACCTCTGTTTGCCCAAGGACATGGTAGACCGGGTTTTCGCCTTGGGAACGCGCGCGTCGAACAAATGCCTTGGTTCCAAAACAAACTTCCTCAACTTCTTCGGGGGTTAAGCCATGCCGGCAACGTGATCAATTCTGTCCTTGGACCAGACAAACTCCCGAATCTTCATTACTGAAATCTACCAGAGGACTCACGCGCTTCCAATAATATCACTATCTGCTACGAGCGAGGTTAGGCTTGCATCGGTACGGACGCAAAAGGGTGTGATTAAAAGTTCTATGAAAGGGATGTCAAGAGCAAAGATCTCCTGACATGACTGCCGGACGTATTTCTTTT
>UEXS01000025.1_pt1 | contig 40478 bp, 30 predicted proteins | sample 4301141 | NCBI WGS metagenome assembly UEXS01 (sample SAMEA4773178, study PRJEB27434) | metagenome | biome: 2259; feature: agricultural soil; material: soil | place: USA | collected 2014-09 | depth 0.25 m
TGATGACGTTGCTTCAAGTTACAACTCAATCAAGCGCGGATCACGGTGCTGTTTTGCTCGCGCTGTTTATTGTCCTGCTGGCCGCCAAGCTCGTTGCTGAGCTGTGCGAACGTATACGCCAGCCCGCCGTAGTGGGCGAAATACTCGCGGGCATTTTGATAGGCCCCTCAGTTCTAAAGCTCCTCCAGCCGACAGAGATACTTGAGGCTCTCGCCGAGATAGGCGTGGTCTTTCTGCTATTCACCGTAGGACTCGAAACTCGCCCAAGCGACATATTCAAAGTCGGAAAGACTGCCGCGCTCGTTGCGGTGCTTGGAGTAGCCGTGCCTTTCGCCGCGGGTTGGGGTTTGTTGTCGCTCTGGCCGGGATACTCGTGGATCGAAGCGATGTTCCTTGGCGCCGCGATGGTCGCAACGTCCGTGGGAATAACCGCGCGCGTGCTCTCAGGGATGGGATTGATATCCTCGGAATCAAGCCGCGTGATTCTGGCAGCCGCCGTCATCGACGACGTAATCGGGCTGCTCGTGCTCACTGTTGTAAGCAGCCTCGCGACTGGAGGAGTTAACTATTTTCATCTCGGATTCATCGCCGCGCTTGCAGTCGCGTTCACAAGTGCCGTGATCATTTTCGGAACGCGCGCCGTCAATCGAATCAAGCGTCCGGTGCGAAATCTGAAGATCGATCACTCGCTGCTGGTCTTCGCGTTGGTGTTATGTTTCGGGCTTGCGGCGCTCTCGAGTTTCATTGGAATCGCGGGGATCGTCGGCGCGTTTCTGGCGGGTGTCGCGCTTTCGGAGGCGACGGATGGAACCAAACTGCATCAACAAGCGCAAGCACTCACCGAGTTCACGACGCCGTTCTTTCTGGTGACGGTTGGAATGAAACTCGACTTGTCGATTTTCCGCTCGTCTGAAGTTCTGTTGCTGACGCTTGTCGTGATTGCGCTTGCAACAGCGACGAAGCTGGCGGGTTGCGGACTGGCGGCGGCGGGAATGGGAAGGCGAAAAGCAATTCAAGTCGGTGTCGGGATGATCCCCCGCGGCGAAGTCGGCATCGTCGTGGCCCAACTGGGCATCGCGATGGCCGCGGTGAGCGGCGTGGTTTATGGTGTGGTGCTCGCGATGGCTGTTGTTACGACGCTGGTCGCTCCGCCGTTGATCAAGCTGGCGTTCGCCGGCGAGCAGGCCGAGCCTCTGGGAGTCGAACACAATCCCGAGTTTGAAAGCGGCATCGGTTAAGAACTCTAGATCGTTGACTTCCCGCTACTGGCTTGCCGCGCGTTGTACCCCTTACGATGACGCACCGCGATATCTGAACGTCCTGGGACGCTGACGCGAACCGAGCGATAGCCACCATGCGACAAAGGATTTGTGGGATAGTAGCTGATGACATAGACGTGACGAAGCTCTTCCGCAATACGCGACGCGACTCGGCTCATATCCCCGATCCTTTCCGCGTCGTACACCGGACCTCCTCCGGCCGCCGTGATGTCAGCCATGAAGTCCCCGCCTCGTTGGTGTCGTCGGTTTTGTCCACCCGTTTGAGGTGTGACTACAGGATTAGCGCCGTAGGTCAAATTGAAAAAAGTGAATGGACCTCGGCGGCGGCGCGAGTTGGGCCACGGCCACGGAAATGGAAGAGGCACCGGGATGCGAGGCACGTTGCGCGGCCACGGATCTACGTGGATACCTCCGCGGCCCCCTCCTCCCGGATAACGCAAACCATAGACAAGAACGTCGGCTTCGGAGACCAGATTCACCGCGTCATCGTAGCTCGCCTGACCGCTTGTCGTGTCTTCGCCGTCCGAAAACAGTATCAGCGCTTTTCTACCCTCGATGCCGCGGAGCTTGCGGTCCACTGTTTCATATACCGCGTCGTAAACGCTGGTGCCTGATCCGGTGCTGGCCCGGCGGATAGCCGATTCGAGCTGACGCCGGTCGCTGGTGAAATCACTCAGATAATGTATGCCGCGATCAAATGAGACAACCATCACCCGATCCTGATTGCGCAACTGATGCACGAATGCAATTGCAGCGTCCTGAATGTCCTCTACGCTGCCCGCTACACTGGGACTCACGTCGAGCAACAACACGACATTGAAGGGCACTTCCTCGCTTCCGAATGAAGCGATGGTTTGTTGAACGCCATCCTCTTGCAAACTGAAATCCCTGGCGCTCAATTGCGGCACATAGCGTCCCGAGCGATCGCTGACGAGCAGTGGAATGTTCACTAGTGTTGATTCGAGCTTGATGACTTCGTCCTCGTCCGGCGATTGATTCGAAGGCTTGCCAGCTTTCACGCCGCCGTTCCGCTCTTCATCATTCGGGCGCGCGTCGGCGGGGCGGCGCAACACCGGAGGTCCGCCGGATCGCCCTGATCTTTCAGGAGAAACGACTCCCCCGCTTGACTCAGAAGACCGATCTCGCTCGGGCCTTGATGAGTCGGTTCGATTCGGGTAGCGATCAGCCGAAGGCTCTCGTGAATAGACAGGGGGTTGATTCGCCGGAAGATTCGTCGAAGCGTTCCCGGATGACCGCCGGCTTCCGCGAATCGGCGGACGGTCAAAAGGCGGTGCGTCCTGCTCGGCTGAAGGCTGTTGTTCGGCACGCTGGGGCTCGCGGCTTCCCCACGCCACAGCCGGCGCCGTGTGCTCTTCAACAGGCGCGGGCTTCGAATCCTGAACTGCCGTTTGTTCCTGCGAGCTTCCTGCTTGATTTTCGACGGTCCCGGGAACTGATGTCCCGTTCTTTCCACGACGGGGACGCGATGAGGACGCGCCCTGTTGGGACTCACCCGCGGCCGCCAGTGAGCCTGCTGCAGGAAACAGCGACATCAAGAGCGCGGCCATCAGAACGGTCCCAAGCACCGCGCGTAAAGCATTGAGCTTCATTGTTCGAACTCCGTATTTTGTTCTGAAACCAAGCGGATCGGTTCAACTAATACAATCGGGCGGGTCGAGCGGCGACGAACTCACTGCGCGGCTCGGGTCCCTGGATTTGGATGTATCGAGGTTCTGAGTTCGTAGCCTGAGGTTGAAATTTTCTAACGACAACTCTTGCCGACTGCGTATCATCAACAATAGCTTCACACAATACCCTATGATATATTTTGCGCCTTAGCCGATCCCATAAGGTTGCGTCGAGGCTTGGCAGAGAGCCTGCTATGAAGTTTAAGAACGAAATATGGCTCATCGTGGTAACGCTGATTTACGTGGGTGCCGCGAAACTAGGTTTGTCGCTGGCATTTCTGCATGCCAGCGTGTCACCCGTGTGGCCGCCGACCGGAGTGGCGATCGCCGCGGTGCTTTGGTTGGGATACAGGATCTCGCCGGCCATTCTCATCGGAGCGTTCCTGGCAAACCTGGCCACCGGGGTTTCGGTTGCGACCGCGGGCGGGATTGCGTTGGGCAATACGCTCGAGGCCGTGTCGGCGGCATTTCTCCTTCGCAGATATGTTGGCTCCGGCAACCTATTCAATCGCGCACAAGACGTTTGGAAATTCGCGCTGATTGCGGGATTGGTTAGTCCAGCGTTGAGCGCCACGATAGGCGACGCAAGTCTATGTTTGGGTGGCGCGGCGCCCTGGTCCAATTTTGGAAAGCTCTGGTTGACCTGGTGGCTGGGCGACGGGTCGGGCGCGCTGGTATTGACGCCATTCCTGTTGACCTGGCTCGATATACAATCGGAGCGTTGGACCGCCAGGCGATTGGCCGAAGCCGCCCTGCTGCTGGTGTTGCTCAGCGGAGTCGCTCTGTTGGTATTCAGCGGGGTTTTTCCGAACACCGTCGCTCATTACCCGCTCGGACATCTCACAATACCCTTTCTGCTCTGGGCTGCTTATCGCTTCAACACAGGCGGAGCAGCTACTGCAATCGTGCTTTTGTCGGGCATCGCGACCTGGGGAACCACTCGCGGGTTCGGTCCTTTTGCGGAAAGAGACTTGAATGAGTCGCTGTTGTTGCTCCAGGTATTTGTCGTCGCGGTTGCGATAACCGCGCTCGTTTTGGCTGCGGTCGTTACCGAACACAAGCGCGCGCAAAGCGAAGTTTCATTTTTGGCATCCCTCGTCGAGTCCACAGACGACGCGGTGATCGGAAAAACGCTCGAAGGCACAATCGTGAGTTGGAACAAGGGGGCCGGCCAGGTCTTCGGATATTCGGCGGGCGAAATCCTCGGCCGTTCCGTTTCTGTTTTGATCCCACCCGATCGCATCAAGGAGCTTTCTTACATCCTTGAGACGGTTGGCCAGGGAAATCACATAGAGTTCTTCGAGACGCAACGACGAAGAAAAGATGGCAAGCAGATCGAGGTTTCGCTGACCATCTCGCCGATCAAGACCCGAAACGGCGAGGTAATAGGCGCGTCGACAATCGCCCGCGACATTACCGAACGAAAACGCGCGCAGATGGAGATCCTGGAAAGCGAGGAGCGATTGAGACTCGCCCTGGATGCCGGCAAGATGGGACGCTGGGACTACGACATCGAAAAACAAGAAGTACAGTGGTCAACCAATCTCGAGCTTATGCACGGGCTCGAGCCCGGCACTTTTGGCGGCACGTTTGATGATTATCTCCGCGACGTCCATCCCGACGACTACGAGCGAGTGACTCAGACGATAATGCAATCGCTTACTCAATCAGCCGAACATGACGTGGAGTATCGCATCGTCTGGCCCGATGGCAGTATTCATTGGGTCAACGGAACCGGCCGCGTGGTAACGGATGAGTCCGGGCGGCCCCTGCGCATGACTGGCATCTGCCGGGACGTCACCGCCCGAAAAGAAGCGGAGGCGGAGCTTGAAGATCTGCTTGTCCGCGAGAAGGCCGCGCGCGCCGACGCCGAAACCGCGAATCGCGCAAAGGACGAGTTCCTTGCGCTGGTGTCACACGAGCTTCGCACGCCGTTGAACGCCATTGTTGGTTGGGTAGAAATATTACTGAAGAATGAAGCGGCCGGCGACTTCGCCGCACATGCTTTGGAAGTAATAAAGCGAAACGCCGATCTTCAGGTGCGAATCATCGAAGACATCCTCGATGTTTCGCGCATTGTCGCCGGCAAATTGCAGCTCGAGGTTCGCCCGCTGGAGTTGACCGGCGTTATTCAATCAGCGGTGAATGCGGTTCAACCGGCAGCCGACGCGAAGAGTGTACATCTGCGAACCGTGCTGAACGCTGATGCTGATCCGGTATCGGGAGACGTCCAACGCCTGCAGCAAGTCGTCTGGAACCTCCTCTCAAATGCAATCAAATTCACTCCCGCCGGCGGCGAAGTAGAGGTGCGCCTCGATCAGATTGACTCGAATGCCCGCATCACTGTCACAGACACAGGCGAGGGCATCGAGCCCGAATTCCTTCCGCATATCTTCGATCGATTTCGGCAAGCGGACAGCTCGCGCACACGCCGGCACGGAGGCCTCGGCTTGGGCCTCGCGATCGTTCGTCATCTTGTCGAGCTTCATGGCGGGTGCGTAGAAGCGTTCAGCGACGGCCTCGGTCACGGCGCCCGGTTCGTTGTGACTCTCCCGTGCGCGGCCTCGCTTGGCGCCTTGAGTTCCGAGCAGCGTGATAGATCCTACGTGAGCCTAAACTCAACGCTGGGCGGCCTTCGGATACTCGTCGTGGATGACGATGGGGATTCGCGAGAAGTGCTCTCAACTCTGCTGTCACTTCACGGAGCGGAAACGAAACTGGCCGCCAGCGTCAAGGAAGCGCTCGGTGTCTGGGATAACTGGAACCCCGACGTGCTCGTGTCCGACATCGGCATGCCGGTAGAAGATGGTTACGACCTCATAAGGGCGGTCCGAACGCGCGAAGCAACCGACGGACTTCATGTGCCGGCCATCGCGCTGACGGGATACGCTGGAGTCGATGACGGCGAGCGCGCATTGTTGGAGGGATATGAGCTTCATCTGGCCAAGCCGGTCGATCCCAATCAACTGATATCGCTCATCTCCAGTCTCGCGCGCTCGAATGCCCAGCACCCCGGCCAATAAACGAGTAAGCGGCCCGTGGATAGAATCAACTGGTGCCTGAACTACCGGACATCTCAGCGTACATCGAAGCGCTCGAAGCCAGAATCCTGCATCAGCCGATTAAGGAGGTTCGTCTCGCAAGTCCCTTTGTTCTCCGTTCAGTCGATCCGCCTCTCACCGAGTCTTCTGGAAAACAAGTTACTAACCTCCGCCGGCTGGGAAAACGAATTGTTTTCGGTCTCGAGGATGACCTTTTCATAATCATTCATCTGATGATCGCGGGCCGTTTTCACTGGAAGGACACTCACGTCAAACTAAACAAACTGACGCTTGCCAGCTTTTTCTTCCCAGCGGGAACGCTGACACTGACCGAAGCCGGCTCGAAGAAACGAGCTTCGATTTATGTCGTGCGAGGAGAATCGGGTCTCGCGGCGCACGATCCCGGCGGGCTCGAAGTTCTCGACTCCGATTTCGCAACATTCAGTGACCGGTTGATGTCGGAGAATCACACGCTCAAGCGTGCTTTGACTGATCCGCATTTGTTCAGCGGCATCGGCAATGCGTACTCCGATGAGATACTCCACTCGGCCGGGCTGTCTCCTCTCAAGCTAACCAGCCGGCTCGATGAAGATGAGACTCGCCGGCTGTTCGACGCAATACGCAGCACTCTAGTTTTTTGGTCGGATAAATTACGCAAAGAAGCACGCGAGAGCTTCCCGGAAAAAGTGACAGCGTTCCGGCCGGAGATGTCTGTTCATGGCCGATACGGAAAGCCGTGTCCGAAATGCGGAACTCCGGTGCAACGAATCGCCTACGCCGCGAACGAGGCTAACTACTGCCCGGCGTGTCAGACCGCGGGGCGGCTGCTGGCAGATCGCGCGCTCTCGCGGCTGCTCAAAGAAGACTGGCCGCGGACTCTCGAGGAGTTGGAACTAAAGCGTTCCGGCTCAGAGCGCCCGGCCACATCACGTTAAACTCTGTCAGGAGCACATCATGATTCGTTACTTCTATATGACGCTCTGTGTCCTGGGAATCGTTCTTCCGTACTCTCAGCTCGTCCCCTTCTTACGCGAACACGGACTCGACTTAAGGCTTCTGGCCGAGCAGTTTTTTGCCAATCGAATATCGGCATTCTTTGGCTTGGACGTTGTCGTTTCTTCCGTCGTTTTATGGGTATTTGTTCTTGCGGAGGGCCGCCGCTAAAAGATGAGACATCTTTGGGTGTACATACTCTGCAATTTGGCTGTGGGCGTCTCTCTCGGGCTACCACTGTTCTTGTACATGCGAGAGAGAAGAGGCGATCAAACATCCACAGCATAAGAAGTCGTCCGGCAAACTGACCATCTTGTCCGTCTTACGCCTGGACGGGAGTCAACTAAAAGCGGGAATCTTGCCGGTCCAGCGGATCTCCACACCCTGATAACCAGCCCGTTTCACAACAAAAAGCGGCAATCATCACACGACTGCGTAGTTTTGCGTAATTTTGTTGACAATGAGAACGGTAGCTATTATCATTGCCGCCGTCGTTTCGTTTCTTGGCACTGTGAAAAAGCGAATGAGGCTTCTCCTTGGTTCCTTCTCGTTCAATTCGCCGGTCCTCCTGGTAAACTGGCTGTAAGACTGCCGATTGATTTCACGCGGCGACAATCCCGGTTTCCCTTTGTAGAAGTCTCCGATTTAGGAACCACGGCCCCGTTTGTTCGACTCGGACGAGTGACCAGCCGGACGAGTTGACACTCTGTCATCCCTGATCCTCTGGCTCTTCAGAACGATGCCAACCGCTGTACGGAGTCTTAAGATGACCTGGTATAGCAAGTTGTCTTCATTCCATCCTGATTCCAGTTTATAGACTCGCCGGCGAGCTCCTGAGAGGGCTAAGCGATGCCAGAATTGGCAGCCAGTAGTCAGCGGCCGACACCCACGGTGATTCCCTACCCGACAGGTTGGGCACATCTCGCGGATGAGTTGCGGGCGCTGGATCTGCGGCTTCGCTTGCTCTTGTTGCGTAACCAGCACAATGAACAAGATGAGCCAGCAGGCTTGATGGAGCAACTCCGAGGGTTAGTGCTCACTGACCGGGCAATCTCAAGATTGTTGGAGCATTCAGGCAACGACGACGGAGATGCTTTGGGTAACGAACGATCACAATGCCGGACGCTGATTCAAGCTCGCGATGATCTCGATAAACAAATTCGTGCGCGCATCGCCTTCACTCAAGAACAATCCGGTTTCCTTGCGCTTCCGTTGCTTTCCCGCCTTTTCAACTTAACGTCATTTGAAGAGCAGTGCGTGCTCGTATGCCTGGCGCCGGAGCTCGATCGCAAATATGAACAGCTCTATGCGTACGCTCAGGACGATGTGACTCGCAAGAAACCGAGCGTAGCGCTCGTGCTGGATCTGCTGTGTGCGACGATGCCTGAGAAGCTTGCGGCGCGCGCTGTGTTTGATCCGCAAGCGCCGTTGGTGAAGTACCGGCTCCTGCAGATGATCGACAATCCTACGGATGCGCCCACGCCGTTGCTCTCTCGGTTCCTCAAGCTGGATGATCGAGTCGTTAGCTTTCTGCTGGGCCACAGGCAACTAGACGCGCGGCTCGAGCCGTTCACCAGTCTGGTCTATCCTCACGAGGAAACCACTCAAGGCGCGATCAGCCCAGAGCTGCGCGAGAAGATGGGCGCCTTCCTTCTAGCGCACTTTGACGCGCGGAGAGCGGAGAATCGAAACGTAGTGTTCCATCTCGACGGCCCGTACGGCGCTGGTAAGCGGGCGCTGGCCGAATGGGCCAGCCGCGAGCTCGGCTTGCCATTGATCGCCGCCGATATTGAGCGAATGAAAGACGCGCAGTCATCTTTTGAAGAGATCGCCTGGCTGCTCGCCCGTGAAGCGGCGCTGCAACCGGCCGTGCTCTGTCTGGAAAATCTCGATTATCTGCTAGGGGAGCCGGAGAAACATCGAGCCCAACTGAAAGCGTTGCTCGAGGCCAGCCGAACCTTCTCGCGAGTGACGTTTCTCATTGGAACCAAGCCCTGGCAACCAACGGGACTGTTGCGCGGCGAGCTTTTTATCGCGCTTGAGTTGCCGCGCACCGGCGCGTCAATCGAAAAACAAATATGGGAGAGCCAGACTGAGCGCCGTGACGACTTCGCCGAGGATGTGGATTGGGGCGTGTTATCCAGCAAGTTCCGCTTCAGCCCGGGTCAGGTTCATGACGCGCTGACTGCCGCCGCGAATCTGGCGCGCTGGCGTTCGCCCGGCAACCCGCGGATCACGATGGAAGATCTGCACGCCGCTTGCCGAGCCCAGGCTACGCCGAAGCTCGATCAGCTCGCACGCCGGATCATTCCGAAGTACACCTGGCCGGACATCATTCTGCCTGATGATCAAATCGAGCAGCTCAACGAGATGTGCCGGCAAGCGCGGCATCGCCACATCGTCTATGGCGAGTGGGGCTTCGAACGAAAACTCTCGCGCGGCAAAGGACTCAACGCGCTCTTCTCGGGCCCGCCTGGCACCGGCAAAACGATGGCTGCCGAAGTGATCGCGAGCGAATTGCAGCTCGATCTTTTTCAGATTGACCTCTCGCAAGTGGTCAGCAAGTACATCGGCGAAACCGAGAAGAATCTTTATCGCATTTTTGAGGAAGCTCAATCGAGCAACGCGATTCTGTTTTTCGATGAAGCCGACGCGCTGTTCGGCAAACGCTCGGAAGTCAAAGACGCGCACGACCGCTACGCGAACATCGAGATAGGCTACTTGCTTCAGAAGATGGAGGAGTACGAAGGCATCGCAGTTCTCGCGACAAACGTGCGGCAGAACCTGGATGAAGCTTTCGTGCGGCGTATGCAGTTCATCGTCGAGTTTCCGTTTCCTGACGAAGAGCATCGAAGGCGGATATGGCAAGTGATATTTCCGCATGAGACGCCGATCGGAGACGACGTGGACTTCACTGCATTGGCGCGCGACGTCAGGCTGGCGGGCGGCAACATCAAAAACATCGCATTGTCGGCGGCATTCCTCGCAGCAAGCGACGGCAAGGTGATTCAGATCTCGCACTTGCTGCGGGCGGCGCAGCGAGAGTTTCAGAAGTTGGGCCGGTCATGGAACGGCGGTCTTATCGCGTCAGTGTCGCCCGTTTATTGAGGAAGAATTGATCATGCGAACCAAGGCGTTTAGACAAACTGCCAAGAATTACGATGCCACAGGCCGCGCTCAGCGACTCCATTTGTCCCCGGCTCGCTCTCTAGAGTTTCACGATCCCGCGGCGCCACTGCTCGAGGTTCAGCGCACACGCGGCAACCGCTACGCACAGCGACTGCTCCGCGCGAAGCTGATCCAGGCCAGACTCAACATCAGCCAACCAAACGATCCCGCCGAGTTGGAAGCGGAGCAGGTTGCTGAGACAGTGATGACCATGCCCGAACCGGGCCATAACAGCGCGGCGGCTGACGACGGTCTGCAAATCCAACGGGTGTGTGCGCACTGCGAGGAGGATCTCCTGCGGCAACACGAGGACGATGAAGAAAAAGAGAAACTGCACGCCCGGGCAGCGCCTGACGCCGGGCAACCGGGTCGCGAGGTTAAAGCGGATCTCGATGTAGTGCCGCAAGGGGGCCAGCCGTTGCCCGACTCCGCGCGCGCTTTTTTCGAGCCTCGGATGGGCTACGACTTCGAACACGTACGCATCCACGCGGACGCGCGCGCTACGCAATCAGCAAAAGCTGTCGACGCGCTGGCATACACGGTGGGGTCTGATGTGGTGTTCGGAGCCGGGCAATACGCGCCGGATACACCAAGTGGCCGACGTCTGCTGGCGCACGAGTTAGCGCACGTAGTTCAGCAGACCCACAGCGGTCCCGCACGATTGCAGCGGCTGGGGGCAAATCCCGGATGTACCGCCGCCGAGCGGGATATCATTCGCCAGTCGATCTTCAACGCGAGAGGATGGCTCAACAAGGCTGTCCCGCAACTGGAGGCGAGTCCTTTATCCAATAAGGTAATCGCCAGCCTTGCTCGCAATTTTGGACCAACATATGGCGTCGCCGCGAATGCATCGCTCATTGTAGGGCGCCTTCGCGTTGCCCATCACGAGATCAGCACTATTCCGTTCGGTTGTGCCGGCGCGGCCGACGCCACCTGTGCGACGCTTCCGTGCGGCTACACGCCTAGCGCGGGCGCACACACAGCAACTGTTTGCAGCAATGTAACGCTCGTCGCTGGAACAAGCGCGGTATATCAGGCAGGCTGCGTTCTCCACGAGTCATTCCACGCCGCCTTCTCAAGATTCAACGTAGACGAATATTCCGGGTGGCACGGTGCTTCGGGTTCCACTGCTGGATACCCGGGAACCGGAGTTGATCCCCTGCTGAATGCGGATTCATACACGACGCTCGTGATGGATCTATCCTAGCTCACAAAGGGGCTCATAGCGTGCCAGGACCAGTAAGGCTTTAAAGAGATGAGCAACCAACAGCATCCTCAAATCGAGCCGGATGATCAGCTCACACAGTCTCTGGACCGGCTCCGGCAAGAGATCGTCGGCGCGTTACTCTATTGTCACCACCGCGAAAACAGCAATACGACCAAGACGCTCGAGGTGTCCGCCTTCGCATACGCTCTTATCGAGCTTCTCGTCGAAAAAGGATTGCTCACTGAAGAGGAGCTGAACGAGCGAAAGCAAGAAGCGGGCAAGCGGCTCGTCGAGAAATTCACCGAGAGCGGCATGGGCGCCGAGATTCAGGAATCAAAGCTCGACAAGTACGACTTTGATGAAAGCCCCAGGATTGATTGCGAGAACCGCGTTCACCTGTGCAAGGCGGCGTGCTGCCGGCTTCGCTTCCCGTTGTCGAGGCAGGACATCGAGGAAGGAGTGGTCAAATGGGATCTGGCCCATCCATATCTGATCGCGCGGCGAGAGGATGGCTATTGCAATCATCTCGACACAGAGCAGAGTCAATGCACGGTGTATGAGCACCGGCCGCTCCCCTGCCGCGCTTATGACTGCCGCAACGACGCACGGATATGGGCTAACTTTGACGAAAGCATCGCGAGCCCGGAGCTTGAGAAGTTGTTTCAGCAGTGATCAACAGAGTCAAGAGGGAACAATGGCGACAAGAGCAAAGGCAGATCATCAAGAGAACAAAGATAACGCCGTGAGATCACACACGGAGCGGCAGTCGAGTTTCGCGGTTTCGCAGCCAAACTCGCCGGGCCTCGCCGGTTGGTTGCTCCGCTTGCAACGCACGCTTGGCAACCGCCAGGTGCAGCGGAAGCTGGCTTTCGGTCGCCAAGCCGACGGCGAGGCGAGAGTTGCGCCAACGGTGGAGGAGACCATCGAGAGCACGCGCGGTGGTGGCCAGCCACTGGACAGCCAGGTTCGTGCTCGTATGGAACAGGCGTTTGGCTTCGATTTCGGTGGCGTCCGAACCCACACCGACGCGACGGCTCATGAACTCAACCGCTCCGTGAGCGCCCGGGCCTTTACCACCGGCCAGGACATTTTCTTCGGCGAGGGGACCTACGACCCGGTCAGTTCTAGCGGCCGCGAACTCCTGGCCCACGAACTCACCCACGTGGTGCAGCAGTCGAGCCCTCAGGTTCAACGGAAGCTCACTGTCGGTGATCCGGACGATCAATACGAACAGGAAGCGGATCGTGTGGCGGCTGAGATAGTAAACCTGCCGGAGCTTCCTGCTGTGGGCGGGACAGCGAATGCGGGCCAAGCCGGAAGCGCCCCCATTCAACGCGCGTGTTCGGCTTGCGAGGAAGATCTGCGCGGCCAGGCAGGGCGCCTAGAAGAAGAGGCGAACCAGACTTCGCGCGGCCCCGCCGGGCCGGGCATAGTCTCGCGATTCTTAGGGTGCGGCTGTGCCGGGCGCCACGCTTCCAACTCCATTATCGCGCGTAAACCTGTGGGGTTGAGTTTCTCGGTGAGTAGAATGCAACGCTCGGTGATTCAGCGGCAGCCCACGGTTCGAAATGGTTCAACTGGCTGTCCAGTTCCGGAGTTGCAAGATTCACTAAACGCCACCGGCGAAACTCTAGTCGTGGACGGTGTATTCGGGCCCGTGACAAATGCTGCAGTCAGGCGTTTTCAAACGGCGCATCGCCCGCTGGTTACAGATGGCATAGTCGGACCACGAACATGGCCGGCGCTTCACACCGCTGCTCCCGGCAACCACGGTTTGCCTGCCGGTGAGGATACTATTTCAAACGGATGGGGAACGGGAACTTTTGAAACTACACATGCATGGCGACAGCAACTCACGCCGACAACGACAGACTTTAGTAACTGCGAGGTGACAGAGGCCGATGGAGGAAGCGGAAGTGATACGTGTTGGTTCCCAGGCTCCTCCTTCGGGCCCGCCCTCGCCGTAACTGGCGGCACCTGGACTGTTGGTGCGAACAACTTCTGGGGCGACGATTTTGTCGGCTGGTTCCCAGCCGCAATCAACTTCTACCGGTCTAACGGGCGGGCGCCCTGCCGGGCCTCGTTCATTCAGTCAATGCGGGTCGTGCGTCCGAGCGGAAACGTACAGTATATTCGCCACCAACACGTGTGGGGTATGGGAACGACTACAGTCTCCAGTACGAGAGATGGTCAAACGGAATCAAAGACCTGGCCGTGAGCGATTGGTGGTATTCAAGGGAGAAGACAATGGAGATTGACGTCGACTCACCCCGCCCGCTGGCCGCAGCGGCGTTGATGTTGGAAGAGCGCTTCGGCCGCAGGGTGACATATGAGGATGCGCCCTTTGTTCATGGGGGAGACGTGGTAAGAGATGACGGGGGGCGAATCATTCCTCGCGGAGGGCGACTCTATGTCCGGTACGCCGCAGGGGACGGACTTCGCGAGATTCTCGCGGAGTGCGTGAAGACTCATACACGTTTAGGATACCCAGGCGTGTATGGGGCGGAAGACCGAGAAGGTGACTATCATGTCGTGCCGCGCGGCTTTCTTGACGCTGACGGCAGCATGAAGGAGCGACCGCCTTTGCTCGATACCATGATTTCACTCCCGGCACAAACCCGCAGCGGTCTTCAGTTTGTGGAAGACCTTGTCCAGACATTGAGTAGAATAACGGGAGAGACTGTGAAGGTTGGGACACTTCCAACAAATGCGCTCAACCAGACCCAGGTCGCAGGCAACAGCTCAACTGGAGGGGCCGGAACTCTGCTGCTCAGCTTGCTTCGCGCGATGGGAAAGTGTTTTTCGTGGCAACTTCTCCACGACCCGGGGTCCACCGAATTCTTTCTGAATATCCATACGGTGTCGGAACAAGGCAAAGCAGTCAACGAATGAAACCAAAGTCCGAGTTGACCATCTGTCAGCTTGGCGATGGGATTCAAAGCAGTTGTGAATGTATGATTCGCGACCTGAGCCTTACAATGCAGGCAATACTGGACGATCCGGCGCTTGCGGCAGCGTTTCCCGAGCTCGCCGCTGCGCAGATTCTTTTCGACCGTCCAGTCGAAGGCTTCAAGCCTGCGCAGGCCACCGTGGATCTATTTCTCTATGACGTGCGAGAGAACATGGAGCTGAGAAGCAACGAGCCAATCATCGAACGCAACAACGGACAGGCGATTATTCACCGGCCGCCGATGCGAGTGCTGTGCTCGTATCTGGTCACTGCATGGCCAGGCAATGTAACCGGCGATGAAATGGCCCTCGGAGAACATCGGCTGTTGGGCCAGACGTTGCAAGCTCTCTCGCGGTTCCCGACAATCCCGCCGCAGTACCTGAAGGGCAGCCTTATCAAACAGGAGCCGCCCCTTCCAATGATCACTGCGCAAACCGATGGACTCAAGAACCCGGCCGAGTTCTGGACCGCGCTCGGCAACAAGCTCCGGCCTTCGATCAGCCTGACGGTGACGATCTCGATGCAGCCGTTCGCGGCCGAGACTGCGCGAATGGTCCAGGAATCGGAGATTCGAATCGGCGAGCGAACCTCGCCCGCCGAAATGATGATCAACCCCGCCACTCTGCGGGACGCTTTTCGGATAGTCGGGCAAATCACCGGCGCTGCCGGCGCGCCCGTGCCGGGAGCGCTCGTTTCGATAGAACAAACCGGCCTGGCAGCAATTAGCGACCTCGACGGGCGCTACACCATCGGGATGCTGTCGGCGGGCAATTACACGATACGCGTCGAATCGGGACAAATCACAAAGACCGCAAACATTACTATCCCGGCGCCTGCTGGGAAGAACTTTAACGTGAAGCTTACGGGATAAAACCATCCCAAGGAGGAAACATGCCAAACTACGCATCACCAGGAGTCTATGTCGAGGAAGTGCCGTCGGCGGTTAAGGCGATCGCCGGGGTCGGGACGAGCACGGCCGGCTTTATCGGAGTCATCGCGCAAGGCACAATGCCGCAGCCTCTCAGCGCCGTCACGGATGAGCGGATCGGCACTGGCACCGCGACCGGCGCCACGGAGTTCGCATTGAAATACCCCGTGGTTACAGCTTCGGTTCACGTCAAGGTCAAAGGCGCCGACTTGCCGGCCGGGACGACCGCCACGGCGACTAATGACGACACGGCGAGGACCTCCAAAGTGACGTTGAGCACCGCACCGGCAAACGGAGACGCAGTCACCGCCAGCTATATTCCTCAGTTCATCGCGGCACCCGCGGGAGAGCCCAAACTCGTTACCAACTTCGGGGAATTCAAAAAATTCTTTGGCGATTTCCACGGAGTTGATGACCACAACCACCTGGCGCATGCGGTATACGGCTTCTTCAACAACGGAGGCACGCGTTGCTGGGTGATGCGTTTGGCGGCCTCCGGCGACCTTGCCAACGCCCTCCTCGCCTTCGAGGCTATTGACGAAATCGCGATCGTCGCAGCCCCTGGCTTCGTTGACGGGACCTCTCGTGACGCGATCACAACCCATTGCCGGGTCAAGACGCAAGACCGTTTCGCAATCTTCGATTCCAAGGCCGAAGTCACGGCCGTCGACGCGGCTTCGTTGGATCCACCTCCGAATTCGGACTATGCGGCGTTCTACTTCCCGTGGATTCAGGTGTTCGATCCGGTGGAGAAAAAGGACAACCCGGCTGGCGACGGTCTCATCTTCGTTCCACCCAGCGGTCACCTCGCCGGTGTATACGCCCGCGTGGACACTGAGCGCGGGGTTCACAAGGCGCCTGGCAACGAGGTGATCATGGGAGCCCTTGGTCTCAAGTACAGGGTCAGCAAAGCTCAGCAAGACGGATTGAATCCGTCAGGCGTCAACTGCATTCGCGATCTGAACGGGAACATCCGAGTCTGGGGGGCGCGCACGGCCGGAGGCGAGGCCAACGCCGATCTCAAGTACATCAACGTCCGCCGCACTCTGCTGTTCCTCCGCGAGTCAATCGATGAAGGCACCCAGTGGGTGGTTTTCGAGCCCAACACACCGGCGCTCTGGCAAAAGATCACTCGAAACGTCACGGCCTTTCTAACCAACGTCTGGCGATCGGGCGCGTTGTTCGGCAACACCGTGCAGGAAGCCTTCTACGTCAAATGCGACGCCGAGACGAACCCTCCGGAGTTACGCGAGCTTGGACAAGTGGTGACCGAGATCGGCGTCGCGATCGTGAGACCGGCGGAGTTCGTGATCTTCCGCATCAGCCAGTGGCAACCGCCAGCGAAGTAATCGAGGAACTGAGATGTTCGAGTATCAGATCCCAGGCGTCTACCGGCAGGAAGTAACTATCCGCGCTCAACCGAGGCTGCCGACCGGCATCCCCGGATTTGTCGGATTCGCCGACGCGCGTAATGACGGCGACACTGTCGAGCTTTTGTTGGTGCTGCCACCGGGTCTGGTGTTTCCCGACAACATCACCCGCAAGCTGCATTACGATGCCGGCAACAAGGAATTGGCGTTCAAGGGTCAGATGACTTGCGAGGAGCAGGACATGTTGCTTGGGCTTTCGCCGGAGCAGAGCTACGCCGGCGCGGTCAGATCGCTTTACGCAAAGTCTCAGCGTGAGGCGATTCCAAATGAGCCCATTGTGCTTCATCGCCAGGCGGATTTTGACGCCAAATTCGTCGCACGCCAAGACGCATACCTCGCGGATGCGGTAACCGCATTCTTCGGCAACGGCGGCGCGCGTTGCTACGTGGTTCGCGCCGATCCTTGCGCGGATCCCGAGAGAGCGCTGACTGACGCACTGGAAGCACTCGCGCCCATAGACGACCTCGACTTGATTGCGATTCCGGACGCTATGACTCTGCGAACTCGCGATAGCGCGGGGATCGACAGTCCGGACGAGGACGCAATCACTCGCGTGCAGAAGGCCATGCTGATGCACTGCGTAATTCATCGCGGGCGATTTGCAATCCTCGACTCGCGGATAGGACCGGCGGCGGCGCTCACCCCGCCGGAGGTCATAGAACAGCGCGCTCGGCTTGTGGCCAGCATGCTGGAACCAGTGAACGGCGCACTGTATTACCCGTGGGTGATACTGGAGGATGGGCGCAAGGTACCGCCGTGTGGTCACATCGCGGGAGTCTACGCGCGCACAGATGTGAAATCCGGGTACTTCAAGGCGCCTGCCAACGAAGAGATCCTGGGCGTCGTGGATCTTGAGACACCGATCGGCAACTCGGAACAGGCCCAACTCAATCCGGAGGGGGTCAATTGCTTGAGAGCCTTTGCTGGCCGGGGCATTCGCGTCTGGGGCGCCCGTACGATCAGCCGCGATCCGAACTGGCGCTATGTCAACGTCCGGCGGTTGTTCCTTACGCTCGGACGTTGGATAGATCTGAACATGGCGTGGGCGAGTTTCGAGCCGAACACGCCGAGATTGTGGTTTCGAATTACCCGCGAGCTCGGCGGCTTTCTCGATGAACTCTGGCGGGCTGGCGCGCTCGCCGGGAAAACGCGGGAGCAAGCGTACTACGTCAGGTGCGACAACGAAACAAATCCGCCTGAAACTCGGGAAGCAGGGCAGACCGTTACGGAAGTTGGATTAGCTCCCGGGCGGCCCGCTGAGTTCATTGTCGTGAGAATCGTTCATCATACTGCGGTCGAGCCGCGCTAATCGAGCGCGCCAAAGATCGAACAACTTAAACACAAAGGAGATTTTGTCATGGCTACAGGACAAAGAGTTGATCCATATAAGGGCTTTAACTTCAGGGTCGAGATGGACGGCATACAGCAAGCCGGTTTCCAGGAAGTCAGCGGATTGGACGCTAGCACGGATGCTCAGGATTACCGCGAGGGCACCGACCCCAACCACGTACGGAAGCTCCCCGGATTGAACAAGTATTCCGCAATCACCCTCAAGCGCGGCATCACCGATTCGGACGAGCTGTGGAAGTGGCGGCTCACTGCCATCGATGGGAAGGTTGAACGAAAGAACGGCTCAATCGTCCTGCTCGATGATACCGGGAGCGAGAAGCTGCGGTGGAACTTCGTTAATGCATGGCCCTCGAAATGGACTGGCCCGTCATTCAACTCCACGAGCAGCGCGGTCGCGGTAGAGAGCCTCGAGTTGACTCACGAGGAAGTCAAGAAGGCTTAGAGATTAGCAAAACGCTGGGGCGCAAAACAGGCATGAACTCAAAAAGCCGGCTCGGCCGGAACCCGTGCCTCGCCGATTCATTTATCTCCGGCCCGCCGCGGTCTGAAGTAGAGGCGATCAAAGAAGGGGCGACTTATGTTGCAAACCGATTTCACTTTCACGCTGCCGATCGGCTACGTTGATGCCGACGGCGTTATGCACAAAGAGGGAAGGATGCGGCTGGCAACCGCCTTCGACGAGATAGCGCCGCTTCGAGATCCTCGCGTACAAAACAACCCGGCTTATCTGCTTGTGATATTGCTCTCGCGGGTCATCGTTAAACTCGGATCGCTGGAGCACATCAACCCGAAAACAATCGAAGGACTGTACGCAGCCGACCTGGCGTACTTGCAGGAGCTTTACCGCCGGATCAACGAGAACGGCCACAACCGCGTACAAACACGATGCCCGCACTGCGAGCAGAACTTCGAGGTGGAGCTGAGCAGCCTGGGGGGGTCTGGCGCTACCCCATAGAGCGGCTCTATGAAGAGGTAGCGTATGTTGCATATCACTTTCACTGGCCGCACGAACAGATCCTTGGTTTGGAACACCCTGACCGCCGCAAGTGGGTGAACGAGATCGCCAAGATCAATCAGCGGATGAACGATTAGTTCGGAGACTCGATGCTGGCCTGTTAAACCAAAACGCGTTGCCCGGTAGTTTCCTGCGAGCGGTAATTCGGAGCGCGATGCGAAGAAGGGAGAATAAGAATGTTGCCTCTTAACGCGGCTTTCGCTGCGGCGACCAGTCTTCTGGGCGTTCGCCTCGATCCGTTTCACGGATTCAATTTTCTTATCGAGATCGAGGGAATTCTCACCGGCGGCTTTACTGAATGCAGCGGCCTGCAAGTTGATATTGAAGTTGAGACTTACGCCGAAGGAGGTCTCAACGACTACACGCATCACTTCAGAGGCCGTACGAAATATCCGCCACTTGTTCTCAAGCATGGCTTGACGCCTCTTGAGGGACTGTGGAATTGGCATCAGGACGTTGTCCACGGCGCCGTCAATCGGCGCAACGGCACGATTTTCCTGCTCAACAAAATGAAGATTCCGGTCCTCTGGTGGAATTTCATGGGCGCCTACCCAACAAAGTGGACCGGTCCGGATCTTCGTGCTGATTCCGGCAATGTTGTCTTTGAAAGCGTCGAGCTTGTACACCAGGGTCTGAGCCGGCCAGCCGGGGCAGGTATGGCGGCTGGGCTCAGCGTGATCGCCGCTGTCGGCCCATAGGAGCGCGGGAGATTTCACCTGATATGAGTAAGCGGCCCGGCGAAGATGCCAATCAAGATGACCCGTTGACTGCGCGGCTCGCAAGCCGGCTGACTGAGCCGGTGGGTTTGATCGACACGCGCGAGCCGGCGCAAAAGTACGCGCGCACCGCTGATTGGGTGGCCGAGCGATTCTCGCTCGCCGACAGGTTGAGCAATAGATATGCGGCCGAGGCTCAGAACACCGGTGCCGCTCAGACCTACGTCTTAGGGCGTCCGCTGCAACCGCAGATCAGCTCTTTGGCCAGCGAGAGTCCAGCGGCTGGGCCGGGTTCTTTTGATCAAACGCAGTTCTCAGTGAGCGGACCGGGACACCACACATCCGAATCGCCGCCATCCTCCGGAGAGAAGCTGCGAGTCAGCCGCCGCTCGCCCCAGATCGCATTGAAGTCCGATATGGTGCGATTGAAATCGCACGCCGGTGCTCCTTCCAAACCAGAGCAAGCCGCGCCGGCGTCATCTGACGAGACCTTGCTTCAAAGGTCCACCAACGCTGCTTACAAACAAATGCAACTCGCGCAGCCGTCATCAGACGAGACCCCTGTTCAGAGCTCTTCGTCCGCTGCTGAGGTAGTCTCCCGATCGCCGGAGGCAGAGCAACCATTGATTCGCGTCGTGCCAACCCTCGAAGGCGTTCACGCGAAGATCGAAGCTGATCCAGGACGCACCGATGATCCCCCGGCGAGGAGTGTTCAAAGACGAGCAATGACGACGCCGCCGGCGCAAGGGACGTCCAACGCTTCACAGGCGATCCACCGAGAACCGGAAACGCCTCCAGAACTCCTCGACGGTGTGAAAACCGATTCCGCGCCGGCGTCCACGCCGAAGCGATTGACCGCCAACACCTCGACCGTTCAACGCAAGCCGAAGGACACGCAGTCAGACTCTTCGAGGCCGGCCAGGAAGTCACCAGCCCGCGCCAGTTCAAAGCCAAACTCAGATCAACGCCCGCCTGTCGTTCAAAGACGGCCTGTGCGTTCACCCCGCGGCGAGGAGATGAAAAAGGGTGAACCACCCTTGACCTCAATTGAACGTGACCGGCAATCACCTGCGGTCTCGCCGCCGGCGCTTCCCCTCGCAAAATCGCGAAGCTCTGTTCAGCGCAAAAAAAAGAACGAGGGATCAGACACCGACAAGCAGCAGACTCCGCTCGGGGCTCAATCAATCTCCTCGAATGAGCCGGCAGTGCCGTTACCTCCGGCGCACCCCTCGCACGATTCCGGTTTGAAGCCCCAGCCACTCATTCCTCCAAGGTTGGCAGAACCGGCGCACACAAGCGTTGAACGCAAACAGGACCAGCGAGCGGAGGAGTCGCATCTGGAATCCGAATCGCCCGGCATTGGAAACTCGAAAGCCGGTTCGCCTGAATCATCACCATCGCAACCTGACCAGGCGAGCGTGCCGCAAGCACAAATCGCGTTCCCGGCTGATGAAGCAACAGCGGTGCTCCACCTACAGCCTGATATGCCACGCCCGATCGAATCTTCACAAATCATCAAAGGCGAATCGAAGAAGCCAGCCATCATGCCGCGGGAGAACTCCAGGAAACAATCGTCGCCGGACCCGCACCCGTTTTCGTTGAACGCATCCGGAGGTTTCCCGATCCAGCGCAAGAGCCAGGCAGAGCGATCGAGAATCTCGCCCTCGGATACGCCAGGCTCCCCAGCGCCGGCCGCCGCCTTTACTCCCGGCATCGCGAGCGCTCCCGAAGAGCAGCCCGCAAAGGGCAACGCCGGCCCCGGTTCGCTGGTGGCCGCGGAGATACGAGGGAATTCGGGCTCGGCCGCAGAACCTCTCATCATCTGGCGCAAGACCGCGGGGGCCGGGCCGGCCGGGGGGACTGTGCCAAACATCACAAGTGGGCAAACTCGCGTCGCGCGACAGTCCGAAGCGTCCGCATCCGCGGGTACGGTGGGGCTGAACTGCGAGATGCCGGCGGCGGCGCCGGAGGCGGTTGGGGCGCCGCAAGGTGGAGGAGTCGACGTGGGGCGAATCACTCAGCAAGTGTTGCGCGATATCACCCGCCGGCTCGAAGTCGAACGCGAGCGCAGAGGATATTAGGAAAATGAGCTTAGAGAAATTGACGATCACGCCGCTGACACAAGCGAATCAGCCGGACAGTGCGAAGGCCATTAGAGTGCTTTTTAACCCTGCGTCCTACTCGATTTCGAAGACGGTGAATTGGGGTCCTGCAACAAGTTCCTCAAGCGCTATGTCAGGGAACCCAAACGCGGCGGCAGATGCCGCTAAAGCCGCGGCCGCTACGAACAGGACATTGAATGCGCCCGTCCTGGACTTCAACGGCGGCGCCGGCCGTACTCTATCGATGGAGCTGTTCTTCGACGTGACCGAGCCTGTATTCAAGGACGGGAGAAAGGTACCCGTAGACGACGTCCGCAAGGAAACAGATCAGGTCGTAAGGCTCACGCGAATTGATCGCGATCTCAAACGCCCGCCAACATGCGACGTTTCATGGGGTGGGTCGAGCATCGATTTTCCATTTAGGGGAGTCTTGAGCAGCCTAACCCAGAACTTCACTTTTTTCAGTGACTCCGGCGTACCGCTTAGGGCGAAGCTCACGGTTGCCTTCACTGAGATAAAAAGCTGGGAGGATGACCAGCGCGAGAATGATCCCGAGTTCACCACACGAGTGGTCAAGCTGGGAGACAGCTTGAGCAACATTGCCGCTGAGATGTACGCCGATCCGAAATTGTGGCGCATCATCGCCGAGGCCAATCATTTGGATGATCCCCTGCGCCTCAGGACCGGGATGATCCTGCATATTCCAAAGTCGGGTTGAGGAGAGCCCAGGTATGCCATTCGCCGACCTAAACAATCCGCTCGTATCGAGCTTCGACGTCATCATTGATGGAACGCCGATTACGGTTGAAGCCAGGACGCACGTGGGCAGTGTGACAGTTGATGACAGCGTTGAAATACCCAGCATGTTTACTCTGGAGATTCTCGGCGCTGAGGATCTTAATAAACCACTTCCGTGGGTAGATGACGAAGACCTCTTAGCTGTCGGCAAAGCGGTCGAAGTCAAGCTTGGATACGGCAGCGATATGGAAAGCATTTTCAAGGGAGAGATCACCGCTCTCGAGCCTGCGTTCACCTTCGACCGGCTGCCCCGCATGACCGTGCGCGGTTACGATCGCCGCCACCGCCTGCAGCGGGGGCGCAAGACACGCACTTTTATTCAGCAGAAGGACAGCCAGATCGCCACCCAGGTCGCGGGCGATGCCGGCCTTACCGCGGACGTCAAAGATAGCGCGGTGACCCATGACTACGTCGCCCAGGCCAATCAAAGCGATTGGGAATTTCTCCAGGAACGCGCCCGCCTCATTCAATACCAGGTCGCCGTCGACGATAAGAAGCTGATCTTTCAACCGGTGCCCAGCGACAAGAGCGAAGTTCTCACTATGACACTCAAGGAGCACTTGCTCGAGTTTTACCCGCGCCTTACCGCTGTTGGGCAGGTTGGCGAAGTGAATGTGCGCGGCTGGAACCCGAAAGAGAAAAAAGAATTCGTGGGCAAGGCCAAGCAAGGGGACGAAAAGTCTGCGATGGGCGGAAAGTCCAGCGGCGCGAAACTCGCCGACGCAGCCTTCGGAGCGGCGGTCGCGCTGGTGAGCGCCCAGCCGGTGCTGGCGCAGGCGGAAGCAGACCAGATTGCTAAGGCGCTGTTCAACGAGACTGCTCTCGAATTGATCACCGGTGAAGGAGTATGTCTGGGCCGCACCGACCTGCGAGCCGGAAAAGTCATAAAGATCGACGAGATTGGAAAACGCTTCAGTGGCCAGTATTACATCACATCCGCCGCGCATTCGTACCAGGCGGGCGGCGGTTACATGACATATTTCACAGTCAGGAGGAGCGCCTCGTGAGTGCGTTGTTTGACATCCTTATGAGCGAGGATCTGCGAGCGTCGAACGGCCGGATAAACGGCGTCGTCGTCGGCGTGGTCACCAATAATCAGGATCCTGACGGCATGGGACGCGTAAAGGTCAAGTTTCCATGGCTCAGCGACCAGGATGAAAGTCACTGGGCCCGGGTCGCGGCCCCCATGGCTGGAAAGGAACGCGGCTTCTATTTCCTCCCGGAAGTAGAAGACGAAGTACTGGTGGCTTTCGAGCACGGAGACGCGCGTTTCCCGTATGTTCTTGGAGCTCTCTGGAACGGCAAGGAGGGCCCTCCCGCGAAGAACGACGATGGCAAGAACAACATCCGAGTCATCAAATCACGAAGCGGCCACATAATTCGCCTCACCGATGAAGACGGCAAAGAGAAGATCGAAATCATCGACAAGAGCGAAAAGAACTCGATTGTCCTTGATACGGTGAAGAACACGATGACCATTACCTCCGAAAAAGACATTGTGTTTTCGGCTTCAAAAGGCACGATCAAGCTCGACGGGCAGAAGATCGAAATCAAATCGTCCGACGATACCAAGATCGAATCCGGCGCGGGCATGGATGTGAAGGCTTCCGCGGCAATGAACATCAAAGGGTCCGCGGTGAATATCAACTGAATGGAGAGCTGAGATCGTGGGACAGCCGGCAGCGAAACAAGGCGACAAGATACTCGCAACTGATACCCACATCGTGATGGTACCGGCGCCGCCCGGATCGCCGGTTCCCACGCCGTTGCCTCATCCGTTTGTGGGGGTGTTGAATGGCGGCCTCAGTAGCGACGTCAACATCATGGGTATGCCGGCGGCAACGGTTGACAGCACGGCCGACAATACGCCGGCGCACATAGCGACGCCGCCTGGCACGGCGTTTCAAAGCCCGCCGTCGAACAAGGCTACGATCAAGATCGGAAGCCCTACGGTGAAGATCAACGGGAAGATGGCCGCTCGCAACGGCGATACCGCGATGACTTGCAACGATCCCGCCGACTTGCCCGCGGGCCAGGTTATCGCAGTTGGCACCGTGTCCATAGGGTGAAGGAGACTACTTTGAGCAAGCCCTTTCTCGGCGTCGGATTGTCTTTCCCCCTGGAAGCAGGCTCGGGGGCGCTGAAGTTCGCCGAATACGAGGAGAGCGTGCGCCAGTCGATCTGGTTTGTGCTGGGCACGGCAAAGGGCGAGCGCGTTATGCGCCCCGATTTTGGTTGCGGCATCTATGACCTGGTCTTCGAGAAGAACTCGGCCGAAACGGCCGGCCGGGTCACGCAGGCAGTACGTAACGCCCTGCTGCACTTCGAGCCGCGGATCGATGTGCTCGGTGTCGACGTTACCGTCGAGGGCGAAGGCGAAGTGATGTTGATCAAGATCGACTATCAAGTTCGGGCGACCAACAACATTTTCAACATCGTGTACCCATTCTATCTCGAAAGGAGCGCTCAATAGTGCCTGAGCCGGCCCCACAGGTCGATCCCCGAACGGCCGCCGATGTGGTTGGAGACGTCGAGCAGTTGATGGCGCTGTACGCCCCCGAAGTGATGGTGGCGGACTCACAGGATCCCACCATCCGCCACGCCACGGGCGCCGCAGCGGCGCTGATAGGGATCTTCGGCAGGTTCGCGGAACTCGTTATCCAGCGGCTCAACCGGGTACCTGAGAAAAACCAGCTCGCCTATTTCGACCTGATGGGAAACGCCCTCGAACCGCCTCAACCCGCGCGCGCCCCGCTCACCTTTTCATTGGCGGCCGGCACCGCAACCGACGTGGTGGTGCCTCCTCGAACGCAAGTGGCCGCAACTCCCGCCGAGGGTGAATCCGTACCGGTTGTTTTCGAAACTGAGCGCGAAGTCGTAGTGACAGTTGCAAAGCTCTCTTCCCTCTTTGTTCGCAGACCGGACAAAGACACATACGCCAACCTCGGCGCGCTGATCAACTCCGAGCTGGCAACCGGGATCGCAGTCTTTAGCCCGGACGAACCAATCGAGCACATCCTCTACATCGGGAACGACTCACTGTTCGGGCTTCCAGGTTTGACAAGCGTGACTCTCAACTTAGTGCTCGGCAACGCGGGGGATCCTCTCGGCGTGATCTGGGAGAAATGTGACGGCGCGGCGTGGACTCCCGTATTGCCGGATTCGCCAGTCACTCTCTTCGCGGCCGGCAATGTTGTTTTCAGCAATCTCCCGCCGCTTCAGCTCTGTGTTGTATCCGGCATACCGAGCAGGTGGCTTCGCTGCCGGTTACTCTCTGGGATCACCATCACAACGACGAAGCCAATCGTAACCTCAATCAGCCTGAAGGCGATGGCGAAGCGCGATGGGATCGCGATCACACAGGCATTTGCGAATAACGCTCCGGTCGATGTGACGAAAGATTTTCTCCCATTCGGTGAGCGGCCCAAACCCGGTGATACGCTTTATCTCACCGCCGGTGAGGCGTTCTCTCATCCCGGCAGCACGGTGACCTTAACCGTTGACGTAGCTGAGTCGCCGCCGAGTGCTCCCTTGCCCATACTCAAATGGGAGTTCTGGAACGGCAAGGAATGGGTTTCGTTGGGCGTCATCGACCAAACGAATTCCTTCAAGACGGCGGGACGCAAGACAGTCGTCTTCACGCTGCCGCCTCTCAATCCGCCTGTTGCAACGACCGTGAACGGAGTTGAGGGCTTTTGGATTCGCGTTCGAATCGTTTCCGGAGACTACGGCAAAGCCGCCCAGTACCTGCCGGTCAAAGTCATACCCACGACAGAAGTCAGCGCGGTCAAAGACACGGCGGGCAATGTCCCCAGCGAGCGGCTCGCGGCTTCAACAACGCCCGTCGCCGAACCGATCATAAAGTACGAGCTGAAGCCGGAGACGTTTGCGCCGCCTTCGATCAGCTCGATCACTGTCGACTACACATTGACCAGCGATGGCGTGCCCGAGGTTGTGCTCGCGTACAACGATTTCGTCTTCGAAGATTTCACAAAGATCCCGAATGCCGGATTCGCGCCATTCCGCCCAACCAACGATACCAGGCCGACGCTGTACCTGGGTTTCACGCCGCCAGACGGAAAGCCTTTCCCCAATAAGAAAATCAGCCTCTATTGCGGTGTGGACGAGATCAGACTCGAACCGCGCTCGGCAGTGGAGGCAGGTGACAAGCCGCGCCTGTCGTGGGATTACTCGGGCGCCGCTGGATGGCTGGACTTACAGGTTCGCGATGAATCGGAAGCATTGACGCGGCCGGGACTGGTGGAATTCCTCGGGCCCCCGGGCTTTGCGCGCCGCACCGAGTTCGGGATCAACGCGTACTGGGTGCGCGCTGTGTGGGACAGCGGGGTGTACTCCCTGGTACCGAGACTTCACAGTCTGCTGCTCAACACTGTAATGGCCGCTCACGCACTCACGGTGACCGATGAAACACTCGGGTCCAGTGACGGGAGCGCCGGCCAGACATTTCACACTGCGCACGCGCCGGTCCTCGAAGGTCAGCGGCTCGAAGTGAGAGAACCCGAGCTGCCGTCCGCCGAAGAGCACCAGAAACTCAAGACCGAATCGGGCGAGGACTCCGTTATCCGGCTCGCTGCCGGGACTGGGGAAGCGCAGGAAATCTGGGTGCGTTGGATAGCGGTTCCGGATTTCTATGCCTCCGGCCGTCGGGATCGCCACTACGTAATCGAGAGCCTATCCGGTGAGATTCGATTCGGAGATGGATTGAATGGAATGATCCCGCCCTCCGGATCTGGCAACGTCAAGATGATCCTCTACCGAACTGGCGGTGGAGAGGCTGGGAACAAGCCCGCCGGCACGATAACTCAGCTCAAGACAACTGTGCCGTACGTCGAGAAGGTAGTGAATTACGAACCGGCGGGTGGTGGGGCTGATGCGGAGACCAGAGATGCGCTGATCGAACGTGCGCCGCGTTCAATTCGTCATCGCGGCCGAGCCGTTACCGTCGAGGACTACGAAGACCTGGCAAGGCTGGCCTCGACGGCCGTAGCCCGCGCGAAGTGTGTTCCACTATTCGATCTGGAGGCTGAGCCACCGAGGAAGTCTGAGCCTGGCGCCGTCAGCGTGATCATTGTGCCTCGATCAAAGCAGCCAAAGCCGGTGCCCTCAGTCGCGATGATAGATCAGGTGCTCGATTATCTGACCGCCAGGAAGGCCCCGTCCGCTCGACTCTCCGTGGTCGCTCCGGAATATGTTCGCGTCGCTGTCGATGTCGAAGCAGCAGTGACCTCTTTGGACGGAGCGAACGAGATCGAGCTTGCGATCGCGACGACGCTCGCCCAGTTCTTACACCCGTTGACGGGCGGCCTCGACGGGAAGGGCTGGGATTTCGGCCGCCGTCCACATAAGTCAGATCTGTATGCGTTGATCGAGGGGGTCGCCGGTGTCGATCACATTCGCGCGTTGAGCGCAGTTAGTATTGACGATCGCACTTCTGCTCAAATACCCGAAATCTCCGATGACGATGGCACCGGGTCTCTCTTTCTCGTTTATTCCGGAACACACACGATAACGCTGACTTTCGTAGCGCCATAAGCGCCGAGGTGATCGATGCCGATTACGCTGCCAAATCTTGACGACCGCAGATACTCTGACCTCGTCGACGAAGCACGCGCACTGATTCCCACTTACGCGCCTGTGTGGACCAATCACAACCCGTCCGACCCCGGTATAACTCTCATCGAGATGTTCGCGTATGTCACGGAGATGCTGATCTACCGGCTCAACCGTGTGACTGACACCAATATATTTGCCTTCTTGAAGTTGATAGACGGATGGGATCGAAGTCTCGGCCCGGGAGGCGTCGTCGTCAAGACAAAAGAGGGCAGCGTCACAAGAACATCGCCCAGCCTGACCGATGATGTGCGCGGCGTTGTGCTGGAGCTGCGCACGTTGGACCGCGCGGTCACCACCGCGGATTTCGAGGAGTTGCTGCTCCGCGACTTCCCCGGGCGCGTGCTGAGAGTTCGCTGCGTGTCGGATCGCAACATCGAGTCAGAAGACCCAATGAGTGTCGGGGTGTTTAAGCCCGGGCACATCAGCGTGATCGTGGTCCCGGGTCCCGACGATAAGGAAACTGACTCTACGCCGAAGGCTGCGCTTATCAATGAAGTCCTGCTTTATCTGGAGCCGCGCCGCCTGCTGACGACCCGCGTGCATGTGGCAGGGCCTCGCTACGTCTCGGTGGGAGTGCAGTTGACATTGCATCTCAAACCCGACTCGGAGGTTGATACAGTCGGCCCGAGAGCAATTGAAGCGCTCCGAAAGTTCCTCGATCCGATCGAAGGCGGAAGCGACAAAAAGGGATGGCCTTTCGGGCGCAACGTGTACCTGTCTGAGATATATGAATTGCTCGACAAACTGAACGGAGTCGACCATGTCCAACCGACTGTGGATCAGGATACCGGCACACTGCGGGATGAGCTGGTCGTCCAGGATCCACTGCGGCTGGTGAGACGGGTGGACGGGGGCGAATTGATTGCCGTTGATCTTTTCCCGGATGAATTGGTCCTCTCCAGCAAACACGACTACAAGCTCGGAACGAATGAGAAAACAGTCTCGATTACGACTCCGCTTGCACCGGCAAAATAGAGTCAAGAGTGGAGAGTGAATAAATGTCCACGAGTACCAGCGAGCGGCCCGTCCACTTGCTTGAATACTTGCCGGCGATCTATCACGAGGACCCGCTCCTCGAACGCTTCCTGCGCGCGTTCCAGCAACTCCTGGTTGGAAATGAGGAAGGGGGCCCACCGAGTCTGGAACAAACAATTGCCGGTATCGCGACGCTATTCGACCCGATGGACACGCCGCGAGAGTTCCTCGGTTGGCTCGCCGGTTGGACGGCGTTCACACTGCGGGCAGACCTGGAACCCGATCTCCAGCGAAAGTTCATCGCTAATATTATTCAGCGCTATCGCAGACGGGGAACACTCGAGAATCTTCGCCAGTTACTGTCTATATTCGTGACCGGCGACCATAAGGTTACTGAGACAACAGCGGGAGAGTTTCAAATTGGAAAACATTCAACTGTAGGAGTTGATACCTGGATCGGCGGGGGCCCAGCTCACTTCTTCGAGGTGACGATCTCTTTGCCACGCCTGGACATGAAAACTATCGAGAGGCAGAAGAAGATCGCCCGGTCGTTGATCGACCTGGAGAAACCGGCACACACCTTCTACACACTTCAGATCGATCACCCGACGATACAGATTGGGTTCTTCTCGACCGTTGGCGTCGACACACTCATAGGAAGTTGAAGCGGCAAACTAACGTCTGAAAGGAGGCCGACGATGGCTGAAGACAAAGAAGTCAAACGGCTAAGTTACTTCAAGGGGCAGTTTCTCCAGGAGGAAGACTTCAACGCCGAGCAGGCTTACCACATTAGAATGCGGCGCCTGCACAACCGCGCGCTTCACACATGGGGGGTAGTCGAAGGACTCGAGGTAACGCAGGCCGCCGGCACAAACAGCATCGTCGTCGCACCCGGAATCGCGATAGACAAGATGGGCCAGGAAATTGTGCTGCCTATTCCTGGTTCGGCGTCCGTCCCCATAACCGGCGTCACAAAAGGCGACGTGTTCATAACGATATCATACGGCGAAGCGGACGATCCTCTCGACGCGTATACAACCGCAGGGGTCGAGGGGAAATTCAAGAAAAAGACTGAGCGGCCACTGCCGCCTAAGGCCGACCCCGCACCCCCGGCTGGCGCATCCCTGGCCGTCCTTCTTGCAAAGGTATCTGTGGACGGCGGCAATGTTGTCGCCATCGATAACAACGTTCGAAGGCTGGTGAACTCATCTTTGTTCTCGTCCACGGATCTCGAGGTGAGAAGCCTGAAATGGGGAAACAACAGCCGGCTGCAAACCGATCAGGGCGGCAGCATCGAGCTGGGCGGGGACCCCAACACGCCTGGCACCGGAACTCCATACATCGACTTTCATTTCGGTCCGAAGGCGGCCGAAGACTTTAATGTGCGGCTCATCAACGATGCCAACGGGACACTGTCGATTCAAGGCAAGGTTCTTCAGGTAACCGGCAGTGCCGGTATTGGAACACCAACTCCCGGAGCGAGACTCACCATTCAACAAGGCTCAACGCCCGCCGGCTCTGCGGCAAACGGGAAGGGTCTGTTCGTCAGCGCGCTGATGGGCACGGGAGCCGCATCCGACGGCGGAATCGAGTTCCGTCACGACAATCTCACACAGGGAATCGGCTTTGGGTACAACACGATTTACGCTACCGGATCCAACGCTAATCAGGATCTGGCGATTCAATCGAGAGGAACCGGCAGCGTGTTGTTGAATCCCGCCTCCGGAAATGTAGGGATAGGCTCCGCTAGTGCGCCCAGGGCGAAGCTCCAGGTGACGGGCGGCGCAATCATGCCGGCTGCGGGAAACTCGGAAACGTCCGGCATTATGTTTCCGAAGGACCCCGGCGCCGGAAGCGGCGACGCGGCATGGATAAGGTACTACGCAAGGACGGGCGAGCCGTCGCCTGAGAACACTACGCTCGAGATAGGAACATCTAACGACCCCCAGGACCACATAGCCCTGATGGCGTCAGGTAACGTCGGCGTCGGAATTGTGAACCCGACGAAGAAGCTGACAGTATCCACCAGCGCCACGAGTCCTGACGGCGTTCTCGTTGCCGGAAGCGATAACCATTTTGCTCTTACCGCCCCGAGCCTGGGCCAAGGTTCCTTCAATGGTATCACCAGGGCGGGCGATGCGGGGATTATTTACAGCGGCGGAACTCCCGGTACCGGTGCTTTCGTCATTGCTCCCTGGACTGACGCGGTCTCCGGCTTGCGCATTGACGCCAACGGCAATGTCGGACTTGGCATCGCGGCGCCGATCGATAAGCTGCACGTTGAAGCCGGCTCGATATTGATTCGTGGAGAAGGGACAGGTCTGATAGTCGACGAGGGGCCGAACAAACGCGTCGGTTTTCTGAAATACGCAGGGCGGGAGGCAGGCATTTGGCGATTGAATGCGCAGGATTTCGAGATTGGCAGACTGAACCCCGAAGTGACATCTCTTCCCGGTGCTCCAACAGCCTTCACTACGGATTTATCCGTTGGTGCAAACGGGAGTGTCGGCATCGGTACTCCAACGCCGGACCGCAACCTCACTATTACCAGAACACCGGCGCAAAACGAGAGACCATCGGCCGTAGAGGGCATCTACGCGAACGTAAAGAACGTCACCCACGAAATATTGATCGGGGTGGACAGCACCGCCATTCTGTCCGCCATGACGGCCAGCGACCTTCAGTTCCGCACCAACAACATTACGCGGATGTTGATTCAAGCAAACACGGGCAACGTTGGAATCGGAACGGCGGCTACAGGGAGAAAACTTGTCGTCGACGGGAACTCCACCATTTTTGCCGGCGTGTCAAATTGGGGCGAGGGGTTGAGAATCATCGCAAAAGGAAGCGACACCTTCGCCGCAACTTTCTACGGGAGGGCTGATGAAGACGCCAAGGCGCTATGGTTCACTGGTATCGGGTCGTTTGCTGACAATAATCGCGAATCGGATTTGATCTTCCTATCCGGCCCGGGACGCGGATCACCTGATACGCCGGCGTTTACTTCAAGCAGTCTGGGCGGTATCTATCGAGGCGACGCCGCGATGGTCCTGGAGCACTCGACCGGTAACGCCTTATTCGGCAGCAGCGTTGGAATCGGGAATAGCACGCCGAATGAGAAGCTGGTCGTCGAAGGCAACATCAGGCTGAACGAACAATCTTCGCTCTTGCTAAGATCAGGCGCGGACCCAAATCATGGGATTGGATATTTTGGTTCCGCCAGGCCCTTCGCGAGCCAAGTGGTGGACGGGCCAGTCGTCTTCGGTTGGCTGGGAGGTATTTTGGGGACAACGGCAGGCGGACCACGCGTTACTCTCCGCTGGAATTCCGGCGGCGGCGTAGACGTTGGGCCGGTCGCAATGCCTGGAGGACAAGGAAGACTGATGGCTTCGGGGACCACAGCCGAGGTCGGGTTCTTGAGGCGCAACCTTACCGTATGGCCAGCAACGCCGGCGCCAGGCGACCGCTTCCTCTGGTACAACCAAGAGGGCTCGATGGCGCGCCTTTGGACGGAAGGGGTCGGGGACCTGGTCACTGTCGATACTGCCGGGAACCTCCGCGCCAAGGGAGGAGTGTTCGGGGGCAACATAAAGGGTGGGTACGTTGGCGACCAGTTCATCAACAACCTCGGCGAATCGCTGGAGCAAGGTGACGTGGTTGTCGTTGGTGAGAATCAGTCACCCCTCTATTACGGGGCAAACAACAGCATCCCAATACCCGAAGTTGATCTGGCCCGGGCCGCATACGACACCCGAGTCTGCGGAATAGTAGCATTCGCCCACTTCGAACCGTCCTCCGACAAATCGGGGGAACAGAATCCCGGCTCGAAAGTCGAGAACAATCAGATGGCTGCGCAGTCTAGCGAGAAAACTTCCACTAACGAGGCACCTGTCTTAGGCGAGCCCTTCTCTCAGAAATTGAGGGAGACCAATTCTACCAGAGTTGAACCGGACCAGATCGGCTGGATGGTCACGCTCGGCGCTTACGCTCATTGCAAAGTTGACGCTGATATTGCGCCGATCAAAGTGGGCGACTTGCTGACCACCAGCAGAACGGCAGGCCATGCACAGAAAGTGCTGGACCAAAAAAAAGCAACCGGCGCGATCATCGGCAAGGCGCTCGGATCGCTAAGCAAAGGGAGGGGAAAGATTCCGGTGCTGGTCACGCTTCAGTAACTTCTACGCCTCTACGTTGGTGTCGATGGCTGACCAGGCTCAAGCTCTTCGCAAAGGCGGAGTCATGAGAGAACAACTGCGAGTTCGGAAATCAAGACACACTTTGGTAATCAATAGTCCACTAGAAAGGATGGAACGAAATGCAGGAAGGATTGCGAAAGAGGCTCGATGAACTGAAGAAGGAATTCGAGGTCGGACAGAACCGCCTTCGAGAACTCGATGCTGAACAAGCCCATGTCCGCGAAACATTGCTTCGAATCAGCGGCGCGATTCAGGTGCTGCAGGAACTCAGCGATTCCGCGAAAGACGAAGACCAGGCTGATGGCAGCATCCAGAAAGCCGGGGCGTCTTCGTGAGAAGTCCTCGCGCCACGCGATGCTGACCGGCCGGTGGTTGCCGCCGCATCAGCAGAGCGATTCAGGTTCTGTGGGAAGCGCTGGCCGACGAGGCGGCGCCTGACGCGGCAGCCGCGCCAGCCCCGCCCGCAGCCGGGTAAGTTCCCCGCGCAGACTGGCGGTGGACCAGTTGAAAGTGGCAAGAGCGTACCCGCCCGTGAATCACGCGCAAGATGCATGTGCCACGCACGACGGTCGTCAACGAGCACGGAAGTTGATCATGGCGCTCAAGACCAAGACGCACGACATAGACAAAGCTTCGGCCGCGCGGCGCACGCCTCTGCAAAAACATGCAGCGGCTGCCAACAAGCACCACCGCCCGATCGATCCAGTCACCGCTCTCAAGCTAGCCTCAAGCGCGCATCCCTCTGCGCTCAGACCCGCGGAGGTCCTTACACTCCAGGGCGCCATCGGCAACCGCGCCGTCCAGCGCATGCTCAGCAGTCACGCTCACTCGCTTTCACGACCATCTGCAACTGCGGCGAATGCCATTCAACGACAAACTGAAGAGGAAGAGCGGCCGCATGAAAAGTTTGACGCGGCGCCCCGAATCGAAAATAGAACCGGCATGCCCGATGGTCTCAAGTCCAGCATCGAATCGTTGTCGGGCATCTCTTTGGATCACGTCAGGGTCCATTACGGCTCACCCCTGCCCGCGCAACTCGACGCCCTGGCCTACACACAAGGCAGCGACATCCATGTCGCGCCAGGACAGGAACGCCATCTCCCTCACGAAGCATGGCACGTCGTCCAACAGGCCCAGGGTCGCGTGCAGCCGACTATGCAGTTGACGGACGGAGTGCCGGTCAATGATGACGAACGGCTCGAGCATGAAGCAGATGTAATGGGGGCGAAGGCGGCGCAGTTAAAGGCGGTGACCCAGCCAGCGGACTCGGGGCCGAGGGATTCGCCCATACCGCTCGCGTCCGGGCGAGTCGCGCAGCTTAAACCTCCCGCACCCCCGGGGGCGCGGACGGAAAAGGTCATATATTCTCTGGGCCGAAGTGACACGATAAACTTCATCAACAAGGCACTCGTATTGAACCTCGCCCAGGTCGTGGGACGGCCCCACAGCAATGCGCCTCTAACGCACCACACCCTAACGGTATTCAACTCGGGGAATGCTGCTGTCATTTCCAAGCAATCCGGCGAGGCATTCATCACGATCGACGTAGGAGACCTCTATGACCTGGCTGACGGTCAGTACTGGGTGAGGGGAGTCGCCAGGACACAAGCGGAGAGTACGTACTACGATGAGTTCGCAATCAACGTGGCAACGTTCATCCCGGACGGCGGCTCCTCGCTTCCATTTCCGATCGTCGGGAGCCAATATCTCGGGTCTCATTGGACAAGCACAGCCTATCGGCACAGCTTTATGCAGGAAGGTATTCAAACGAGGGGAACCTCTCAAGCTCGCTTCGGAGAGGGTCTTTACCTGACGACCGATCGAGGATATGGATGGAAGGCCGGACTGTCGAAGATTCAAGAGATCCGCAGCGGCCAGGTCGGTGAATGGGGTGTTTATCTTCGCCCGGGCCAGACTTTTGAGGGAATGCTGGACGGCAATTCCATCAAGGAACAGTTCAGAGATCCACCCTGGCGCGGGACAGCGTTGGCTCCCTACATCAACAACTACGACACCATCTACGACAACGCCGAAAAAGAGATAAAGGTAAATCCGCGGGCCTTCGCAAAAGTGAATCTGGTTTCCAGGGGTGAATACCATCCAGTGACAGGGGAGACGCTCTGATGGAGGCTGCACATTGTCTTCCCCATCGACGGTGCTAATACCAACGGCGGGGAATTTCCCGACCGCAAGCATATCGGAAGCAGGGACACAACCGGTCGTCAACGAGCACAGGACTTGATCATGGCGCTTAAGAACAAGACGCACGACATCGAAAAGGCTGCGATCACGCAGCGCACGCCACCGCAGCAGCATCAGTCGGCCGTGAAGGATCACCAGCGCCCGATGGATCCAGTCACTGCTCTCCAGCTGGCCACAAGCGCGCATCCCTCTGCGCTCAGACCAGCGGACATACTTTCGCTACAGCGCACCATCGGCAACCGCGCCGTCCAGCGCATGGTCAGCAGTCACGCTCACTCGCTTTCTCGACCATCTGCAACTCAGGAAAATGCCATTCAACGGCAAACTGAAGAGGAAGAGTTGCGGCAGGAAAAGTTTGACGCGGCGCCTGGAAGAGAAAATAGAACCGGCATGCCCGACGCTCTCAAGTCCGGCATTGAATCGTTGTCGGGCATCTCGATGGACAACGTCAAAGTCCATTACAACTCAGCCCAGCCCGCGCAACTCGACGCCCTGGCATACACACAGGGCAGCGACATCCACATCGGGCCGGGACAGGAGAAACATCTTGCGCACGAAGCCTGGCATGTCGTCCAACAGGCCCAGGGCCGCGTGCAGCCGACTATTCAGTTGACGGACGGAGTGCCGGTCAATGATGACGAACGGCTCGAGCATGAAGCCGATGTGATGGGGGCGAGAGCGCTGGCGGACACGGCCCAACTCAAAGGCAGGCCGGAGGAAGAAGAACTGCTGAAAGGCAAATTGGCCCCGGTTCAGCGCAAGGGACCGCCCGAAGAAGAGGAATTGCTACAAGGGAAGTTTGCAGCAACACAACTCAGCGCCCTCGCCTATACGCAACGTGCTAATCACATCGCGGCGGGGAGGGCCGAGACTGTGCAGGTCGTGCAGCGCGTGCTGGCTGCGGTGCCAACCGTGGCGCCCGATAGGGCCACCATGAACTTGCTTCCACTTGCCGCCCCGACCGACATGGGAAACACAACACCGCCGGCCGGATACATCGCGCCCGCGTACATCATCAATAGCGTGAACACCCCGGCCGGGTGGCTTGCGACCGTCGTCAAAGTGACCGCCGCCGATGAAGGAGCGAACATTTCACGCTACCTCGGGCCGGGGATCCACTCGACGAGTCTAATGAATGTCGGCGGAGCTCTGGGTCCCTACATCGCAGGTCCTAACAACAAAGAGATTTACGGCGAGGTAACTCAAGCCATCGCGGATGTAAATCGGGACGCCGAACAAGAGCACATCGACGACTTCCGCCGCGCGTACGACATAACACTGGACCTCGCTGATTCGGCCATCGATGCCGCCGTCGCGGCGAGCCCGTTCCCGCCCCAACCCACGCAAGCGGCGGCGAACAACGCAGCGGAGACGTTCATGAACAACCTCATAGCGGCTCAGGCAATGATCCTGGGCACGGCGCCATTCTTGATCACGGCCCCTCTCGCGCCTCTCTATTTATTAAAGTTCACAATGTCTATGGGACGTGACGGCGCAGGCTGGCACACGTTCAGACCCGACATGGCGGCCCAGTCGAACAGCGCCGCCGCGTGGTTGCACTGGGCGGCGACCTTCGGCGCTCACGAGGTTCGAGTCATCCAGCAGGGCCCGAGCTTCTCGGTCGGCGTCACCCCGGCTGCGGTGCAAGTCTTATGAACGGAGTTTCGGCGCGCGCGAGGAGACATTGAACAAAGCACGCTCGGCAAGCGAGACAATCCTGCGCATTAGCGGTGCGATACAGATCGAAGAGTTAGCGATCCCCGAGCAGACGAAGTCTTACGCGGCAGCCGACCGGCCGCTCGAAACCGGGTGAGTTTCCCGGGCAGACTGGCGGCGGACCCGTCTGAAAAGTGGCATGGGCGCCCCGCCCGTGAATCACGCGCAAGATGCACGCACCACGAACGACCGTCGTCAACGAGCACAGGACTTGATCATGGCGCTCAAGAACAAGACGCACGACATCGAAAAGGCGTCGATCAGGCAGCGCACGCCACCGCAGCATCAGTCGGCCGTGAAGGATCACCAGCGCCCGATGGATCCAGTCACTGCTCTCAAGCTAGCCACAAGCGCGCATCCCTCTGCGCTCAGACCCGCGGACATCCTTTCGCTACAGCGCACCATCGGCAACCACGCCGTCCAGCGCATGCTCAGCAGTCACCCTCACTCGCGTTCACATTCATCTGCAACTCCGGCGAATGCCATTCAACGGCAAACTGAAGGGGAAGAACTGCTGCAAGCCAAATTCGCACCCGTGCAGCGCAATGCGCCAGCCGCACCAGCGCCAGCCGTCTCCCCGGCGCCGGAGATCGATCAGGGGAACGCGGACTTGTGGCGACAACGGGTCGACGCGGCAGTTCGCGCGCAGTTCGGTCTCTCCGGCGCAGCCTTGACTACGGGACGAGCTCACTTCGTGAACCAGGGCCAGTTTGCAGCCCAGATCGACGCGGCGGACATGCCAGAACATTTGCTCATGCTGTTCCTCGACCCACCGCCCGGCTCAGGTATTCACGACATCCTCAGGCGCCATCATCAATCCTTCTCCGGGATCGCCGAATTGCGCACTTTCATTGCGGACCGCATAGCGGTAAATAGCTTCGAGACGTCCGTCGTAGATCCGGTGACCCGGGCCACGGTCGTGCAGACGATCACTCCCAGGGAACTGCTCGCGGCCAACATTGGAGGGTTAGCTGCTACGCGGGGCCCGAGGGCCGGGCGCTCGGTCCTGATCCAGATCCCTGCCCACATCGAGACTTTGGTGCACGAGGCGGTCCATTTCTATGTCCATACCAGGTTCAGGGATTGGGCGAACCAGCATCCGGATGATCTGGTGTTTGGTTTTCGCCGAAAGACTTTGCTCATGGAGGGGTTCGCTGAATATTTTGCGAGGCAGGTGATGGAGACCAACAGCAGCGTTTTCGGGCCTCTCGTCACCCGTGCTTATCAGCCGTTGGTGGAGCGGGTTTGGAGAGTGGTCATCACGCAGACGGAGCAATTGGCGCGCGACGCCTACTTCAAGGGCGATACAGCCGCGTTGAGCCGCCTTAAACAGGCCATCCAAATCAACGAGCAGACTCACCCAGATCTGCTGGTTCCGGCCTTCATGATTCCTTGACGGGAGGTCTCTCCGAAGAGGGACACGACGGCCCTCAAAGAGAAACAGGAGCTGATCATGGCGCCAAGACGCACGATTCTGAAACATCACGCCCAGAAGTTTCGGTCGAGCGTCCGATACTGAATCGCCTCGCTCACGTGCTGAGATTCAATCGCGTCCTTGCCTTCCAAATCGGCGAGTGTGCGGCTTACCTTCAGGATCCGATCGTAAGCGCGTGCTGACAATCCCAACCTTGTGATCGCGTTCTCTAACAACCCCTTCGATGTTGAATCGATCGCGCAGTACTTTCGAATCAATCTCGGCGACATCTGAGCGTTGCAGAAGATTCGCTCGGCCGGGAACCGCTCTAACTGAACTCGGCGCGCCCGGACGACTCTGTCACGAATATCCGCTGAGCTTTCCGCGGGTGTGTCGCTCGCGAGCTCTTTGAACTTCACCGCCGGCACGTCGATGTGGATATCGATCCGGTCAAGCAGCGGGCCCGATATCTTCGACACGTATCGTTGTATCTGCATCGGAGAACATTTGCACTCGCGTGTCGGGTCGTTGAAAAACCCACAAGGACATGGATTCATCGCAGCCGCCAGCATAAAACGCGACGGAAACGTCAGCGACATCGACGCCCGGCTGATCGTTACCTTGCCGTCTTCCAACGGCTGTCGAAGCACCTCCAGCACGTTGCGTTCAAACTCGGGCAGCTCATCGAGAAACAACATGCCATTGTGTGCAAGCGACACTTCGCCGGGGCGCGGAACCGCTCCGCCGCCGATCAAGCCCGCATCCGAGATCGTGTGATGAGGCGCGCGAAATGGACGAGTCGTAATCAACCCGTGCTTCTCAGTCAGCCCGACTACGCTGTGAATCTTTGTGCATTCGATGGCTTCTTCAAATTCGAGAGGCGGGAGAATTGTCGGCATGCGTTTCGCAAGCATCGTCTTGCCTGAACCCGGAGGACCGATGAGCAAAATGTTATGCCCGCCTGCCGTGGCAACTTCGATGGCTCGCTTTGCATGAGGCTGGCCGCGCACTTCTCGAAAATCGTCGGAGTAATGATCGAGATTCGACAGCAACGCCTGAGTATCGATGCTCAACGGCGGAGGCGGTTGTTGATTGTTGATCAATTCGACTACGCCTCGAAGCGTGGAAACGGGATACACGTCGAGTCCGGTCACAACCGCCGCTTCGTGCGCGTTTTCTTCGGGGACAAATAATCGCTTCACGCCGTGCGCTCGCGCCGCGACGCCGATCGGCAGTGCGCCCTTGATTGGCCGCACTCGCCCGTCGAGCGACAACTCACCGACGATGAGCGTGTCGGCCAACTCTTCGCGATTCAAATCGCCGTTCGCGCCAAGTATCCCCACTGCGATCGGCAAGTCGAAACTCGATCCTTCTTTTTTCACATCGGCTGGCGCGAGGTTCACGGTCACACGATGAATTGGAAAAAAGAAGTTGCAGTTGTTGATGGCCGCGCGAATTCGCTCGCGGCTTTCGCGAACCGCCGCGTCGGGCAGACCTACCATTGTGAACACGGGAACCAAGCTGTCAGCGGCGCGCGGAGTCAAATCGATCTCGACGTCAACCACGTACGCATCGATGCCAAAGACCGCGGCGCTTACGGTTTTGAATAGCATTTGCCAAGCCTCCAGTGATCCGTTTCTGAAACGGTCAGCACCCGGACCCAGGAAACCAGGCG
>UEXS01000136.1_pt1 | contig 32676 bp, 16 predicted proteins | sample 4301141 | NCBI WGS metagenome assembly UEXS01 (sample SAMEA4773178, study PRJEB27434) | metagenome | biome: 2259; feature: agricultural soil; material: soil | place: USA | collected 2014-09 | depth 0.25 m
CGCTTGCGGGCATTCTAGCCGCTGGAGTTAACGGCGTCATTGTCAACGCGGGAGTAGACTCCATTGTGATCCTGCGCAACATCTCGATCAATGGAGCCTGCACCGGCATCAACGGAATCAGGTTTCTTGCAGGCCGAAGTCTTCGCGTCGAAAACTGCACTATCTACGGTTTTACAAACGATGGGATAGATATGCTTCATTCGACCACCGACGCCGGCAAGCCGGGAGAACTTGTGGTGGAGAACACCAGTTTCACCAACATCAACGTCGCCGCGATAAGAGTTGCCCGCAACGGTGGGGCTGCTGATCCCAGCGCCATGATTAACAACGTAAAGATAAACAGGACCGGGTTCGGCATCGATATTCTAAACGCCAGCACCGCAACTGTCAGCAACTCGGCTATTTCTCATGTGACCCAACAAGGAGTCGTCGCGGAAAATTCGGCGGTGGCGAACGTTGTTAGCACGGTGTTGTTTAAAAATGGCACCGGCATTGCGGCGCTTTCTTCAGGCTCGACCGTCAACTTCGCCAACTGCGATATCTTTAACAATGGAACCGGGCTAAGTGTCGTCGCGGGCGCTACCGGCAACAGATTCGGTAACAGCAGGATCTTTCAAAACACAACCAACGAGAACATCGTGGGAGTGCTGAATAATCCCTCGAACCGGTAACATCCGCTCGGCGCAGCTTACTCTCCACTTCCTCCCGCCGGGCCTCGTGCCCGGTGGGAGTAGCGTATTTCCTGAGTGTCATTTGACAGGAAATAGGTTTGGCGACGCAATGCGGCGGGTCCAGCTAATCAAGTAGCTGCTCGGTCGCGCTTTCTACTTGGGAGATTTCTCGGGGAGTTTTGGCAATTCTGATTGCAGACGCGAAAGCAGGTCAAAGAAGAATCCCTCCTCCCGCCTAACACTTCGGTTTATTCGGCCCGCATCCGCGGTCATCCGTCCAATCTCGCTGCTAATAGTGACGAAGAGCCGGCTCTGGTTCCCAAGCTTTTCGACATCAACCAAAAATGCCTGTTCTTGCTTGTCCGCAAAACGGGTAATGGTCGGCTCTTTGGCGCCAACGGCCTCTTCCGATAGGGCGAACTTTTCAGCCTCAGCCATTAGGGCCTGCAGAATCTGTAACTGCCCAATAGAGAATACACCAGATATGCTGCGTTCGTCGGGGTCCGAGAGCACCAGGCTATATTGCTTTGGGTTCTCCGGTAATCGCGTCAAACTAAAGGTTACATCTTTCACCGCAGAGTCTTGCGCGATGGGATCTTCTGCCCTCACGGCCAGCGCAGTAATCGCGACAAAAAAACCTAACAGGAGTGTTCCCACTGATTTTGCTTTAAGCTTCTTAGACATAATTCCTCCACATCTGCACGTTTTCAATTGAGCGAGGTTCGCCTCTCCATCTCTTTCTGGCGATGAGACGACTCGGTTTCTTTATTTCAGCAAACCGGAAAGCCAATGCACTATGTTGAGCGCCAATTGCCGATTATCAGTGCCGGATACATTCATTCCGAAACGAAAACCCCGAGCTGCTACTTGCGCGGTAAGCATGGCGGCGTCACCCAAAACGACCACGCGCCCTTTACCTAACTCGAATGCAAGACCCTGAGCGCGTCCGGCGGCGGAGACTTCCTTGTGATCAGGCGCCGGCTCGTCCGCGGCCGACGGCTTGCGCTCCGGCGGCAGCACATCCATAGCGGTATCGGACAGCTTGAGGAACCCAACGCTTCCCGGAGGCCCCTTGATGGAAGTACCCGTGAAAGTGATTATCCGATTGATCCGCTCGCTCGCATCGCGGCCTCGCGTGATGGGATGATCGACCAGCAGTCCGTCTTCTCGGCTGAACACTAGTTCGGTCTGATCTTCTGAGTCTTTGTTGTACTTAAGATGGTCAATCGTAAATCCAATCGTGAGGTCAACGTCGAATTTCTTAGAGAGCTTAGCGGCAGCAGAACTGAACGGGGCGTGATCCGTAATCAAGAGTAAGGCCCCGCCGCCGCGCACCCAGTCGCTCACCGCCTCGCATTCCTCTTCGGTGAATGCTGAGGCACTCCTGTCCGCCTCCGCGCCGGAAGCGTCTACTATGACGAGGACCTCGTAAGGCGTCAACACCCTCTTGGAGAATCTCTCATTGTTCACCACGATTTTATAACCGTCGCTGCTGATTAGATCTCCAAAGGGCTTGTAGCTCCCGCCAGGAGTCTCGTTTTTGTGTGCTGCGTCAAAGAGCACGCTCGGATGCCGTGCAGCATAAGCCGGGTGCGCGACGTTAGCGTTGAACCCTAGATCCGACGCTGGTGGTTGAGCAGTTGGTTGGGAGCGCGCTTGCAGTGTGAAGGTCCCAGACCATGTTCCGGCGAATGGTTCCGCTTTATTGATTGGTCCCTGCCGTTCCAGAGTCCAAGTTCCCGTTCCTATACTCGATCCTTCCTGCGAACCTTTTATGGAGCCACTGAACTCGTCGCCGGTGAGCTTGCCACTAAAGCTGAGCTCCGCTTGGAGAATATTGATGGTAAATGAGACTTCGTTCGTACTGACCGTGATTTCACGCAAAGGACTCAGCAATTGCTGTCCGGAAGTTGTGATTTTTGCTTCCCCCGTCCATCGTTGGCCTGCTCGAACCAGTGTCAGTTCGATCTCGCCCGACATTTGATGACTTAGCGCCCGGATGGGGCTGCCCAGCAGCAATATTAGTGCGAACAAGACCCCTCGCATCTACTAACTCCTTTTCTCGAGTTCCTTGACCCTCGGTTGAGTACGACAGTCATGCTTCTACCCGTCGCAGATGCGAATCGTCAAGTGAATGTCTCTGCCGCGGTTCTAACCCAGCAGAAAATGAAAAGAACAAGATTAGACTTCAAACGATCTGCAATATGGTTTGTCGAACTATCTTAACCTGGCCCCCTGAAGTCCAGACAGGACTCTCCGCATCTTCTGATCTACCGATTGATTGTTGACCTGGTTGGGCTACTTGGTATAATGCTCCACTCATTACTTGTCATCGTTGTGCTTACAAAGAGAATCAAATTCCGTGGCTGAAAATCACTTGGAACTTCATGACACTCTCTTGGACAGCTTAATGCGCGCACGCGCGAGTAGGCGTCAGCCATGATTGAACACGATGTTCCGCCGGGGAAGCTCGACCACTGTCAGATCACCGGCTCCGATCATCTCAACCTGGTGATTGACCTTGGCCACCAGCCCCCCTGCGATTCCTTACTGACGGCCGAGATGCTGGACCAGCCGGAGAAGACCTATCCGCTGCGACTGATGCACTGTCCCGAGTCGGGCCTGGCACAACTCGACTACGTAATAGATGGCTCCGAGGTTTATTACCCCGACTACCCCTATCGAAGCGGCATTTCGAAGCCGCTTGAGGTTTATCAACGCGCGTTTGCGGACCGCATTGTAGAGCGCTTTCGGATCGCGGCCAACGCGCTGTGTGTTGACATCGGATCGAACGACGGCACGCTGCTCACAGGCTTTAAGGGTAAAGGTTGCCGCGTTCTCGGCGTGGAACCAACTAACATCGCTCAGATTGCACGGAACGAGAACGAGATCGAGACTATTCAGCAGTTCTTTACCGAATCGCTTGCCCATGAAATTGTGCGCGATTACGGCCACCCGCAAGTTGTTACGATGACAAATGTGTTTGCGCATATGGCGCCGTTGGGCACGGTTATGCGAGGTTTGGTTGAGCTGCTGCAGCAAGACGCGATTTTCATAACCGAGAGCCAATACTTGCTGGACGTGCTGGAGAAGGACCAGTTCGACGGAATTTATCACGAGCACATACGAACCTATAGCCTCAAATCGTTGGTAATTCTATTCTCGTACTATGGTCTTGAGGTTTTCGATGTCGAGCGTGGAGACCGCTACGGTGGGAACATTCGTGCTTACGTTGGGCGAAAGGGCGTGTATCCGGTTACTTCAGCGGTCGGCGAGTTGTTGGCGCTCGAAGACCGGAGTGGTCTGCACACCCCGCAGGTTTGGGAACAATTCCGAGCGCGAGTACATGAGAATCGCGACAGATTCATGGAGTTTGTTTGCCAGGTGCATCGTCGCGGCGAGTTGCTGGCCGGGAATTCGTGCCCGGGGCGCTCGGCTACTCTTCTGAACTTCTATGGCATAACTCCGGATCTCATGCCCTACATTGGCGAGTTGCCGACCTCATTGAAACTTGGACGGTTCGTGCCCGGGAAACACATCCCTGTTGTGAATAATCAGCGAATCAGAGATGAACAGCCCGACTACCTGGTGCTCCTTGCATGGCATTACGCTGAGTTTATTGTGAAGCGTCTGCGGAATGAAGGGGTGAAGTCAAAGCTCGTTACGGCGCTGCCCCAGTTCACAATCCTAAGCGAATGAATACCAGCTCGCCTGCGATAATCCAGATGATTGTTCCGTACCTTGATCTAAAGAGGCAGCTTGAATCGGCTGGCGATGAAATCGGCAGGGCGATCACGCGAGTTCTGGATGGCGGTACATATATTCTTGGGGACGAAGTGCAGCTATTTGAATCCGAATGGGCTTCCTTCTGCGGAACGGCTGGAGCGGTAGGCGTTGCGACCGGGACCGATGCGCTGATCCTCGCTCTGAAAGCTACAGGCGCGGTGCGCGAAGGCAAGAACGACGAAGTAATCACTGCTCCGCTGACCGCGGGTTATACCGCGCTTGGAATTCAACTCGCCGGGGGTGTTCCGGTTTTTGCTGACATCGATCCCAAGAGCTATATGATTGATCCTCAATCCATCGAGGATTCGATTACCCCGCGAACCAGAGCGATAGTGCCGGTTCACCTCTATGGTCAGATGGCGGATATGAAGAGCGTGTCTTCGATCGCCGAGAAGCACGGCCTTGTAGTTGTCGAGGACGCGGCACAAGCGCACGGCGCGAGGTTAGACGGGAAATCGGCAGGAAGTTTCGGTGCTGCCGCAGCTTTTAGTTTTTATCCAACCAAAAATCTGGGTGCATTTGGCGACGGCGGGATGGTTACCGCGCAGGATAAGACCGTTTTGCAAAAGGCTCGAATGCTGCGCCAGGGTGGACACTACGAAGCTTTGCAGACGCCGGAGACGGGATTGAACTCGCGGCTGGATGAGATGCAAGCGGCCATTCTTCGAGTCAAGCTGAACCACCTTGAGGCCTGGAATGAAAAGCGGAGAGAGATCGCTGAACGCTATAATGCCGGTTTGTCGGGCATGCGATCTGTGCAGCTACCCGAACCTTCCAACCCTCAATCACACGTCTTCCACCTTTATGTCATCAGCCATCCGCAACGAGACGAATTGCGAGCCTTTCTTCTTGAGAATGGAATCGAGACGATGATTCACTACCCATACCTGTTGCATCGACAACCTCTCTTCCAACGGGCTGGGCAATCGCATTTGCCGGTGGCTGAGAAGGCCGAGCCGATGATTCTTTCGCTGCCTTTGAACCCGTGGCTAAGAACAGATGAAGTCGAGTATGTGATAGATGCGATGAAGCGGTACGAGTCGATCTAAGACCGAGGGTTACTGTGTTTTCCTTGATTATCCCCGTCTATCGAAATGAGGACTCGATACCGTCTCTGGTAGACGCCCTTGAACATCTGAACCGGAGCATGGGTGACGATCTCGAAGCGGTGTTGGTAGTGGACGGGAGTCCGGACCGAAGCCTTGAGTTGCTGGCGGAGTCTCTTCCCACGGCTGGTTTTTCATCTCAGCTTCTCTCGCTCAGCCGAAACTTCGGATCATTTTCGGCTATCGCCGCTGGACTCTCTCACGCGCGGGGCGATTTGTTCGCGACGATGGCTGCGGACCTTCAGGAACCACCCGAGCTGGTAATGGAAATCAGGCGAAAGCTCGAGACCGGAGACTATGATGTGGTGGTGGGGACACGGACCGGGCGTGATGATCCGTTTGTGACCCGGATGCTGGCTGGCATCTTTTGGACGTTATACAAGGTGCTTGTTCAAAAGGAAATTCCTTCAGGCGGAGTGGATCTGTTCGGCTGCAATGACGAGTTCAGGAACCACCTCCTTTCGCTCACCGAGAGAAACACTATGATGGTGGGCTTGATTGTCTGGCTCGGGTTCCGCCGGGGCGAGGTGAAATACCGGCGGAGGCCACGCAAGCACGGGAAGAGCGCGTGGTCGTTTAATCGAAAGCTGAGATACCTGCTTGATAGCACGTTCGCCTTCTCGGATCTGCCCGTTCGATTGTTGAGCCTCGTGGGCGCATTGGGAATAATGCTTTCAATAGTCCTCGCTACAATTGTCCTCTATGCCAAGTGGAACGGACGAATCGCACTGCCCGGATACTCAGCAACGGTGCTGTTGATAATGTTCTTCGGCGGGCTCAATTCACTCGGATTGGGATTGATCGGAGAATATGTATGGCGGACATTCGAGAATACAAAGGCGCGGCCGGGTTATGTTGTCGCGCAGCATTGTGAGTTTCAGGGTCAGAACAAGACGCTATGGGCGAAGAACTCAAAGTCGATTCCCGGGACTTAGACTCCAATGATTCAATGACGCCGGGTACCGGATATTTCAGACATCCAGCCGCCCTCGTTGAATCCGAGCATATCGGTCCGCGGACGAGAATATGGGCATTCGCACATGTGCTTCCTGGAGCGGTCATCGGAGCGGATTGCAATATTTGCGATCACGTTTTCATAGAGAACGATGTGCGCGTCGGGGATCGCGTGACAGTCAAGTGTGGCGTTCAACTCTGGGATGGAGTCGTGCTTGAGGATGATGTTTTTGTAGGGCCTAACGCTACGTTCACAAATGATCCATTCCCGAGAAGCAAACAGCCGCCCACCGAGTTTTCAAGGACAATAGTGAAGGCCGGTGCATCGATAGGGGCGAACGCCACGCTCCTCTCAGGGATCACCGTTGGACGCAATGCGATGGTGGGCGCCGGAGCAGTGGTCACTCATGATGTTCCGGAGAATTCGGTTGTCGTCGGGAATCCCGCACGCGTCTCAGGGAAAATCGATTCTGATTAATGACTCCCCTAGCAGTTAATCAACAGCGAAACACCGTGACGGCTCAGTACTCATTCGCTTCGTCTGCGACTTAGGACTTTTAGTTCTCGAGCGCCAAAAAAAGCCCTGGAAAAACCGGCCCTTAGTGCAAGCAAGGAGTTCTTTGCGGCTGCCGCTTGAGGGCATTGACCTCATACGGTAACCTAGTTGACTCATGCCAGAAAACTCGCATTCCCGATTTCGAGAGACTGTAATTGTGTCCGGTTCCGCGAGTGGCGTGCTCCTGGTACTTTCATGGCCTGCATTCAAGTATTTCTTTTTCAGCGAGGCTTTCACATATCTGCGAATCTACAACGCCAATGACAGGCATCTCTTCAGGGCCGCTTTCAGCCGGCTCGACGGGATGTTTTTCCGGCCCAGCTTTTTTCTTGCGGATATATGGTGGCATTTTGTTTTGCCGCCTGATCCAATGATTTATCACATAAGAAACGCCATATTCTGCGTCGTTAATCTAGTCTTGTTTCATCGTGTTTGTTGAGGTTTGTTCAATCGCGGCAAGCCCGAATTATTGCTGTCGGCCTCTTCGCGGTCTCTAAGATGCACATGACAATCATAGGCTATATTGTTGTGTACGAGGCTTCGGTATTGTTGATGACGATACTACTGGCAGTGCTCTTTTGGTTCCGATATATCGAGAACAAACGCACAATGGATTATGTTCTGACGCTGCTGTTTTGCACTTTTAGCGTGTTCAGCAAAGACAACGGACTTTTCGTTATCGTCATTTTGGTGACGATTGTCGCCGCGATTGATCTCAAACGTGACGAATTGAAGAAAGCGATGAGCTATTGGAGCCTGAGGCTCGCTCCGTTCGCGATTGTATCGGGCTCATATCTTGTATTGCGCTACATTTTGACGGGCCCGATCAATCCGGACAACGCGATCTACTCCCCTCGATTCTCGATTCCAGTTATCCTTTGGCAAGCGAAGGGTTTTCTTGCGACGGTTGGTAATTTCTCATTGAGCAATCCCGGGTTCATGGGTGAGCGCGGGCTCACCGGTGTACTGGCAGATAACTCCAAGGTAGTTGAATTCGCGCTGTGCGGCGCGCTATGGCTTTTCATTCTATACGTGTGCTGGCAGGCGCGACAGCGCTGGCGGTTGCTGCTAGTGCCGCTGGTATGGATCGGGTTGTACCTGTTTCCGATATTCCTCATTCGCAATCATCAGGTGTATTACCATCAAGAGCCGCTTGTCGGCGTGGCGCTGCTGATTGGAATGAGTCTCGATAGAGCCAAACGTTCATTGATAATTAGCTGGAATATCGTGATCGTCTTGATAGCGGTGAACGGTTTCATAAGCAATCAGCGATCGTATTACTATTGGCAAGGTACAGCGGATCGCGCTGAGGCCGTCGTGAAGCCGATCGTGGCAGCGCACGCAAGCAATCCACCGAGAGCGATTGTTTTCGTTACCACTACTCCGGAAATGCGAGACTTTTGGCTGTTCGCAATCGGCGGCCCATTGATACCTCACTTATTGGGCTCTCCCGGCACAGCAGTGGATGTGGTAGATTCAACAAGCCAGATCAGGTCGGACGCGCAAGTGTACTATCTACCACAGTAGTTCTGCGATAATACCGAATCATGTGAAGCAGAAAAGCGCCTCACGTAACATAGCTGGCCGCTGAAAAAACGTACCGAGATTGCCGACAATATCGGTTATGGTTTTCTGGTTTGGAAGCCTTATGACTGACAGTCCTTACCGCATAAATTCAAGGGAGTGGTGGGAGCAATACTTTGTGGAGAGCTGGGATGCCAACGAAGGTGGTAACCAGACGCGGTACTTCATGGAATTGGTGCTGGGAGGATTGCCGGCTTCCGAGAAACAGTTCTTACAAGACAATCAACTGAATATCCTGGATTGGGGCTGCGCGTTTGGCGAAGGAGTTGAGTTGTTGACGCAGAGCTATCCGGACAGCCGGGTTGTGGGACTGGACTTTGCGTCGGAGGCCATTGAACAAGCGCGTCGCCGACACAGTAATTGCGAGTTCACCCTCAGCGCCGATGGGGCAATAACAGGTATGCATGACGTCATCGTGACGTCCAATTGCCTGGAGCATTTCGAATATCCGCTCGAGATAGCAGCGGCTCAAATGCGTTCGTGCCGGATGCTTTACATAGCCCTGGTTCCCTATAACGAACATCCGCTTCACGAACAACATCGGTCACAGTTCAAAGAAGAATCCTTTCCGAAACATCTCGGAGCGTTTTTCCGCATCCATTCCCGAGTATTCGATACGGACCCGCTCTACTGGCCTGGAAGGCAGTTGTTGGTCGTTTATGCTTCGTCCGCCTACCTGTTAACCCGATTCGAATTTGAGCAGAGCATCTTTCCCGAGGAGACCGCTGACGGTTATTACTCATCCTTGCCGTTGATGGGACCCGACCCATCAACTCAAGCGTTGGGCGAGGAACTGGCCGCCGAAATATCAGAACTGTTTCCTGAAGGCTGCCGAATACTCAATGCTGGTTCAGGGGGAGGATGGCTCGCCCTGACACTTGCGCGGATGGGACGTTTTCAACTCAGCCTCATGGACATATCGTCCGAGGCGCTTGAGTATGCTCGGCGCCTGTTTGAGCGAGAGGAAGTTGAAGCACGGTTTATACACGGAGATGTTCGTAGCCCAGGCGAACCAGAGTTCGACCTTGTCATCAATTGTGGCACTCTTGAACGATTGCCGCCTAAAGACAAGGTCGCCTTCTTGCGCGGAATGGCGAGTCGAAGCCGAAATTACGTCCTGTCTCTATCGGCGAATCCCTCCTGTTACTGTTATTGGATTTCGCGAATTCACGAGCCGGCAGAGAAGAAAGTGCTGAGGGCCACTGACGTTCCGCTGACTAATCTGACTTTCGCGTACGAACAGGCCGGGCTTCAATACCTGGGCCATGCGTTTATGGGTGAGTCACGAACTGCGGATCTCATCGACGATTTGGCCGGGATCTCCGAATTGCTCCGCGAGAAGCTGGTGCAGATTCACCGCTCCGCGCTTCTCACGAATAGCCAGAGATGCTATCTGATAGCGCGCCTTGGCAGCGTATCCCACGAGCCGGGCGATCCCAAACGAAGGTGGACTCGATCAGAATCGCGAGAAGAAATCAGTGTCGCGGAAGTGAGTGCCGCGCTCGCATACGCGCTGGCACTGGGGGTCACCGCGCAGCAGATGGAAGTTCATATCCTGGAAAGGGAAAGAAACCTGTCTGCAGAATTGGCGGCGAAGTCGGCCCTCATAGCCGAACTCGAGAATCAAGTGGAAACATTGTCACTTGTAATGAGCGAGAAGGAGCGTGAGCTACGTTGCGAAATAGCGGAGAGGGATAAGGCTTTATTGGTGGCAATTGAGCAAGCGGCTGACAAAGAGCGTCAGGCCGGCTCGCTTATCGACCAACTCGCGCACAAGAATGAGGAGATCAGAGCGCTCTCGCTCAAGACAATTGAAGTAGAAGGACGTGCCCGATCCCTTTCTATCGAGCTTATCGGCAAAGAGAAGGCCATTAAGAGCCTGGAGAAAGAGCTGGCCGCCACGAGTGCCAAACTCGAAACGATCACACAAAGTCTAGGTTGGCGAATACTGAGCAGGTACGGTCGAGTAAAGTATCGCTACCTTCTTCCACTTTACAAAGCGCTGCAGTTGCCTCCGTACAACACCGGTAAAAAGGGCGGACCGAAAACTCAAACCACCTGGGAACCGGGGCAGGGAGTCCAATACTCGGGCGGGTCAACCGAGGGCCCGGCTGAGCGAAGCCGCTTGTTGCCGGGCAGACTGCAGTCGAATTCACACGATATCGTATGTTTCCCGATCATAGAGTGGGACTTTCGCTTTCAGCGGCCCCAACAATTGATGCTTCAATTTGCGGCGGCCGGGCACAGAGTGTTTTATTTATCACACCGCTTTCATTCGTCGGGGCCGGCCTTCACGCTGGAGCAGAAGGAAGAGAACATTTATGTTGCATCGTTGCGTGGTCTCGATCGAACTGTCTACACCGATCCGTTGGATGAGGAGGCCTGTCAACTGTTATTCGCCTCATTGGATGAACTCCGCCGTGAACTCCGATTAGGCGCAACGGTTTCATTTGTGCAATTGCCGTTTTGGTGGCGGCTTGCTGATTCGGCGCGATCCCGGTTCGCCTGGCCTGTGGTCTACGACTGCATGGATTATCACTCCGGTTTCGCGACGAACAAGAAAGCAATGCTGGATCACGAAAATGGTTTACTGTCGTCGTCTGATTTGGTCGTAGCGTCATCCATATTTCTGGAGGAACAGGCACGGCGCCAGAATTCGAACGTTCTGTTACTACGCAACGCGTGCGAGTATGAGCACTTTGCAAATGCCGAGAAGGCCGACACGAATCGGCGCCCCGTCATTGGCTATTATGGAGCGATCGCGGATTGGTTCGACTCCGATCTTGTTGCGGACCTTGCAATGCGCCGGCCTGACTGGGACTTCTGGCTCATTGGCGCTACGTTTAGCGGGGATACGAGCCGGCTCGGTGAACTTCCTAACGTCAGCCTCTTTGGTGAAAAACCCTACTCCGAGATTCCCGGTTGGGCAACCCAATTCGACGTAGCAATCATTCCATTTAAGCGCAATCCGTTGACTGAGGCGACCAATCCGGTAAAGGCGTACGAGATATTAGCTGCCGGAAAACCGCTTGTGTCGGTAGGAATACCGGAGATGGCGGAGATTGCGCCGCTCGTGCGGCTCGCTTCTACGGCCGCCGAATTCGAGCGTGAAATCGAAGAGGCACTCGCTGAACATGACCCGGATTTGGTGCTGGAGCGCATCGCCTTTGCCGGCGAGAATACCTGGGAGAAACGATACCAGTCGCTCGCCCCGCACGTTGTGAATGTGTTCCCGCGGGCTTCGATCGTCGTTGTTACATTCAACAATATCGAACTGAATCGACTCTGTCTGGAAAGCATTTACGCCTCGACCGAGTGGCCAAACTTTGAAGTTATTGTCGTGGATAACGCGTCAACCGACGGTACTCCCGAATATTTGAACAGGGCGCGTGAGAGCTTCCCGAATCTCCGAGTGATACTCAACGATAAGAATCTGGGTTTCGCTGCCGCCAACAATCAAGGGCTGCGGGAAGCTGCGGGCGACTACCTGGTCCTTCTAAACAACGACACCGTGGTAACTCAAGGCTGGCTCACTGCATTGATACGTCATCTGCATGTAGACCCCCGAATCGGCATGGTGGGCCCAGTGACCAATGCGATATCCAACGAAGCGAAAATCGAGGTTGGTTATACCAGCCTCGAGGATATGCCCGAATGGGCCGCGGAATACGTCGAGAAACACGACGGACAGACCTTCCCGATTTCGATGCTTGCAATGTTCTGCGTTGCGATGCGCCGTTCCGTGTTCGAAGAAGCCGGATATCTGGACGAAAGATTTGGTGTCGGGATGTTCGAGGATGACGACTACTGCCGCCGCCTCCTGAATCTCGAATATGAACTGAGGTGCGCCCTGGATTCGTTCGTGCATCACTGGCAACGCGCCTCGTTTCGCCTCATTGGCGAAGAAGAATATCTCAGGATCTATGACGAAAATAAGCGGAAATATCAGGGCAAATGGACAGGAAGCGCATCGATCCACGGCACTATCAAGAGTATTTATCACGTTCAGTTAGAAGAGATTCTTGCAAAGGTCGCGAACAGCAAAGGCGCCGTCGTCTTTCCGCCATCGATTGGATGGGACATTCACTTGTTTCAACGCCCGCATCACCTTGCGCGTGAGTTTGCGCGGCAGGGCTTTGTGTCGATCTTCGATTCGAGTAATTCAGAAGACGATGTTCGGGGCTTCAAGGAGATCGAAACAAATCTCTTCCTGTTCAACGGGCCTGAAGAGGTTTTGCACGAAGTGCCCGACTCTTTGCTGTGGACGTTTGTTTACAATGTTAGTGTCAAAGATCGATATCCGAATTCTGTGCGAACAGTCTACGACGTGATCGATGACCTGGGAGTGTTTCCATATAACACCGCTTTTCTTGAAAAGAATCATAGCCGCGGACTAAGGGAAGCGGACATGGTGACCTGCGTGGCGCAAACGCTTCACCGGGAAGCGTCGCAAATCAGGAGCGACGCAATATATTTGCCGAATGGCGTTGAATATGACTTGTTCGCAACCGAAGCAGCGATTCCAAAAGATCGGGAAATCGAAGCACTAGTTAGCGCGGGAAAACCGATCGCGGGTTACTACGGCGCATTGGCGCGCTGGTTCGATTATCAGTTACTGGATGCTGTTGCACAGTTGCGGCCGGACTGGAACTTTTTGCTGATCGGCCAGTCGCTCGATGGCAGTTTGGATGAACACTCGTTATGTGATCGGTCAAACGTTGTGTGGATCGGGCCGCGCGACTATCGCTCACTGCCAGGATATTTGAAAGTGATGGACGCCGCGACGATACCGTTTGTCTTGAACCAAATCACACGATCTACTTCACCACTAAAACTCTATGAGTACCTGGCGGCGGCAAAACCTGTGATAGCCACTGCGTTGCCCGAATGCGAGAGCTTTCCGGAAGTTCAAATCATCGGATCGGCCGGCGAGTTCTCCTCAGCGCTTGACCGGGCGTTAGTGCAGGGCCGCGACAAAGACTTCTGTAACAGCGCGCAACGATTCGCAGCGGCGAACTCGTGGACTGCAAGGGTGCGCACGATAGTAGAACTGCTTGAGGCGCGCGAAAACCTGGACAAGCACGCGGCCTCTCGAACCTGATTAGTGCGATTCTACGGACATCCTTGTGATGTCAGGTTGACCGTAACGGTCGCAAGAGTATTTTCGCGCGTGAGGGCTTTTCCTCCTGATACATCTTGAAGAAAAAAGACCAGGCCGTTGCTGACCCATTTCGCCGTCGTCCAGGTGCCGCTGGCTTCGGTCGCAGCGAAGAGGTCGCCGTCGGGTTTGCCCACATGCACTTCAACGTTCGTTGTCCCGCTTGATGTCCAGGTCAATGTTGTCACGCCTGATCCTGACTTGTCGCAGACTTTAATCGGATTCGGAGTGGCAACCAGCGTTCCCGTGGCGGGCTTTTCTTTTGTAGCGGGCGAAATGTTTTGAGGCTTACTGGACTGAGGCTCCTTGCAACCTGCAAGCATCAGTACAATCGTGCCTGCGAGAAAGAAAACAAGGGGGCGCGATCTCCATTTCATGACAGGTGTCTTACCTTTCTTGGGTCTACGCGTACCCGTGATGGTTTCCGCGGGTACGCGGCATGTGCTCGAAGGAACTCGGACGGAATCCGTCGCTCGCTCCTTCAATGGCGGCCAGTAGTATTGGGGAAAGGGATGTCACCTGGCTGTCCCCATTGAGTAACGATGTGATCCACGTACATCGTTGACGACAACGGAATCACCCACGCTGCTTCCGACTCTCTCCAAATACCGGGGTCGGCTTTGCCGTCTCCGTCAAAGTCTCCGGCCACTGGAACATCACCCTGGTCCGGGAATCCAGCGGGTACAAATATAGGTTGACTGGTGCTGTAGTTGGCGCTCGACTTCAAGATTGCATAGGCAGCGCTCTGTCCTCCGACGGAGGGAGCAATGTAGGCCACGTCCGCTTTGCCGTCGCCGTCAAAGTCGCCAACAATCGGTTGAAGTCCCGAGCCTCCCCAGCTCAAGAAGAGCGGTGTCGCGAAGCTGTAATTCTGAGATGACCTAAGAATTCCCCACAGACCATCCCGGTAGAACCCAAGGTCTGCGAGACCATCTCCGTCGAAATCCGCGACGACCGGAAAGTCCCCAACTTCTCCCCATTGGCTGAAGCGGAAAGAGGAATAGTTGGATGCGGACAATGGAATGATCCATACGCCCTGCGAAGCTCTCCAAACTCCCGGGTCGGCCTTTCCGTCGCCATCAAAATCTCCGACAACCGGAGTGTCTAAAAGACTCGGGAAACCGGCAGGCACGAAAAGTGGCGAACCATAGCTGTAGTTGGAACTCGATTGCAGTATCGCATAAGCGGCGCTCTGACCCCCTGACGGCGGCACGATGTACGCGAGATCGGCAATTCCATCTCCGTCAAAATCGTCGACGATCGGCTGGAGCCCGGTGTCACCCCAGAAGAAGAAGAGCGGGTTGTCGAAGCTGTAGTTTTGCGTGGACTGCAAGAACCCCCATAAGCCGGCTCGATGGAAACCGATCTCCGTCTTCGAGTCCTCGTCAAAGTCGCACAATGAGAAACTGAGACCGATGCCCGGCAACGCCGACTGCTTCACCGTGAAAGTCTGACCTCCGATAGTTATAGTGCCGGTTCGCGGTTCCAGGCTGATGTTTGACGCGACGACATAATCAACCACTTTGTGATCTGGACCCCCATTGGAGGAGCCAATATTCGTGACCGTTATCCAACTATCGTTGCTAACTGCGTCCAGCGAGCACGCGTCCGGTTGCACCACATCAACCGCGCCCGGTCCACCACGCGCGAAAAACGAAGCGCTTGTAGTCGTCAGCATCGGCGTGCAGTCTATTGAAAGGGCCGAGACCTGTGAAGTTCCTGGAAGCAGTAAACCTGCGAGTCCAAAAAGTGCCAGCATCAAACTGAGTGCCCGTCCAGAACAGTCAATAGGGTGTTTCATCACATCACTCCTTGCTTTGTTTAGCTTTCGGGGGCACTTTGGCTATGACAGCGAGAATAACTGCGAGCACAAACTGAACCGATCATAACCTCCAAATCGGAATTCTCAAATACAAACGCCGAACTGGCCATCCGTAGAGCAGAACCTTTGGTTACTTCACTTCCAAATTCGTGCGTATCGTATGCAATACAGCAATTGTTTGTCAACGACCGAGGGTCCGGCTCTGACCTCGATGCTGAAAGCCTTGAGAGGCCAACCAGAATGCGGAGGTTCATGGCGCTTGGATTGGTGGCCTTCACTTCCTCCCTGAACTGTTGGGCAAAGCTAAGTCCTCAGTTTGGCCCCACTGCGCGAAGATATGGTTCCCGGACGACAACGCGATTATCCACACACCCTGGTTCTCTCGCCATATACCAAGGTCCGCTTTTGCGTCACCATCATAGTCTCCGGTAATCGGAGTGTCGCCAAGGATCGGGAAGCCTGCGGTAACAAAGAGCACTTTTCCCGGAGCGAAACTGTAAGCCATGCTCGATTGGAGAATGGCGTAAACCGCGCCCTGGCCAGATAAAGGTGGCACGATGTAGGCCAAATCAGATCTGCCGTCGCCGTCAACGTCTGCGACTATCGGCTGCAAACCCTGCCCGCCCCAACTGAAGAACTGCGCAGCGCCGGTGCTGTATCCCTGGGAGGATTTCAAAACACCCCAGAGTCCGTTTCGGTAGAACGCCATATCCGCCTTACCGTCAGCATCGAAATCAGCCACTACCGGTATGTCTCCCAGTTGCCCCCACTCCCGGAAGATATATGAAGTGTAGTTTGATGATGACGTCGGAATTATCCAGACTCCTTGAGACGCTCGCCAGATACCCGGATCATCCTTACCGTCTCCGTCGAAATCACCTACTGCCGGCGTATCGCCGAGACCGGGCCATCCCGCGGCGACGAACAGTGCCTGACCCGAGGCGTAGTTAGCGCTGGACTTCAGAATTGCATACGTGGCGCTCTGACCGGCGGCCGGCGGAACTACGTAACATAGGTCAGACATACCGTCGCCATCGAAGTCCGCAACGATAGGTTGTAGTCCGGCGCCTCCCCAGGTGAAGAATTGTGCGCCGGCGTATCCCTGCGAGGATTTCAAGACACCCCAAAGGCCGTCTCGATAGAAGGCGAAGTCGGTAAGAGTATCCCCATCAAAGTCCGCGCCGGAGTAGGTGATGGCCGCGACGCCCGTTTGAGTGACAGTCAAGGTTTGTCCGCCAATAGTGACGGTACCTGTTCTTGAAGCAGTGCTCATGTTGGGCGCTACAGAGAAGGTCACGAATCCCGTCCCGGTTCCGCTGCTACCCGAGCCAATGGTGATGAAGCTGTCGTTGCTTGAAGCGGTCCACGCGCAGTTAACCGGGGCCGCGACCTCAACGTTGCTTGAACCTCCGCTGGCATTAATGGAGCGGCTGGACGGCGAGAGGAACAGTGAACAGGGCGCATTTGGATTGACTACTCGATTGACCGAACCGCCGTGGCTCACAACATAGATCTCGCCGGCTTCGTCCTCGCCAAACGACGAAATGAATAAGCTGGTGTCGAGCAGAACGCTCTGCGCCCCGCCGTCAAGCAGGAAAATCTCGCCTGTGCAGAAGTCGCCATAGATGTATGAGCCAGGAGGCAATGTTGATATTGCGCCGCGGTACACGTAGCCTCCGGTGATCGAGCAGCGGCCGGCTGTGTGTCCGTACTCGGCGATAGGCGCGATTCCAATTGGAGTGCAAACCCCGCCGTTCAGATCCGGGTTGCAATGATTGCCTTCCATAACCCGCCAACCATAATTGCCGCCGTTTGTAATGATGTCTACTTCTTCCCAGGTTCCCTGACCTACGTCCCCAGCGTAGAGTTGGCCAGTGCCTCGATCAAACGAGAACCGCCAGGGATTCCGCATTCCATATGCAAAGACTTCGTCGGCGCCTGCCGTCGAACCGAAGAACGGATTCGACCCCGGCGACGAATATGGAATGGTTCCGTTTGGGTGGTCGATGTCGATTCGCAGTATCTTGCCAAGAAGATTGTTGATGTCTTGAGCCCGATTCCCAGGGTCATCTCCGGAGCCGCCATCGCCCATTGCAACGTAAAGGAATCCGTCCGGTCCAAATTCGATCATTCCTCCGTTGTGATTGGCGAACGGTTGCGCGATAGTCAAAATTATTTTTTCCGCCGTATCAGCCACGTTGGGATTGGCCGATACGTGGTATTCGGCAATAACCGTAGCTCCATCGGACTGTCGAGTGTAGTTGACGAAGAACCGGTGATTGACGTTGAACTGTGGGTGAAACGCCAGGCCCAGCAATCCCTGCTCTCCGCCGGATACGAGCTTGGATGAGATGTCGAGGAAAACAGTGGGCAAGACCTGACCTGGCTGAAGCACATCGATCCGTCCGGGTTGCTCGACTATGAATAGTCGATTGCTTCCGTCGTGAGCGTTGGTCACAAAGACTGGATTGGTCAGACCGGAATTAACGACGGACTGCACCTGGATGGTGGTTGCCGCTGTCGCGCGCCGAACTCCATAGAAGCTCATCGAAGAAAGTGCGAATACCAACGCGGCCGAGTATCCAATGTTTGCCAGAATCGATTTATTCATAACACCTCTTTTTCAGGCGGGCTTGATGCGTCCATGCCGGCTCAATGTGCTAAGGGGGGCAGAGCGTCGATTTCCATGTGAGGTGAGAGCGGAATGTTGTTGGTCTATCGGACCCGGCAACTCTTAAGTTCGGCGCCGTGGTCCAATAATTACGCTCGCAGCGGCCACGTAACGTCTCTTCCTTTTTAGGGATAAGGAAGTCCAGAGATCATCTTAGCAGGGTCCTGGAAACTTGTCTCTGACTTGTTGGGCTCAGCTCAACTCTTCGGCAGAGGGACATCGCCCGCTTGTCCCCATTGAGCGAACAAGAACGAACCGTAGTTGGCCGATGAAAGTGGAATTATCCAGACGCCCTGCGAAGCGCGCCAGATGCCCGGATCCGCTTTGCCGTCCGCGTCGAAATCTCCGATCACCGGCGTGTCGCCGAGACTCGTGAATCCCGCCGGCACGAACAACGGCTGACCAGGCGCAAAGCTGTAACCCGTTGTTGACTTCAAGATTGCATAGACGGCGCTCTGGCCTCCGGTTGGCGGGACGATGTACCCGGCGTCCGTCTTTCCATCTCCATCAAAGTCTCCAACGACTGGTTGCAGACCAGCTCCACCCCAGCTAAGGAAAAGCGGGCTGCCATAACTGTATGACTGCGAGGATTTCAGGATGCCCCATAGGCCGTCGCGATAGAATCCGATATCGGCTTTGCCGTCTCCGTCGAAATCGCCAACGATTGGAATGTCACCCAACTGGCCCCATTGGCTAAAAAGGAAATTGCTGTAACCCGAACTTGATGTCGGAACGATCCAGGCTCCCTGTGACGCTCTCCAAATTCCGGGATCGGCCTTCCCGTCGCCGTCAAAGTCACCAACTATCGGTGTATCGCCGAGGCTCGGGAATCCAGCGGGCACAAAGAGAGGCTGACCGGAGCCGTAGTTCGCGCTCGATTTCAAGATTGCATACGCCGCGCTCTGTCCCGCCGAGGGAGGAACGACATAGCCGATATCCGCTTTGGCGTCTCCGTCGAAGTCGGCAACAACCGGCCGCAAGCCACTTCCGCCCCAGCTAAAGAACTGTGGACTTCCAAAGCTATACAACTGTGATGATGACAACCAACCCCAGACGCCGGATCGGTAGTAACCGATGTCTGACTTTCCGTCGGCGTCCAGGTCGGTCTTGAAGCTCGGACCTACGGCGGCGATCCCGTTCTGGGTGACTGAGAACGTTCGGCCGCCGATGGTCATAGTTCCGGTTCGTGGATCCGGACTCGGATTGGGTCCAACGGAATAGTTGACGGTTCCATTGCCTGACCCGCTAGCGCCACTCGTGATGGTGATCCAGTTCGCGTTGCTTTCGCCAATCCATCCGCAGTTCGTAACCGAGTTGACGTTCACCGCTCCAGTGCCGGACACGCCGGAAAAAGATGCGCTCGTTGCCGAAAGGGTCGGCGCGGTTGTACAGGGAAGCGCCGCATCAACCGCTGACTTTATGTCGAGCCGTCCGTTGCCGTAAATGTTATTCGGAACTCCCCCGCTGCCACACGATGTGGACGAGACGTGAATAGCGGCGTTGTTGATAATTTGCTCGGCGAACGCCACACCGCCGCGCAACGCAGGCTGCGCCGACCACAGTAGCGCAATCGCACCGGCGGCGTGTGGTGTCGCCATCGAAGTTCCGCTGATGGTGTTAAACGCAGTTGTATTGCTGTTCCATGCCGAGCGAACGGCGACGCCCGGCGCGCTGATGTCAGGCTTGGGGCGGTTGCTGCCATCAATCGTTACCGGACCACGGCTGCTGAACCCGGCGATCGTATCAGTCCGGTGATCAAAGGCGCCGACCGTGTAGACGCCGTCGTAAATTGCCGGCGGGTCCGTAACGGTCGAGCAACTCGGACCGCTGTTCCCCGCCGCGACGACCATTGCAATGCCGGCCGCGCGTTGCGCTTCGATGCCTTGCAATAAGGTATCCGGCTGGCAGCCTTCGGAGGGCGGACATGTCCACGAATTGGTGGTGATATCCGGCGCCAGATCCGGATTCCCCTGCGCGGGTGTGCCGTTCACCGGATACGGCGCCAGAAAGAACTCCATGCATTCCAGGTAAGTGGCGGGTGTGCCGTTTCCCCTATCCATGTTTCGGCAGCCGATCCACCTGGCTCCTGGGGCCATTCCGGTCTGATTGCCGGCCCCGTCATCACCAACTACCGTTCCCATGGTATGCGTGCCGTGACCACTGTCGTCGCATGGCTGAGGTGAATCGGCTCCGCAATTCCCTCCGCCTGAGTGAATACTGTCATGCCAGTTAAAATCATGGTTAGCCGATGATCCGTTGAAACCTCGATAATGCGGCTTGAGCACAGTGTGGTCCCAGAGGTAGCCAGTGTCCGCTCCTGCGACCACGATTCCCTGACCGGTGAAGCCCAGCATCCATACTTCCGGCGCGCGAGTGTTGGTAATATTTCCTTCAATCGTATCGATCACCGCCGGTGACTGCGAGGGTTGGAAGTTCTGAACGACCTCATTTTGAATAATCGGATTGCCTTCGATGCGCCGCACTTCGGGGCGAGCGGCGAGACTCATCGCCACGTCCAACGGCCCTCTGGCCCAGATCATGTTGACGATGTAGTAGGAGCGATGCTCGAGTCGCCGTGAGCGCAACCAGCTAAGCATCGACGGCTGGGTTTCCTGAGCTTTCTTCCATAACGCGTTGTATACGAATCGCGCTTTCTTCTTTTTAGTCTTGAGGCTCGAGGCGTCGCTTAGATCCGCCTGGTCCGCGAGCACGATCAAGAATTCGGCTTGCCTGTCGCCGCTCAGTTGTTCGAGAACAAGAGGGGCGATCTTGGCTGCCGCGGCTCTTTGAACAGCGTCGATTTGCCGGTCGTTGGAATGCACAGACACAAGGGTGAAGGAAACCAGGGAGAGGACTGCAATCAAACGAACCCAGATAATCTTCATTGCAACTCCTCTGGAATTCTATCAAACCCGAGTCTATCCGCAGGTGTTGGATCGTCAGCGGGGCGCAAGAAGCACCGGGCCCCGCCGCGTTCTAGGATTGACTCCGGTTATTTGGAATAGCAGTGTCTCCGTTTTGTCCCCATTGCGTAAACAGGAATGTCGAGTAGTTACCGGACGAGAGGGGAATGATCCAGACTCCCTGCGATGCTCGCCATATTCCCGGGTCCGCCTTACCATCGCCGTCGAAGTCTCCCACGACGGGTGTATCACCCAAAGCCGGGAACCCCGCGGGCACAAACAGCGGCTGCCCCGGCGCGAAGCTGTATCCCGTGCTCGACTTCAAAATCGAATACGCAGCGCTTTGTCCGCTCGAGGGTGGAGCGGCGTAGGCGATGTCCGCTCTGCCATCGCCGTCGAAGTCAGCGACTATCGGCGCCAATCCAACGCCGCCCCAGCTAAAGAACTGCGCGGACGCGAAGCTATATCCCTGTGATGATTTCAACACCCCCCACAACCCATCGCGATAGAATCCGATATCGGCTTTTCCGTCGCCATCGAAGTCGGACACGATCGGAACATCGCCGTTCTGACCCCATTGAGTGGTGATGAACGACGAATAGCCGGAGGAGGACAATGGAATAATCCATGCACCCTGCGACGCTCTCCAAATTCCTGGATCGGCTTTGCCGTCGCCGTCAAAATCACCGACAACCGGCGTGTCACCCAGCGAAGGAAATCCGGCAGGCAGAAACAGAGGCTGGCCCGGACCAAATCCATAGCCGTTGCTGGATCTGAGAATAGAGTAAGCTGCACTTTGTCCGCTTGTTGGAGGCGCCACATACGCAAGATCAGCTTTTCCGTCGCCATCGAAATCGGCGACGATCGGTTCCAGGCCCGCACTTCCCCAACTGAAGAACTGGGGACTTGAGGAGCTGTACGCTTGCGCGGATTTCAAGAAGCCCCACAAGCCGTCTCGATAGAAGCCCAGATCGGCCTTTCCGTCGAGATCGAAATCAGAGCGAGGCTTATCTGTGATCGCGGCAAACGCGGCAGTTTCAGTGATGGGACCGTTCATTGTCACCGATGCCGGATTTGTGCTTCCCGAGAAAGAGCCAGATCCATTTCCAGTCCAGCCGGTAAAACCGAAACCTGCATTTGGACTCCCGCTGATTGCGACGTTCTGTCCTGCGTTGAACCAGTTGCTCGCGGGCGCGGCCGTGCCGCCGCTTCCACTATTCATCGTAAGAAAGAACTGAGTCGTAAAGTTCGCTGTGTAGGTCGTGTTGCCGGCAGGGCTCACCGAATGTGAAATCGCGCCGCTGTCACTCCAGCTACTCCAAACATATCGAGTGCCGGTAGCTCCGGATTGCGGAGAGGTAGTGCCGATCGAGTGCGCCGAGCCTGAAGTCCAGGTGAACATCTGCGTCGTCGTGTAGCTTGTGCCGTCTACCGTGAATGATCGCCCGGTCGGGTTCGTCTGTACTGTGACCTGTACTGTGCTGCCGCCGGAGGTGATTGTGAAGTTGGAGTCCGAGATATCAAAGAATACATTTCCGGCGGCCTCAACTTTTATTCGACCGGTTGTAGTTGGGGTGTTAGGTATCAGCAGGGACTCAGTGCCATCGTTCGGGGTACTTGCCGCAAGGACCGTCGGAAACGTGTTGCCCCCGTCAGTGGATAACGAGATCTTTACATTGCCGCAGCTTATTGGCGAGGCCGATGTGTTCGCTACATTCCACGAGACAGTCTGAGATGTGCCGCCTGGCCAGCTTACCGCCGAATTGGGTTGAGTGACCGCAAACGGGCCGGCGGTGGAAACTACACTCAGTTGCATGCCCGCGTTTGCCGTGCCTCCTCCCGACGCGCGATTATCGCGCGCGGTGAATCGGAAATTCATGGTGCGAGTTGTCGAGGGAAGCACCTCACCCGTCAAACAAGTTGAGCCCCCGCACGCAAAGTTCGCCGGCGGGACGTTGGCGTTGTTCAGGATGTACTGCAATTTTGGAAAGGTGCGCACCGGGTTGGACGAAGGCAGCAGTGATCGGAAGAGCGGTCGTGTTCCGTCATCGGTGTTGGGCGGGGACGCGTTCCCCAAATCGAATTCTTCCCAGTTATAAGTCAGCGAATCCGAATTGGGATCAGTCGCGCTGCCGCTGAGAGTAAACGGAGTATTCGCTGGTATCGTGAAGTTGCTCAAGGCGTCGATAACCGGCGCGCCGTTTCCAGTCGCGCTGGTCGAGGCACATGCGCCGGAACCGGCCGCATAGTTGAGGATCCTCTCGAGACTCCCGGTGTGAAAATACAAATCGGGCAGGTTTTGAATGTTGTCTGAGCCGCAGATGCTATAACCCATCAGCGTCGAACCACTGCCGGGTTCGTACGCGCCCGCGGCGCTTCTTTGTCCGGCGCATCCACCGGTTGTGCTGTTGAATGTGTGCAGCGCGCTGAACTGGTGGCCGATTTCGTGGGTGACTCCTGAGACGAATATGCTGTGCGGAAAGGAACCGGTTGCTCCGCCCATCGTAGATACACCTCGTCCTTTGCTGCTCGAGCAACTGACCCCGATTGAGGCAACACCCGAGAAGGATATGAATCCCGGGCTTACCGAGATTCCTCCGAACACATGTCCGATATCATAGTTGGATGAGCCAATGATCGCATCGAGCTTCGATTGGTTTTCGGCGAGCATCGAGGACGGCGTATCGTTGGTATAGCCGTCGGTCGCGGCGTTTGTGAAGATGATACTGGATTCGGCTGCCACGAGCTGGAATGTGATCGTCGCCTCTTTCTGATAAATCGCATTCACTTGATTTACAAGTGTCGTGATCTTAGTCAGGGTCGTATTGACGTCACCGCCGCCATATTGCTGAGTGAACTCAGCGGTCGCGGCCACGGCGAGGCGATAGGTTCGAAGCGTCGAGCCAGTTGTGAATGCGGCGGCCTCGGTAGACTGTATCGATACTCCGCGCGCTTCTGCCTCTTGCAGCTCCGATTCCGAAAGCAGGCACGAGAGCGATAGATTTTCAGTTGAGACGTCGTGATTGAAGTAAGTGATGTAGTTTGTAATGTCGCCCTCCGACACAGGTTCAACGAACCACGTGCCTTCCGGCGATAAGACGATCGCGTGTAGACCAAGAGGAGTCCAGTCAAAGCGTGTAGTGGAAGCCAGGCCGTCGATACTCTGTCCCTTGTAGGTAGTGATGTCGGGGAACTGATTTGCGAGATCCGCCTCCATGATTGGCGACGCTTCGATATGAAATGTTTCAAATCCCCCGTCCGGCCTGGGCAGGGTCAAAACAGTCGAACTTGAAACCGGGGATCCGGCCGTCTCCATCGGTGCTTCGCCCAGCAGTCGCACCAGCTCTGTTTGATTTAGTCGAGCCCTTCTGCCTGACTGCTGACCAATCGCTCCCGTCTGTGGACTCAGCGGTGAACCCTCGCTTACAAGTTGCCACACGCCGTCTGCCGAAGGTTTCTCTGTCTGTGACAATGAAGGACTCAGCGTTTGTGCACCTTGATCCTTGAACTGCCGAGGAATTGGCCTGGTCGACTTTGCAGTGTCGCCGCTCGACGTGACAGCGGCCCTTCTAGACAAACCGCCGCCAAGCGCAAACGCACATAGGCACACTGTTGCGAGGAGCATCCGCAGCGCCCTCGATGAAAGGAAAATCTTTGAATTCATGTTTTACTTCTCGGTAACAGCTCCGAGCACGGATACCGAGTCGTATCCGGTTCGTAGCCGGTTGCTGCTCTCCATCTGATTCCAGCGAGGTGAAAGGGGCCGCTTAGTGAATCGCTCCGTGAGACTAGTACTGACTCAGATTATTAGGTACTGCTGTATCTCCGTTTTGTCCCCACTGCGCGAATAAGAAGACGGAGTAATTGGAAGAAGAGAGCGGAATGATCCACACTCCCTGTGTTGCCCGCCATATCCCTGGATCTGTCTTACCATCCCCGTCGAAGTCACCCACTATCGGAGTGTCGCCGAGGCTTGGGAACCCCGCCGGAACAAACAGTGGCTGACCCGGGGCAAAGCTGTAACCAGTGCTTGATTTCAAGACTGAATACACCGCGCTTTGACCGTTCGATGGCGGCGCCACATAAGCGACATCTGCTCTTCCGTCACCATCGAAGTCCCCCACGATTGGTGGAAGTCCGGCCCCGCCCCAACTGAGGAAGAGAGGGCTCCCAGAACTGTATCCCTGTGACGACCGGAGTATTGCCCAAAGTCCGTCACGGTAGAAACCAAAATCCGCTTTCTCATCACCATCGAAATCCGCGACGATCGGCACGTCCCCGTTTTGACCCCACTGGCTGAACAGAAATGTCGTGTAGTTGGAAGATGACAACGGGATAATCCATACGCCAAGAGAGGCCCTCCATATTCCCGGATCCGCCTTTCCATCTCCGTCGAAGTCGCCTACGACTGGAGTATCTCCCAAGGAAGGGAATCCAGCGGGAACGAACAAAGGCTGACCGGGAGCAAAGCCATAACCGGTTGTTGATCTCAGAATCGAGTAAGCAGCGCTCTGTCCGCCCGCCGGTGGAGCCACATAAGCGATGTCCAGTCTGCTGTCGCCATCGAAATCAGCGACGATAGGCGCGAGCGAGGCGCCGCCCCAGCTAAAGAATTGTGGATTGCTGAAGCTGTACCCTTGTGAGGACTTCAAGAAGCCCCACAGCCCGTCTCGATAGAATCCGATGTCTGTTCTGATGTCCGGTTCCAGATCAGCGCGGCGGCGAAACAGCCCGCTCGATGAGAGAGAAATCTCCCAGATGCCTCGTCCATGAGTTGCAATACGAAGAATCCGAAATTTGCTCTGGATCGCCATGTCGAACACGGCGACTCTCGGAAGGCCGGTGCCAAACGTGGCCCAGTTTGCACCTCCGTCCGTTGAACGAAAGACACCGATATCAGTGCCGGCGTAAAGATTATTTGAATTATTCGGATCAACCACGAACGCGTTCACTGGAACATCGGGGATCCCGTTGCCCGAAGGGGTCCAAGTCGGTGTCACGCTATTGAGATTACTTGTCTTCCACACATGTTGCCCGCCGGTCAGGCCGAATCCCGCGAGACTCACGAAAGCGATGTTTGGATTGTTGGGATCGATCACCGCGCGCGCAATGTATCGGGGAGGAATCGGTCCGGTAATGTTGGTCATTACTGCCGAGCCCGTTGTAGTCGCGAATACTTCGCCGTCTTCGAGCCCCACTATTCGAACATTATCGTCCTGAGCCGAGATGCCGATTGCACTCACAGCCATATTTGAAAAGCCCGGCGCCCCCGGTGCAAAGAGCTGGCTCGCGACAATCATCGTGTCACCTTTGTTGGCTGAGCGATAGAGCTTGTCCGTGCCAAAGTACACGGTGTTGGGATTGCCGGGGCCCAACGCCATGGGTGCATAAAACAAAACCGAGTCGGAAAGAGCGATGCCGTTGAAGAGGTCGGCTGTTCCGTCGCAGTGAACGCCCGGATCAACAACCCCTCCGTAAGCGCCCCTGAACGACCATTCTCCCTGCAACGCGCATGCAGATGAATTGACGCGAGCGAATCCGATCAGGTTGTTAGCCTGATTGAAGTAGGTATGGTACATCGTGACGTTGTTGGTATCGGTTGCGCTCTGGTCGATCAAAGCGAAGCCGCCATCGCCAAAGTCAGCGCCTGTCCACGCACCATTCGACCCCCTGAGTTCCGTGCCGTTGTCCTGAGTTCCCCCAATCATGAATTCCCTGCTTGTCGGATGCAGCGCGAGGCTTTGGAACTGAGTAGCATTGAATCCGCCGGTGTTTATGCTCGCCCAGTTGGTTCCCCCATCCGTCGATTTGTAGATTCCACCGTCGGTTCCCATATAAACGATCGACGGGTCGGATGGAGCGAAGGCCGTCACATGATTGTCCGCGTGAACGCCCCCGCTAACGTTGCTGAATGTTTGACCCGCATTCGTAGATTTCGAGACAAGCTTGCTGCAGGAACCAGGGGTGTTTCCACCGAGGATGACGTTACTCGCATTGGCCGGGTCGACACCAAGCGAAATATTATAAAAACACTGGCCCCCACAAAATCCGTTTGCAGCGGACAAAGGCGCAGACCATGTCTGACCTCCGTCAGTTGATTTCCTGAGGGTCCCGTTGGAACCGCAGGTTGGAGCTCCGGAGGCTTCGCCGGATGCGACGAATGCCGTTACGGTTGGCCCAACTTTTGTAATCGCCAGTTGTCCCCTGACGGTATCGGTCGATGTTCCCAGTGTCAGCGTACGCCCAAAGACCGGGTTGGCCGCCAAAGCGTTAGTCGAGCGATAGACGCCACCATCGCCCGAGCCACTAAGGCCGAGTACTGTACACAAAAGTGTATTGGGATTTCCGGGCTCCATCACAATGTCAGGCACCGATCGGTTGCCCCCGCCTGCGGTTGCGACAGTGAGTTTGCTGAACGAAGGCGTCGCGCTTGTGGCGTTGGTGCAGCGAAACAATCCTCGGGCGGGCTGCACCGTTGAAAAATCGCATCCAATTCCGCCTATTCCTGATGTTGTGGACACGAAGATGATACTGGGATCAGTGGGATGGACTACGATCTTGCCGACTGCTCTTCCGGTCATCACATCGGTGTTGTTGCCATCCCGGTTGAACGGGCCTGCGAGCACCGGCGACGTTTCCGCGGTCGTTATTCGATATACCCCAACGCCAAAGAAAGAATCGCACGAGAAGTTCGGCTCCCCAGTGCCCACGTAAATTGTCGCCGGGTCTGACGGAGAAACGGCGATAGCTCCGACCGCCAGGGACAATGCATCGTCGAATATGGCGGTCCATGTATTTCCGCCATCTTTCGATCGATAAACTCCGCCCTGCGCGGTACCAACATAAACAATGCCGGGGTTGGAGGGGTTGACGGCGATTGAGGAGACTCGTCCGCTGACCGGAGTCTGGGGGTTCGTTTGGCCGTTTGGGATGGGCGCTGGTCCGATTGGTGTCCAACTCGCACTGCTAATCGCCAAAGCCTCGGCGCTCCACTGACCTTCGACCTCCTGAATCGCTTTTACACGAGCATCAGGTTTACTGTAGGGAAGACCACGGAGAGTGTTGACGTGCTGGTCGCGGAGACTCAGATACTCCTCCTTACTTATTCGACCTCGCGCGATTGGCGGCAGATCGGCATCCTCTTCGTCCTCGACTCGGGGCGCCTGCCCTCGCGCGGCTGAGGGTGCGACTCCACAGAAAGCGATAACAAGAAACAAAATGACAACGGACAGCGCCATCCAGAGCAAATGATTCTTCTCTGTCACCAAAGCCCTCCGGTCTTCATCTTACGGGGATGCGATTGGGTTCTTTCAGCTTGTGAGCCTTGGACATACTGCTTGTACGCATCTCTTAATGTCAACTCAACTGGACAGCCGGCCCCAAACAACCTCAGATGGATAACGAATAATGTTCGCACCCGGGCGTCGTAATTGGATAATGCTGGCGAGCAATTCGTTCGAAGCTGTTGTGCTCCGATACGAATTGCTCGGCCGTTTGACAGCCGCTTTGACAAGCGCGTTACTTAATACTGCGTTAGACAGTTTGGCATTGCGGTATCGGTTGACAATCCCCATTGACTGAAGATGAAAGACGTATAGTTTGCCGATGACCGCGGGACAATGAATACCGCCTGCGAACCGCGCCAGATACCGGGGTCAGCCTTGCCATCGCCGTCGAAGTCACCCACAACCGGGGTGTCTCCCAGAGAGGGGAAGCCCGCGGGAACAAAGAGCGCCTGGCTGAAATTGTAATTGGTGCTGGACTTCAGAATCGCGTAGGCCGCGCTTTGTCCGCCTGCAGGCGGGACAATGTAAGCGAGGTCGGCCTTACCGTCGCCGTCGAAATCAGCGACGATCGGTGCTAACCCCGCGCCTCCCCAACTGAAGAATTGCGGACTACCGTAGCTGTATGCCTGAGACGATTTCAATATTCCCCAAACGCCATTTCGGTAATAGCCGAAGTCGGCTTTTCCGTCGCCATCGAAATCCGCGACGACCGGTGTGTCACCCGGCTGTCCCCACTGACTGAAGATGAAAGACGTGTATCCGGATCCGGACTGTGGAATCATCCACACCCCGGTTGATGATCGCCAGATTCCAGGATCAGCTTTGCCATCTCCGTCAAAATCTCCGACAACCGGAGTATCGCCTATGCTGGGAAATCCGGCTGGGAAGAACTGGGCCTGGCCGGAATCATAGTTCGCGCTCGATCGCAGTATCGCAAATGCGGCGCTCTGTCCTCCCGTTGGAGGTACGATATAGGCCAGATCGGATTTGCCGTCACCATCGAAATCGGCTGTCATTGGGGCCATTCCATTCCCGCCCCAACTGAAGAATTGCGGAGCGCCATAGCTGTAGCCTTGAGATGACTTCAGGACGCCCCAGATCCCATCACGGTAATAGCCGAGATCAACTTTGCCATCGTTATCAACATCAAAAACCGCTTTCCTGGTGGTCGCGTTGGTGACGCTGATGCTCAGATTGGCGGACATAGCGCCGAACGAGCTTGAGGGATCCTTAGCCATCTTCCATTGGAAGTTGTATGCCCCCGCCGTCGTCGGTGCAGTCACGTTGAAGGTGAACGTTCCTTTTCCTCCGGGTGCGACCGGCGAAGCCAGGTTTACACGGTTCAGTCCCCAGGTGTTGTTGCCCGCCGGGTTTTGTGAGCCAAGGTAATAAGTGCCCGCTGCCCAGGTAGTCGTGCCGGTGTTATTCATAGTGACTGAGACCGAATGTGAGCTGCCTGCGAGCATGCTAGCCTGCACGCTCTGTGAATCGAACGTCGCATCGTCCGTACCCGTTACCCCAACCTGAATCGCGACGTTTGTAGACGGCTGACCGAAGTAGCCAATACCACCGTTTTGATAAAGCTGCCACTGGAAATTGTAGGTTCCGGGTGTTGACGGCGCATAAGCAGTGAATGTCAGATCAAGTTGTTGGCCAGGGGCGATGTTATACGAACTCAGTGGTACGCCGTTGCCGCCCCACGTCAAATTTTGCGCTGGGTTTTGCGATACAAGCCAGTAGGGCGAACCGGTCCAGGTCTGAGTGCCCGTGTTTAAGAACTTCAGGTTCACACTGAAACTCTGACTTGGCTGGAGGCTGGCCGGGACGGTTTGCGAAACGAACTGTGAATCCAGCGGAGCGCCTCCGGTTGTCACTACGATCGAGAGTGCCTTCTGCGCTGTTGCCTGTGCCGAATCAGTTACCTTAACCGTAAAGTTAGATGTGCCCGCGGTCGTCGGCGTCCCACTGATCACTCCTCCGGCGCTTAAGCCCAGTCCTGCCGGAAGTGATCCCTGACCTGCTACCAGGCTCCACGTGTAGGAAGGTGTGCCGCCATTGGCAACCAATGCCTGATTATAAGTCGTGCTTAACAAGCCGGTCGCCAGAGAAGTTGTCGCAATTGATAACGGCCCCGGTCCGCCACCCGTGCCAGGATAGATGAACGTTATTCCGTTCGCGTCGTCGGTCTTGATTGATGCACACCGCCCGTCGAAATGGGCGTACCCATACATCGTCGCGGTCGAATCGGCTGAGTGACCTAGTCCCAGCGCGTGGCCAAGTTCGTGAGTGGTGATCTCTTGCACGTTGCAGTGATCGCCAAAATAACAGGTCGCATAAGGATTGAATGATATGAACCCTTGCGTTATCCGCTGAAAGGATGTGCCGTTGATGACCTTTGTCTCGGAAGTTCCCCCACTGTATCCGCCCCACGCCAATATGCCCGAGCACGTTTGACTCGGCGCGTTTCGTCCGTCGCAGTTATTCGAAACGACATTGATACCGAGTGTCCCTGTTCCCGTATAGCACTGCGAGAGTTGTCCTGCGTATGAGATTCTGAGTGCGCAACCGGGAACGATCGACCACGCATTTGCCGCAGCCGCGACGTCGCTCTCGGGAACCGCGAGAGGAGGGAATCCTGTTCCTGACGACGCCACCGGATTCACGGTATAGGTAACCGGCTGGTTTGTATCCGGCTCGAACCATCGCGCATTCCCGAGGAACGTGAACTCCGGCGAAAAGCCCGAGACTGATGAGATTCGCTTATACTCTGGCGGTTGCGCACGGAGCAGAACTCCGCTGTAGTACTTTTCTTCGAACGCGCGACCAGCTTCCAACTTTGCAACATGCCGGCTGCGAACCATTTCGGTGTAGGCCGAAAGCTCCATGCGATCGGTGGACGGTCCCTGTGCCTCGCCATTTGGATTCGGCACGAGGACTACACTGTCGCCGCTCATGTCCCGATAGACGTATTGATTGCCGTTCTCCTCGATGATCGAGAACTTACCCAGAAACATCTGGTAAGTGCGCAGGCTTCCATCCGCCCATGTATCCAGATAAAGGAAGACGCGTTCCCCGCGCTTGAACTGAGGATTGCCGTAAATCACGCTGATGCGATCGCCGATCTGACCGCCCATTTCCTTGATCACGATTCTGCGCTCTGTGATTTGCCCTTTGATGACTTCCTGAACTTTTACAGTTATGTAGGTATAAATCCGATTGTTGGTTTCATCGGCGGCGCTTTCAATTGAAACGACCTTGCCTCTTACGATCGCACGAGCGCCGATATTAAGGTCATCATCGCTAGGCCGAACAGCAGTCGTCGCGAAGCAAGTTTGAGTGAGGATGAAAACAATCGTGAGAAGAAAAAGGGATTTGAACCCAAATGCTGTGAAAACGCGTTTCATACTTGCCTCCGTTGGAAGAGCTCGTTTGCGGCTCACCCTTCGAAACCTTACAAGCTGAACACTGCTTACGGACTTGACGCGTTCCCACACGCTCAGCGCGGCTCACATCTATTCAATCGAAGGGAGCCAACTTGCCAGCATCGCCTCTTGTCACAGACAGTAATTGCTTGATGTCAGTATCCTGGTTATCAACTCTTTGGTAGGGGCTCTAACGATTCCGCCGGGGGTAAAGCTTCGAGGTGCTAACTCTCCGATAACGGTTCCGAAGCTTGCTTCGATCAACTCACCTGGCTGACTTTGGAAACTCAACTCTTGAGGGGCTCAATAAGCTTCGGCAGGTGCATTCAAACACAGCGGCTAGCTCGACGTCAATACAAATGATAGCGCCGCCTGAGGGTTCGACTCGGCGAGTTACGCTCGACAAAACCACACGTATCGGAAGAGAGGCAGCGCGACGAACCAGGTCGATTTATTCTGCGCTGATAACGATTTTGTTGGACACCAATCCCTTCGATGTGACAATTCGAATCTCGTGTTTGCCTGGGGATAGCACGAGCTCATTCGCTACGATCTTGAATGCCTTGATCTTGACTGTTACCTGCACTCCGTCGATCAGGAGCGACCCTCGCTTGTCAAAATTCACGCCGTACACAACCAGTTTTCCCGACGCGCTCTTGTAGTTTGCGCTATCGATATGAGGCACGGTTTCGGAATCGGCTACCATCAAGTCGAATTCCCTGGTGACGCTTGCCGACGACTGGTCCGTGACCTTTAC
>UEXS01001068.1_pt1 | contig 30688 bp, 26 predicted proteins | sample 4301141 | NCBI WGS metagenome assembly UEXS01 (sample SAMEA4773178, study PRJEB27434) | metagenome | biome: 2259; feature: agricultural soil; material: soil | place: USA | collected 2014-09 | depth 0.25 m
ATCGGGGCGTAGCACAGCCTGGTAGTGCGCTCGGTTTGGGACCGAGAGGTCGTTGGTTCGAATCCAATCGCCCCGACCAGAATCGCAAGAGGCAAGGGTGAAGGAAAGTGAGACCGATCTTACCTTTGCTCTTGGCCTTTTGCATTTTGCGCCCGTAGCTCAGCCGGATAGAGCACCTGCCTTCTAAGCAGGGGGTCGCAGGTTCGAGTCCTGCCGGGCGTATCTTTATTTCCAATAGTTTACAGCTTGTTCCCGAATCCTGTGAAAACCGGCTGTAGATAATTCTGTAGATGCTCCTATCCGCCCGGATTCTCTCGATGTATTTCCACTTGGTCATCCATATAGAACCACTCTAACCACAAAAAATCCAAAGACTTTGACTTTGAAAGAACATTTGTTGAGCGCGGTGAACACTCTCGTTCTTTTGTTGGCTATCAAAAGGACACCCCTCATGAACACCGATCAAAAGCTTATCAAAGCTAGGCTGGGAATGCTTGCCTTGAGTTGAGTGTCTAATTTCCTCGCACATTGTAAAGTAGGACACAGCTCAAAAAACGTTGATTGCGTATTCCGCTGCACTGCCTACCGTTGCGATCTGGAGCGCTAACAACCATTTTTACTTTAGCCCGCTACCAGAACACTAAAGCACTGTAGATAATTTGTAGATCGTGAAATCCTCAGAGGGCAATAGCTTTCCACCTGCTTCTATAAGCCAACGGCAATTGCTGGAATATGCAGATGATCGCCCGCCGAACCCCCTCGTGCAGTCCAAGGGTTTAAATCCCTTTGCTCGCTTTCGGCAAATCACGCCCTTACTCGATACAGACGAACGCTCTTCGATTGCCGGCAATACTATGTGATGCTCGAAGTTGTTCGTGAGACTTGAAAGGCGTTACGTACTTCGGGGATGGAGCATATGAGTTTTGGCACGTTGGCCATTGAGTAAATACGGGAGGCGATGGTGGTGATGAGTCTCGGGTGGCGTATTACTGGCGGGTCGCTCTCCAGCATTGGGCTGGTCAGCCGCGCTGATTGCGGAGAGTGATTAGTCGAAGCCGAGAACTTCTTTCGACCGGCGGGGAGTGTCTTTACCTATTTTCTCATTCAAGGCGTGCCCCAGGCACTATCCAATATTGGACTTCAGTCGCGTGAAACAACTGTATGTGTTTTTCCTGGATTATCCATCGTGAAGGCGCAAATCAGGCATAGTTCGCGGTAAGCCGAGCCGTCTCATCCCAGTTTCTGTAAAGAGGGGAAGTATTCCTCAACTCCGTGTTCGCCTCAGTTGCCTGCTTCTGCACCATCGCAATATGCCTGCAAATCTTATTGTCGCAGGCTTGTTCGAATTTGGTTGTGATAGACGACATTATAAGCGAGTGGTGTTGCGCAATGGTGCGCGCCATCTGCTCGAGAAGGCCCTTAGCCGACTCGCTCAACTCTTCGTGCTCGAGGATTGTTCGAAATGCGAATAGATTTTCAAAGTGAAGCTCGGCCATTTGCAGGAGAACACTTGGCGAAGCCTGCCTCTGTTCAATCATTCTCCTCCTCAACTCATTTACTGCCAGGAATGCGTGTATGCCTATTATCACCCCACGCAGATGGCGCGGGTCGGGCCGATAGGGTGATACATACACTTGTCTCAAGTCTTGCCATGATTTGAAGTGTGATGCGTCGGCAAAAAGAAACAGCCGCTGATGCTGGGTCTCGTGAATCATGTCTTCGGCGTGAAGGAAGTGATTTTCCACCCTGGATAGGAATACAGGCGAGCTGGATTCATATGAAGATGACAGACGAATGTTGTCTGGCGGAGTGCCCACATCAACAAAAGCGGGGATGAGGGTTTCCGCCCATTCGAGCGCCTCCGGCCACATGTCACTAAGCACTCCTTCAGCCTGGCGAACACTCCGAACTACAGGAATAGGATTGTAACCTTCCATGGCGGTCACTTCATGTTCGCCGACAATCCGGTATATCGGCCTTCCGAAAATGGCGTTCTCATCAAAGACCGGAAAACTCTTAGTCTGTGACTCCAGCGGGGTCAGCTTGAAGTGGGGGTTATCCCGGACCGGAATCGTTACCGTGAACTCGACTTCATCCTCGCCAATAATCCGGACTACGGCCTCACTCGGCGAGCACGTCCACTCAACCTTCCTTTTCTGAAAATGCTTCTTGTGAAAGCACAGCTTCATGCCGTGCGACAACCCGTATATGCAGCCGTCATCATCTATCTGAGTCACGTATCTAGCTGAGCAGTCTCTCGGCGCATCACTCAGCAATCTTTCAAACAACAAGAGGGCGCCGAAGTTACTTATCAGATGATCTGTATGATCTGAGTCCTGGAGTTCGTCAGGATAAAGCAGGCGAGCCAGGCAAAACGGCAAGGGCCAACGGTCGAGTATCCGCCAGAACCGGTTGGGGTCTTGCTTCGAGATAGAGACTATCTCCCCGAGGTAATGGATAACTTCGGTGGTTCGCCCGTTCAACCGCTCAGTCAGTTCACAGGCTTTAACCTTGGCCAACGTATCCTTGAGAATCTGAAGTCTCTGAACCCGCACCATTCTGTGAAGCAGATCCCTGTCTTCTGTAGACAATCGTGTGAACCCAAAAGAAAATAATTTTTTCATGGCTCCCTCCGCATTCCTTATCGAGATGAACAAAGTAATACCGCCGCCGGTCCTTCGGAGTTAAGGCTGACGAAGCGGATGCACAGCGGATAATTAACGCATCTTTCTTATCACGCGCCGACGCGGCTTCAGCGGTGTCGAAGCAATGTCGTTGAAGGCGTTGCGGTCATGACCAGTCCAACTTGGGGTGCATACTGTGCCACTGAGTCGCGCGTTCAAATGCCAGTGCTACGCGAAGTGCCGCCGCCTCATCGTACAGGCCGCCGGTAAACATTATCGAGCGCGGCAGGCCCTCGTTGAATCCACAGGGCATACACACGGCCGGATGCCCGGTTAAGTTTGTCGCCAGAAGGCTCGCGCTACTGGGCGCGGGCGACACAAATACATCCCAGTTCGACATCAACGTCTCCATCTTGTGCATGAGCAGAGTACGAACGCGCTGTGCTCTGAAGTACTCAATTGCGGGTATGAAGCGCGAGGTGCGGAATGTGTTTGGCCAATCGGTACGCCCCTGGCCAGAGAGATAATTGATGTCTTCGCTGCGTGTCAGATCATCAAACGCCGCAGCCGACTCGGCACTCAGTATTATCATCGAACTGGCAGCGGAGCACTTCGGAAGCTGTATAGGTTCGAGGCGCGCGCCAATCCTGGACAACACCTCGAGGGCCTCGTCATAAATCTTTTTGAGCTTACCGGTGCGGAGCTCAAACTCTTCTTTCAGATAACCGACGCGCATCTTTTCGATGCCGGTATCAGCCGTCCAGTTGAAGGGTACGTCTTCAACAGCCAGGTCGCGTCCGTCCGGGCCGCGGATGGCTGCGAGTACCGCAGCGCAGTCTTCGACCCCGCGAGTTATCGGCCCGATTTTGTCCATCGTGAAACTCAAACACATCGCGCCGTAACGGCTCACCCGGCCAAACGTTGGGCGCAGGCCCACCACACCACATCTTGAGGAAGGCGATATTATTGAGCCCAATGTTTCAGTCCCAACCGAAAAGCCTACGAGTCCGGCAGCCGTCGCCGCCGCCGGTCCGGCTGAGGAACCGCCTGATCCCTCCTCGCTTTCGTCAACCTGCCAGGGATTCCGGGTGACGCCTCCGAACCAGCGTGCTCCCATGGCAAGCTCGCCCATCGACAGCTTGGCCACAAGCACCGCACCGGCATCGCGCAATCGCTCGACGACTGCGGCATCATAATCGATCACCCGGTTTCGATATACTTCGGCTCCCCAGGTCGTGGGGATTCCTTTAGTCGCGAACAGATCCTTGGCTCCCCACGGGATTCCATGAAGCGGCCCGCGATAGTTGCCTTTGCGTATCTCTCGCTCCGCCGCTTCGGCCTGTTGCAGCGCAAGCTCCTCGGTGAGCGTCACGGTGCAATTGAGTCTGGGCCCGTATCTCTTGAGCCGCGACAGATACATCCTCGTCAACTCGACGGGCGAAACACGCCGCGCGCGGATCAGTTTTGCAAGATCTGAAATGGTGAAAAACGCCAGTTGTTCAATCGAGTTGAACGCCGGAAGCTCTCCCTTGTTCTGCGGGAACTTCGTTGGCTGAATTTTGCGTTGCTTTTCCGGAACAGCAGGGCGAAACGCAAAGGGTGTATCCGTATCAAGTGGTATTTCGATCTTGCGCAGGGTCTCATAATTTGCGCGGTTGCGATTGACCTCCGCCAGCGCCATTGTCTCCTGTGCCTCCGTTAGCTCTATGCCGATTAGCTCCTGCGCGGCGTGCAACGCTTCTTTCGATACCTGCTGCGCAGCGCCTCGTTGAGCCTGCTCTGCGCATACGGAAGGGATTTCAACAGAGACGGCCGCGAGGGTGGCCGCGCCGGCGCCCGGGATCAGCTTTAGGAATTTACGTCGATCGAGCACGGGGCTACGGACCTTGGCGCCCACAAATCCGGGCCTATCTTTATTCATGATCGCCTCTTCGGAAATATGAAACGGAAGGGGTAAAGATCTATCTCGGAAGCCTGCATTGAATCCGCGAGGGCTCAACCGGGCTTTCTCAGCAGCGGTTGGGGCCTCGCGGAGATGGGTGATTACTCGGATCTAAGTGCCACGAGCGGGTCGACCTTCGTTGCTCGCCGGGCTGGGATATAGCTCGCCAACAACGCTACCACCAACAGCAGGAACGGGACGCTTAGAAAAATCACTACGTCCGTCGGCCTGACGCCAAAGAGCAGAGTGGCAAGAAAGCGCGTCACGCCGACCGCGGCGACGGCCCCCAACACTATGCCCAGCGATGCGAGAGTCATGCCCCGCTTCATCGTCAGCTTCAACACATCTGCGGGCGTTGCCCCGAGCGCCATGCGGATCCCGTTTTCATGAGTGCGCTCAACTACTGAAAGCGAAATCAGGCTGTATATGCCTATCGCGCCCAGGAAAAGCGCCACCACGGAGAATGCGGAGAATAGCCAGGTCGTCGAATTGCTCGTGGAGATGGATGCTTCAATTACATCTTTCATCGTGCGCACCTCGCTCACGGGCACATCCGAGTTCAAGCTGGCAACCGCATTGGTCAGTTGTCGTCCTATCGACGGTTGCTCTCCTCTGGTTTGAAGCAGCAGATGCATCTGTATGGGGAAGCCCTGCCGCTTAACGACCGCCTGGGTGAATGGCATGTAAATCTCGCCGCTGAGGTATTCCGGTCTGTTATGGTCCAGGCCATATAACTTGGCATCGGCTGCCACTCCCACAACCATGCGCCAATCCTTCTCCCAAACCAGCTTGATGCGCTTGCCGAGAGGGTCCGCGCCGGGCCAGAAGCGTTGAGCCGTCGCTGCGCTCACCAGTACTACGCCCTGCGTGTCCTGGCGATCGTCTTCCGTAAGAGCCCGTCCCGCCAAAATCGGGATTCCCATGAGCTGGTTAAAATCTGGAGTGATCACTCCGGCCCGGGCGAGGAGGTATTTGGTCTCTCCTTCAACAGGATTGTAGCCTTCCACAGTAAGGGGGATTACTGGATAGTCGTTGGAGAAAGGGAGAGAATTGGTAGCCGCAACCGTTTCAACGCCCGGGAGCGCCTTCATCTTGTGAATCAACTCATCGTAGAAGGACAGGCACGGCGTCCTTTCCTTACAGAAACCCTTATCCGGTGAGACCTGGACGGTATAAATGTTTTCCGAGCGGAAGCCAGGGTCAGTCTTCGCCAGTAGCCACAGGCTTTTTATCAGCAGCCCGGCGCCTATCGTCAACACTACAGCGAGCCCCATTTCAAGCACGACCAGTACATTGTATGCGCGGCCACCGCCCGCTCCCGACGAGCGCCGGCCGCCCGAGTTAAGAGCTTTCGTAAGGTTCACATTGGAAGCCTTGAGCGCAGGTACGAGACCGAACAACAAGCCGGTCAGGATGGCGAGGACCGCCGTGAATGCAAGCACCCGCAAATCAACCGTCACCTCCTGGATCCGAGGCGTATTAGCGGGAAGAAAAACCCTGAGCAGCACGAGTCCCTCGGTGCCCAGGAAAACGCCAAGCGCCCCGCCGCACAACGCCAGCACGACATTCTCCGTCAGGAGTTGGCGGATGATCCTCCAACGGCCGGCCCCCAGTGCTACTCGTACGGCTACTTCCTTCTGCCTGGAGGCCGACCGGGCCAGCAGCAAATTGGCTACGTTGGCGCAGGCCATCAACAAAACAAGAGCTACCGCGCCAAGGAAAATTAATATGGTGCCACGCACATTGCTTACGATGTCTTGTCGCAATGGAACGACGGTGGAGTTCTTGTTCCAGTTTGGCGCTCTGGCGAACGGCATTTGTGCGACGATACCCGGAAGCAATCCCTGAATCTCTTGCCGCGCCTGCTCATGGCTCGCCGAGGGATTCAGCCTGCCGATCAGCGGCATCTCGGCCCCCCAATACTCGTTCACGGTTTGAAAGTACAGCTTTAAAGGCACCCAGAGTTTGGTCTCAGGTATCGGGTAGCTGAAGTCTTCAGGCATAACGCCGATTACCTGACGACTCTCGCCTTCCAGAGTAATCCACTTGCCGATAATGCCGGAGTCGCCGTCGAACTGGTTCTGCCATAAAGCGTGGCTCAGGATCACTATGTTGTCTTTACCGGCTGTGTCATCTCCGGTCTGGAAGACTCGCCCTCGCTCGGGGTTGACGCCCAGCACGGAAAACCAGTTCGCCGAAACCATTGTCCCGCTCAGCCGCATCGGGCGTTGTCCCGGTTGAATGAGGTTGAATTCCTCACCCGGCCACATCGCCGCAACTTCCAGGGTTTTGACTTGGTCCCGCAAGATTACTACAGCTCCCTTGGGGTAGTATTCGGTTACGCGAACGAGATGGTCAGGATCCGCGTAAGGTAAAGGACGAAGAAGAATCCCGTTCACAAGACTGAAGATGGCGGTGTTAGCGCCAATCCCCACACCCAACGTTACGATCACAACAAGCGTAAAACTTAGATTCTTCGCGAGCAGGCGAAGGGCGTAGCGAAGGTCCTGGATTAGATTCTGAAAGTAGTTTGTTTCGCTCATAGCGGACATTAACCTCCTCATTCAGCAACGTCGAAGTTCAATCTACGTCAGTGCGTGGCCAGCGGCGCGAAAGAGTTGCACAGAAGAGTTGCACAGACCAGACGATTGATTGCGGCATCCTGATTCACGACCACCTATGCAATCGGCAATCAGGATAGATTTCCAGCTACGCCGGGTTCCTGATCCCGGCAGCCTGGGTCTCGACTTTGACGCCGTTCTTCACCTGAATGCCAAGCTCCTCCTCGGGAATTATGTAAGTAATAGTCCCGCCCATCATTTCATCGGAGGTGTTGAATCCAAAGCGAACCTCTCTCGTTGGGTCCGGGTTATAGCGATTACGCAAGCTGTTATCCCAAACCGCGGTGAATTCCGCAACGGTTCCTTTGGGCACGGCTAACGGTTTCGCCAGCGTGTAGCTCTGCTGCCAGTTGAAGTAGAACTGCGGCAACTCGAAGACGGTCTCAGTTCTGCCGTCCGGGTATATCAGACGAATCGTGAACGACTTTCCGCGCAGGTGCATGTGGCAAGCAAAATTCGAGACGAGGGCATCGGTCTTGAACTTCTTGTAATCCGTCAACTGATAGTGTTCTTCTCCTGCGGGGATCACTATATTGGCCTTCGCGCCATACACAAAGCGAATCATCTTATTGACGACATTATTCGCGTAATAGACGCCAAGCGATGTTTGGTCAACAACATTGTCTTTCGTCGTGGGAGCATAATGAACCTGGACTCCGAGCCGCAAGCCCTTCTTTATGAGCATCGCCGATCCATCCTTGAAGAATTTCGGCAGGCTGCCGGGATTCGAGAACAGGATGGCCTCCGCTCCCATTACAGACGCTCCCACACCTTCAACGCGGCTGTCAGGACCAGGCTTAAAACTATCCGGCAGCAGGTATACAACCATGTGGTGAACTGCCGACTTATTCCCGGGATGGACTTCCATGCCTCTGATCCAAGTGTCCTGTTCAAACGCGTGGTCAAAGACAAACAGTTGAAAGTCATCCTTGCCGTCATTCTTCACCGTGTAGGGCTTGCGCGGTGTCAGCACCAGGTCAGGCTTCTGTTGATGATTATCCGCAACCCGATCTCTACTGGCCGGACGATCGGACGGGTTTCCTCTCGGGGCTCCTGAATCTACCCATCGAACAATGGTATCGATTTCGTTTTTGGTCAGCCTCGTATCGTTCTCGTAGTATCCAACCGGGCCTGCCGCATAGAAGGGCGGCATTGCGTGGGTGATGACCTTTTCTTTTATCGCGCGAGCCCAGGGCCGCGCTTCTCCATAAGTGGCCAGCGACATCGGCGCGGAGCCGCCAGCCTGGTGACACGCGACACACCTACTTTGAAAGACCGAAGCCACGTCTCGTTCGAATGTCACTTCCGGCTCGGTTCCGCTGTTCGCGCTTGCGCCTGAGAGGATCACAAAGGCGCCTGTCATAACCAGCAGCAACACAACTATTTTCTTCATGACGACTCCTCATCATCGCAGCATGTTCCCGCGCGATGTGATCATTCCCAACGAAAGAATTTGACCGAAATTGCGGCGGCCAGCAGGGAGAAGACTCCCATCATAGCCAGATTTACGAGATTCCCTTCGGGGCCACCTGAAAAAACCTGTCTCAAGCCCGAAACGTAGTAAGTCGCAGGCAAAGCCATAGCGATTTTTTGTATCCAGCCTGGCATCGCCTCGTAAGGAAGGGTCGAGCCGCTAAGAAAAATCATGGGCATGAATATTACTTGTGTCAGGGCGGTTGCCTGATGTCCCGATCGAGCCACGCTGGCAATGACAAATGCCACCGTGCAGAACATGAAAGTACCCGCGCCGAACACCAGCACGAATCCAGCGATATTGCTCGGCAGGATCACTTTATAAACGACCTTCGCGACTATCAGCAGCAACAACGTGGTGAGGGTCGTAATGAAAACCTGTGAAAGGCATATCCCCAGAAGTATCTTCCACAATGGGACAGGAGTGACCTTGTATCGCCTCAGTATTTTCTGTTCGCGCAGCGCGACTATGTTCAGCCCGACTCCGTACAAACCGCCGGTCATCGAGTTAATGCAGATCACTCCGGAAAGCATGGCGGTGTAGTCCTCGGGAGAGTTTCCGAAGACCGAGCAGAACAGCACCAGCAGCATGGTGGGGAACACATAGTCCCAGAAGGCCGAAGACGGTTCCCTCATCACGACCTTTGTATGGATCGCGGCTTCTTTGAAAATTACGCTCATTTGATCCTCTTTCCCGTCAACTCCACGAATGCGTCTTCAAGAGTGGCACGGGCTACTTGCAGATCAATCAATTCGTTGTCTTGCGCCTCGATGTAATTGACCAGATCGGCCACGGTCCGCCCGGTGTTTTCGGCCTCCAGAACGTAGCACGCATCACCGTTGATGGATGTTTCCAGCAGCTTTATGCCTTTGATCGGGCCGAGGTCCAGCGGCCTCATTGCGGTCAACCTGATGCGAGCGCTGCGGCCACGTACGCGCGAGACCATATTCGAGGGCGAATCCAGCGCGATGATTTCCCCCGCTTCCATGACGCACACTCGGTCACACAGCTTTTCCGCCTCTTCGATATAATGAGTGGTCAACAGGACGGTTTTTCCCGCTTGCTTGATCTCACCTATGATGTGCCATAGCTGCCTTCTGATGGAAGGGTCAAGCCCGGTTGTCGGCTCGTCCATGAAGACTATTTCGGGGTCGTTGATGAGCGCCAGGGCCAGCGCGAGCCTTTGCAACTGCCCGCCCGACAGGTGCTTCACAAAGCTGTCGCGCTTCTCGCTCAGAGCAACGTCCGTAAGCAACTGTTCCAAGTCGGCCTTCCTGGTGTAGTAGCTTTGAAACTGCTTCAGCACCTCTATCACCTTCAGCCTGCCGTAGAACGTAGGCCGCTGAAGTTGTACGCCTATGCGTTCCTTAATTGACTTCAGGCTTCGAGTGGGATCAAACCCAAGAACACTTACTTCTCCCTTGTCGGGCTCGCGCAAGCCCTCGAGTATCTCAATGAGAGTGGTCTTGCCGGCTCCGTTGCGCCCTAAGACGCCGAATACCTCGCCGCGGCTCACCTCGAGATCAACCCGCGACAGCGCAGCCAGGCCTTTATAAGACTTGCACAGGCCATTGATTTGCACAGCTAGTCCGTTAGAAGCCAAGATTCAACCTCGCTTTTTCGCAAAAAATAAACTGAGAATGCGGTATCCGTCGGAAAGAGGCAAAACCGGATTCAGGTTTATCAGCAGGATCTTCACCCAGATGAGGCTCACTGCATAGGCGATCATGCCTCTTAGTGACTCGTCTACAAGGCCGAAATACCAGATCCACACCAGCAGGCTGACAAGTATCAGATCGAATAGTGAGCCTGACAGAAGGATAATCGCTACGCTCTTTTTCGGAGCGTTCCGAGCTAACAGAATCTTGCAGTAGAACGAAGGGATGTAGTACTGCATGTGGAAGCCGACTTCGGGCACGTCGTAACCGAAATACCTTGCGGCAAGTCCATGAAGCAACTCGTGTCCGAACGATGAAGCATAGATAAAGAGCACCACAAACGGTCCATAGGCGGGGAACCTAAATGATCTCAATACCCATAACTCCGGGAAGTGCGCGATGCTGATAATGGTTGGCCCCAGTAATAACGCTCCACCAAAAACCAGCAACGGAAGTCTCGAGCGGTGCCACAGGCGGACCAAAAATCCGAGGAGTTCGGTTGGATCGAAAAAACTCACTCGCGAGGCGAACAATCCCGAAGACACGACCCGGCTCCAAGCCGAGTCGTCCACCGCCTCTATCAAGTTCAGACTTACGCCCTTCTGAATAAGGGCATTGAGCTTGTCGTATGAGATGTGGATGCCCAATTCCGTACGCAACTTGTAACCAACCTCTTCTACATTCGTAGGCTCGCCCAGTTGTGTCAGAACAAGGTATTCGCTTTCTCCGATCCGATAGGTGCTGTGGTTGGCCGTATCGAACACGAGATACTTGTTATCCTGCGGTGTGAATCTTAGCCCTGATTTCAGTTTCAAGTTAATCACAAACATCTCTCCGTTTCCGCCGCGACTGCATTGAAAGGCTGGCGGGAAAACATCGTGCGGCAATCTACGCGCTCTCCGCCTTTTGTTCCATGCGCCCGATCGTAGCGGTATACAACGTCATTTCGTTGACTCCGTCGATGCCCAGCATTTCATCGATGTCATCGTCGTAGAAACCGCCGAGCATCAAACATCCAAGGTCGAGCGCGAACGAGGCGAGACATAAGTTTTGCCCCAGATGCCCGGCTTCCAGCGTCATAAAACGATAGGCCCGCTCTCCGTACTTGATGAAGCTGCGCCTGATCCTGCCGGCGATAACGAACGTGGCGGCGACGCCTTTGAACATTTCTTCGTAAAAGGTCGCTTGTCCGAAGCGGGCGTTGAACTGACCCGGGCGGACCAGCTCCAGCGAATGCGCTTCAACGTTGTAATGGTATATGCCCGGCGCCAGCCCGCTCACATTAAAAGCTGCAACGTACAGTTCCAGCGGGTACAATGCACCGCCCGAAGGCACAGCGCGCAGCTTCTGCTCAACGCCCGGCTTTAGAACCGTTTTCGCCGTTACGGCGTAGGAGTTGAAGATGATGCTCGCGAGGTTCTGCAAAGATACCGGCCCGCCCCCGAACTTTCTAATAGACCGTCTCCTCAACACGAGGCTTCTCATGCTCTTCGATAAGGGCGTGTCCTCAAATGTAAGCGGCAGGGAAGTTGATTCCGAGGTGGGATAGGTTTTGTAGGACCGGGAATAGAGCTTCAAGAAGAAATCCTTATCCGCGAGCTCGCGCATGTGCCGGGTAAAGGACATGAAACTTTCATGGCTCAGCTTCGAAGCTTCGTGGTATAGCTCCGAAAGGGTATGAATCGGTTCTTCGTAAGCTATCCGGTTAGGATCTTTTCGACTTACACGTTCGAATATGTTCATGAGCGTGTTGCTCCTCTTATTCTTAAGGCAATGGATGCGGGAAGGGGTTTAAGTCTTCTTCCCGAGTAAGCGCATCGCTGATCCCGAGAGCCTGCCGCATCCGGTAAAGCCTCGGACATCCCAGATAGGGGTATCGATGATCGCCATGTAATTGCTGCAACCCGGGTATCAGCACGCGCACGACTTTCAAGCCGACATCCTCGATGTCCGGGGTGGTCAAGTCTTTGACGATCACGTCCAGGCCATGCCTGGCAAGCAGTTTCAGGTAGACTTCTATGTCGCCGAGCACCGAACCCGTCGACAAGTCAGGCACTTCGCTCAGCTTTTTCACCGGCTTGGATTTCGTAATGAAATCAAGCGCATCATGATGCTGAGGCACCCTTGTGTAGAAGGACGCATGGTCTTGAAAGTTGTTTACCGATGAGAAGTCGCTTCGATATTCCCAGTTCGGACGACTGCTTATGATGAACCGAACGTATGGCCTGCCATGCGCGGCCTCCACAAGACTCTTCTGGGCGGCCCTCGCCGGCGAGAGGCCGGCCTGGCTTCCGGCGTTAACCATCACGCCGTAATTTGACCCACCAACCATGAGAGTGAAAAAGGTCGGTATCCCGAGGTCAGTAGTGATGTCACACGTATAGTATTGCAGTCCGGGCAAGGCAAGCTTCTCTGAGAAGATCTCAAAGAGATCGCTTGCTTCATCAACAGTGACGCGTTTTGGCGGGAGCTTGCTGAGCCAGAAACAGGCAAGCGAGTCGCGCTCGACGACTTCACCCATCGCCGATAAGATGGCCTCTTCCAATGTGTTGCCGCAGGCCAATCCCGTTGAGACGGCACTTCCTATGTCAGTCTCGCGATCCAGGTCGTAAATATAGAACGGCAGGTATGTCAGCGAGGCTGGGATAAGCACGGGCTTCTGGTGCTGAAGAGAAAATCCCCACGTCCAGGTCACTTCAGCGTCGGGAGTAAACGGCTTGAACGGGAAGCCGGGGCTTTCGTATTGGCGCTGTGAATAAAGGCACAGGCTGGAAGGATGAACTGCGTCATACTTCAACTCGTCGTATGATCCGAATATCAGCTCGTCCGGATCAGCGTGGGCCGAGCAGTACCTTTCCACGGCCTCGCCAACCGTCGCCGCTATCGCCTGATCCTTCAGTATGGCGGCCCCACCCGCATGAACGATCTGCGGGCCGATCGCGAGCGGCGACGCCTGGCTGGAAATAGCGCCGAAGGCGAAGATGTGGGCGTCTCCCTGTTCCAGCCAATTCGGCAGAATCGATCTGACGATGCCAGAAACCGGATCAACGACCGCCGCCATTTTTTCCAGCGTCGACTGGAGGTCTAAACGAGATACGTTCTTTAGAGTTATGTCTTTCATCTTTAACCCATGGAGTAAAATTGGCCTTGTCGCGCAACTTTCCACAACTCGGGCACCGCGGAATCCTCAGTACCTTATGTGGCGCTACTTCCAGTGTTAGCCCGTTGACCGTTAGGAATTTTCCATACAACTCCGGCTCGTAGAAACCTGAGAGCCGTTTGACGATTTCAAGCGCGGTCAGCCCCGCGATGATACTCGTAAACGGGCTTATCGTTGCCGCCGGAGATCGCGTTTGTTTGCCTTCTGCTTCGATCCATTTCTCCCATTCCACATACTCATCGTAGAAGTCGTAGTTTCGGATCACTCGAAGGTGATGACACATCAGACATGCCGTCTTGCCCGGGACCACCAGTGGACCGACGACACCTTTGGCCCCGTTGACTTGTGAGTGCAAGAGGGGAACGTTGCAATCTATGGATATGCTATTTATGAGCTTCAGAAATGCCGGCTCCGGGCGGTCCAGCGCCAGGACCAGCAAATCCGGTGGGGCCTGGGCGACCAGATGCTTAATCGCCTCCACATCTTCCAACGCCCACCCTGGCGTTTCGATTATTCCGCGGTCCCCCGCCGACGGGATTAATGCCTCTCCCGCAAGATTCACGCCGACAACTGTGCCGATGCCGACTCGCGCGCATTCCGCGGCTGTCTTCGACGCCAGCTCGCCGGCGCCAATGATCGACAACTTGCTTTCAGACAGCGCCTTTTGAAATCTGGCTTCGTTTGGCTCCTGCGAATCGCGGCTCGCAATACCGAAGAAGAGCATCTGATTCTGGTAGGCTTCCTGTTGGGCCGGGGACAACTCCTGGTATTCTCTGTCGGAAGCATCCTCCAGAATCCCCAGGTCCCCCAGCTTTTTTATCAGGGCATTCATAGTTTCAACCTGCGAAAGATCATCGAGCTTCTCAATTAGCTCCTGGGTAGTGTGTTTACCGTCGAGCAACGGCAGCAAGCGGCTAAAGACGTCACGGATGGCATTCCCGCTTAGAACGGATACATACTCGGAGCCGCGAACTTGATAGCGATCACCGCCAGTGCTGAATATGTCGAAGTATTCTTTGGTCTTGGGTCTGAGCATCACTCTCTCCCTTTACTGGAGTTACGTACATCTCCAGGATAAGCTCCTCAGCATTCGACGAGAGCTGTAGACATGTGGATTACAGAGACAACCATTCAAGTATGGAAGGTTCCAAAACATCGGGAATGGTATCGCGGTTGGTCTGAACAGTATTCCGATGACTGACTCGCAACATCATCCCTCCGCAGTCATCCTTATGGCTCTTTATCTGGATTAGATTCGACCACGAACAAGCCGGACCGAATCATCTCGTGGACGAAATTATGGATGGCGGCCAGGTCGGTGCTCTTCAAGGTCAGGGCCGTCAACTCTCCCATCGCGTGACCCTGTCCGTCCTCATTGAGCGATTCGAGAATGTGTAGCCATCTTCGATCAACCTGCCACTCTTTTCCAATGTATTTGAATCGGACGATTTCTGCCGAGCGATCCTCTCTTAAGTCGAGTCTCCTCCGCGCGGCCAGTTTTATCCTCGTGTTTTCGCCAAGTGGTACTCCACCGTCAGTCGCGGCATATGGCAAGTGAGCACGCAGCCGCGGCGGGACTTGCGAATCTATTTCCGCCATGAAATCGGATAGAACATTCGCATTCCAGTATTCCAACAACTGTTTGCCAAGCCGGTCTACAAAGTCTCTTTGCGCCTCCACTGTATCCTGAAGCGGAAGGTCTCTTCTGACATCCGCACTGGCCCTGAGCGTGTTCACAAACCACTGTAAGAGGTCCAGCCCAATAAAGCTGTTTATGCTGACTGTCAAATGGAGACAAGGTTCATCCTGTGGATAGGCAACGTGCCACCAACCTCGCGGGAGGTACAACAGATCGCCCTCCCGCAGGATTGAATCCCAGGCCGGCGGGCCCTCGGGCGCAGGCGCTTTTTCCACATCCGCCTTCAGGGGGTACGGTCGTGTTGGCTCATACACCACCCACCGTTTGATACCGGCAACCTGTAGAATAAATACATTGTGATCGTCCCAGTGCAGGTCAAATCCTCGAGCTGTTCTCCACCCGGCGTACAAGTTGACCTGAGCACCCGCGCGAAATACTCTCTCCAGCGCTGCGGTGAGAGACCCAAGCGGCTGGTACAGATCGTCGGCATCATCCAATATGAGCGTGCCGCCGTCGGCAAGATGGCGAGTGATATCGAGTATTCGCACCCGCGCTCCGCCGGTTTCGCTGGCGGACATATAGCTCTTCGCGCCGATCGGTTTGCCCTCCTTGAAGAGACGCAGTCTCTGAGAGCTCAGGCGATGGTTCTCAAGAACCTGATTAAGCTCGGCCCATGGAAAGAGCTTTCCAAATTTCCCGGGCCAGCCAGGCACATGCACAAAGGACTTTCCCCAGTGCCGGCAAAAGAATTCCGCCGGCGACAACGGGCGGATCAGGTCCTCGAGCGCACGGGGAACGGCGTTGATTACTGTTGCAGCCTTCTGTGCCAACTTTGATTCCCCAGGACAAGCGTTTCAGACAACGCTTGTCTATTGAGATCCTTTATAGACAGCTTATGACACCTGCTGAGGTTGAGGTTCCTGCGATGGAATTTGAATTACCAGGATTCCAGTTGCTTGCTCTCGAAATCGAGACAGGACAATGCTGCCCATTTAGAAATGTATAAGCTGAGTCATGGTGGAGATCAGAGAATTATCTGGATGTCAGTTATCTGAGGCGGAAAACACAATGTCACAGACGTTTGCGTCGTACGGGAAATTGGTGCCACTGACCCGGCCACATCACGATTTGCCGCGACTGGCCGGATCAGCGCGAGAAGCAATGTTACTCCGGCATCGCAACGATGGCGACTTTGGGTCCCACGTGATTGCTCGTGCAGGTGCCTGCCGAAGCCACCAGCAGCTCTTCGCGTCCCTCCAACACTTCGATGTCGATGTCAAGGTCTAAAGTCACAGTCTCTTCATTCTTCATGGTATTCTCCTTTAGCAGTTTTTGGTTAGCCCTGGTTTTCATCTGTTCGGCGATTGCCTCTCGCCTTTGAATATAAGATTAAAGCCTGGGCGTTTATTTCAATTCATCTAGACTGCAAGAGACATGCCAACGCCGGATGCGATCCTGATGATGGTTCACGGTGACTGTTGAGACTCGGTCTGGAATGAAGCTATACGTTAAGTTATTTCCCTTACGCATTTTGCGGGCAGCTTCATCGATCCCGCTGCTCCAGGCGTTCGTGGAAGTCTGCGGCGAGGTCCCTCTCGAGCTCGGATTGTCCGTGAAAACCGGCAACTTGGTTGCTGAATAGCATCTGCGGTTGCTTCCATAGTTGCCTCTTCACTCGTGTCACCGCCGGACTTGCCGAACTGGCTTGCCAGCCGGGCGTTGGGAAAGCGAAAACGAGCGCGATGTGCATCGGACAGGATCATAATGCTGGTTCCATTCGAAATCTGATGTCGCTGACGTGACCACATCAAGCACTGTCACCAACGTGGTCTGGTCAGAAGCAGGTTTATTCATGTGGCTTGTTCTTCATTAGTTGCTTGATGAGGATCCGGATCAGTACGTTGCGCATGACGGGCTTTGTTGCAGGTTATTAATCAGAAAGGGAAATTGTGCCACTGACCCGGCCGCATCACGTATAGCCGCGACTGGCCGGATCAGGGCAGTTAGTTGTTAACTTATTCCGGCATCGCTACGATAGCGACTTTGGGCCCTCTGTGGTTGCTGGTGCAAGTTCCCGCCGCAGCGACCAACAGCTCTTCGCGTCCCTCCAACACTTCGATGTCGAGGTCAAGGTCTAAAGTCACAGTCTCTTTTTCGTTAGTCATTTTTATTCTCCTTGTTAATTCTCGATTGAGCCCCGCTTGTCATCTATCTCTGGCGAGTGCCTCTCGGCTTTAGAGATCCATGAAAAGCCTGGGGCGTTTGTTTCAATCGGCAATCTTGCAAAGGAGATGCCAACACTTCGACGCGGTTGCTGTTCGCGTTCAGAGTCTTAAATTGCTGATTGACCACGTCGGCTATCCCCAACTCAGCCTGGCCGGCAGCTCAAGTCATTTAGCTATTCAGGCGCTGCGATGATCTGAACCTGAGGGCCTCTGTGGCCACCGGTGCAGGTCCCGGCCGCGGCAACCAGCAACTCTTCGCGTCCTTCAATGACCTCGATTACCAAGTCGAGGTCAGCGTCTTTCTCATGCTCTTCCATTTGAACTCCTTTTTGATTTTCGAATTAGCCCCTGGGCCGCCATACTTCCGCGGAGCACTTCGCTTTCCGGTTCAAAGACATATGAAAAGCGGGGCGATGGTTCATCGAACCAACACTCAATAGCTATAGCAACTACTGTGCGATCTTTTCTTACTCGCCTGCTTGATGAATTACCCTTGTGTAACGCTTGCTCCCCGCTCAACTCCAAACAATCTGCGGTACTTCTTTCGTAAACCATAGGTGGAAAGCCCAAGCTGGCGGGCAGCCCGCGAGTAGCTCCAATTATTTTTGAACAGGGCATCGTATACCCTTTGCCGTTCGAGTATGCTCACGGCTTCTCCCAGAGTGACGTCGGATTGATCGTTCGCGGCGCAAGCCGCGGCGGCTTTGGCCAAATCGCCTGGAGGTCTCTCCTCACCCGTAAAATAACCGGCCGGCGCGATCATCTCGACGGGCAGATCGGACGGGCACATGATCGTAGCTTCTTCAGCCAGAGACACGACCTGGAGCACGAGGCTGCTCAATTCCCGAACATTTCCCGGCCAGCTATAGGCAACGAGATAATCCAGAGCATCAGGCGAGAGTTGCATTTCATGGTTGCCCGGCAAACCCGAGTACTTGTTCAGATAGAAATTCAAGAGTAACGCAATATCTTCGCGACGCTCTCTGAGCGGTGGGATTTCAAAAGAAATGACTTTCAAGCGATGGAGCAAATCAGCCCGGAACGTTCCCGCCTTCGCCTCGACTTCAAGATTACGGTTAGTCGCGGCGACGACTCGAACATCGACCTTGGTCGGCATGCTGTCGCCGACCGTGTGAACCTCGCCCTCCTCCAGAAACCTCAATAGCTTTGGCTGAAGATCGAGCGGCAGCTCTCCTATCTCATCCAGGAACAAAGTTCCGCCCGATGCTGAGCGAATGATTCCGGTATGCCCGCGCGTCGCTCCAGTGAAGGCACCTTGCTTGTGTCCGAAGAGCTGGCTCTCAAACAGGTCTCTGGGAATTGCCGCGCAGTTAATAGGAACAAGCGGGCCCTGCTTCCGCCGGCTCGAAATATGTATAAAGCGCGCGATCAATTCTTTTCCAACGCCAGTCTCGCCGGTAATCAGAATTGGGGCGTCGCGTTTGGCGGCGCGTTCTATCGCCTCCATTATTGTGTGCATCTTGGGGCTACAGTAGGTGAATTGGTGCCGGGAGTTTGCTTCTATCACTCGTGTGGATCCGCCAGCCAGGCACAACATCTTCTCATCGTGCGGTGCCGGGAAGCGTCGTCCGGCAAGGGCATTCAACTGAGCTGAGGTATCCTCCAGTCCGGCGCATATTTTTGAGAATTGGTCATCACCAACGGCAATATTCTTGAGTATGGAATGCACCCAGGACAACGTCACCAATATTTTGGAGACGAGGACGGCCAGTTGCCGTTCAGAGGCTGCGCTGCCTGCTTCGCTCCGGCTCGACTCGCTTCGGCTGTTCATAAAACTATCCACAGTGCCTCCGCTCGAACTCAAATTGCTTTGTCGCGCCGTTGACTGGGCAGGCAGCCGCGTGATTCGAACTTCTCTGACACGACTCCAGCCGAAATTGATTCACGCTATCCAAACCACTGGCTCTCAGCATCGAGACTTTCCTCTCAAAGTAGTTGATAAGATAACTCACCTGCGACCTCTGCCGGGGTGCGAGGGTATGGCAAAGCAGCCCTCGACCATCGTTGAAGCCGTCTATTTATTTGTCCTTGTCCGTGATAGAAGTTCTCGGCAAATCGGCTGAAACATTATTCAGGGACTCCACCCTGTACCCGGCCCCATTTAACGTAATCTTGCTTCTTAGAGTCACTGGCTTGGCTCCTTCGGGAGAGTTGGGATGTCCGATCAGTTCCACAATGTCGCCTTTTCGCTCAGCTTCCAGGACTCCTTCAATAACCTTGCTCTTATCTCCTATGTCCAACTGGAACGCCACGCTCGTTTTCTTTCCCGATCGCGTCAGCCCGGCGATGTCGAGCTCGGGCTCGAACGTGAACCGAAGCGCTCGTGTGCCGTCGGTGAATGCGAGGGACCTCAGCGAGAGTCCATCAGGTGTCTCCTTCATATAAAGCGTCATCGGTGGCGAAAGCGAACCCTTGACCTCGACTTCCTGTATGGTCACCTCTTTCCCTTGCTTCGCAATAACGTTGAGCTGGCGACTGTTGTTACGTTCATCCGCAAGCACCCACTTTGCCCCCACGCCGATCGTCTGAGGCGCAGTCTTTACTTGCCAGACTTTGGTTCCCGAAATCGGTCCCGCTATGATCGCGTCGACGAAGATATTGCCTGCGTAAGCCGTATACCAGGGGGGATTACTCATTTCCGGTTCTTCCTTAGCGAAGCTCGTCATGTTATCAATGTGAACAGCAGTGCCTTCTCCCGCCATAACTCCCTTTCCCCAATAGAGCAGCTTTAGCGGTTCAGCCAAAAGCGCCACTCCCGGCCAGCCCTCGGAAGGATCGCTTGATGGTATGAAGACCCATCGAATCGCCCGTCCTTGTCTATCCTTGAAGGCAATCGTGTATGTGGACTGCTCGCCCAAACTACTCTCGACTTTGTACTCAACAGGTGTGACGTAAGATGTTTTGCCGGAAGCCGTCAGAAAGTCGCCCCTCGCTTGCGAGTTGGTGTAATACACGACCTGAGTTCCTCTCTTTTCGACCAAAGCCACCTGCTGTAACGGCTGCGAGCCCTCCAGTATTACCGCGCTTATTCCAGTGTAATCAGGGTTATCATTAATACTCTGTCTGAAGTACAGGCTGGCGTGCTGGTATTCCAGTATGAATGGCACGATAGCCATTGGTACCGCGGCCGCCTTCGCCGATTCCTGCTGACTGTTGGGCGTGCTGCTTGAGGCGGGAGCCGACTGATCTGGCATGTTTTGAACAATGAGTGGTGCAGCGGCAGCTTCCGCAGGCCGTGTGTATAGTGCAACCCCGGCTTGTCGAGAATTAGCTACGCCGCTCCTGGTATCTCGGACCCATCCAGCAGCATAAGCTGTAAGGACTGCCAGCGAGAAAACTAAAATTCTAGCATTGTATCTTGATCTCACCTTACACCTCCGAGTGGTTTAATCAGGTCCTTCAGGTTGGAGACATCGTGGCCGGCAGCAGCCGCCTAATTGTCTCTCGCGACCAGTTCCGGGTCTGAAGACATAAGCTTCTTTCTTCGCACCGCCAATGACAGATATCGCTCTGCTTCGCGAAACATCAATCCGTGGCTAACAAGCCGGTCAAGCATGGCTTTTGTCTGCTCTTCGGTTGGAGGGGTCTTAAAGCTCTTGTTCAGCATCCGTTGTATTGTGATGAACGACTGGATCTGGTCACAAAACACATAGATACTCGACTGTATTTCATTGAGCTTTACTCTACGGGTGCCGAAGCCGCCACCATTGAGCGGCCTGTTGTCGGTGAGCGTCACGAAACCTGGCCCTTTTTCATAGCTGAAAAAGACCTTCCTTTCCTTCCACGTCTCGTCCCACAGTTTGTAGACCTCTTTGGACGGAGCTATGTATTCGTCTATGTGTTGGCGCCCTTCCCACTCTCCCTCGAAGTAGTAGGCTAACTTGTCATAATCCACCATGTGCTCCGGATACAACATCGAGTAGTAGCTGATCGGTCTTAGCTTAAGATTGAACCTTTCCCTGTCAAAGTGATACGGGCTGAATCGCTCAAACACTACGGGATTGATTCCAGCAGGTGGATGCAAATGCATAATGGTTTTCAAGGTGTGCGAGAGGTCGTCATATTGTTCCGGTTTCTCTCCCGGGAACCCATAAAGAAGATTCCATGCCGGGGTGATGTTATATTCCAAACACCACTTCAGTAGCTGGATGTTTTGGCCGGCAGTTGTTCCCTTGCGCATAAGGCGGAGTATTTCGGTGTCGAGGCTTTCGATGCCCGGCTGAATGCGGCGGACACCTGCTGCCCACAGCTTCCGAACGTCCTCCTTTGATAGACTGGCCTTCACTTCATAGAAAAGAGAGAGGTCTATGTCGGCTTCAGCCAGTCTGGGCAGCAGAGTGTCCATATATCCCGTATCTATTATGTTATCGACGGCGTCGAGTCTGAGACATCTGTACTTGTTGGATATGGTTACTATCTCTTCGTACACTCTGTTCGGATTCTTCTGGCGAAAAGCCATTGTGCCTCCGTTCAATCCGCAGAACGTACAATGGGCCTTTGCCCCCCACCAGCATCCCCGAGATGATTCAAAAGGCAGAACGATTGTCAGATATTTGTTTATCCCCAATCTCTCAACCTCTTTCACATAATCCGTGTAATCCGGCATGGGCGACTCATTGAGATCTTTCAATGCCATTGACGTATTATTCGAAGCGATTATCTCGGACCCGTTGCGCATCGACACGCCTGGGATCTTCTCGAAGCAATTTCCTGAAAAGACGTTCTGTATGAGTCTGGGAAAGGTGTTCTCTGCTTCGCCGTGTACGACATAATCAATCCAGTCGAATCCCTTAAGTATCTCCAGCCCGATCTCCGCATCTGCATTTGCACCTCCCAACACGATTTTGACATCGGGGCAGCGGTCCTTAATACGGTTGGCTAGCAGCAAAGAGGGAGTCGTCTGAGCAAATGTACTTGAGAATCCGACCATCTTGTATTTAGACCAGTCAACGCTCGTGAGGCAGTCATCAATGTATCGTGGGATGAGGTCTATGACCTCCTGGCGTTTCTCGTCAGTCCAGCCTGCTTGTTCCATGCTTTGCTTGATCTTGTGGGCGAACTTGCTGGACATCAGATCTTCCCAGGAGTTTTTCATGAGACCAAGGCCGTCAAGGCCAAAGAGCGCGTATGAAAAAAACCATTCAGGCATCAAAGGCTCGCCATCAGAGATACTTTCGTAGAACTCGAACCCAAGCATCTCCGCAAATTTGATGTTCAGATAATGGATGTCAGCATTGACTCCTACGCGACTGGCTAATTGTTTCAGTATACCCAGCGCTATTGAGCCTCGAGCAGCTCCGCCCCAGGGCATATATATGAGGCCAATCGAATGGTCTGCAAGTTCCTGCGGAACCCGAAAATCCTGTTTGGCGTGCAACTCCCCGCCATTCTGGTTGAGAATTGTAAGCATTTGCTTGTCCTCCTCTGATAGTTGAGAGTCGGGTCGTAAGTCCGAGGCTGTAATGCGGAAGATTTGATCTGACACTTGCGGCGGAGCCCTTTGCTCCAAGAGTCGCTGGAACTCATCCAGCATTGCAGGCCAAAATACTTCGAATCGACTTGCAGGCTACCGCCACTGTGGGCAACAAACGGGATTCGATTCGACTAGGGCGCAGGCTACCGCCACTGAAGACGACCAACTGGTTTCGATTCGACTTAAAAGCGCGCAGGCTACCGCCACTGAAGACGGCCAATTCGCTCCAAATACCAAGAACCTCGAGCTCTCGGTTAGTGGACAGGTGCCGGTGTGAGGCTTGACTTCTCGACGAGTATCCGCAGTTGATACTCGACCGTCGTAAACAGAATTGCTGCCCTATCTCCGTCGGACATGTCGGGATCGAATATTCCCACCAATCCCTGTAGCGGTCCGTCGTTTATTAGTACATTCTGACTCTTCTTCAGCTCACACGAAGCCAGGTTCACGAATCCGTCTTCGTCCATCCTCGAATGGATCATCGAGATGATTTCATCGTCAACTGGAATGGGTAAGCCGTCCGCACAAACAATTCGATTTACCCCTCTTGCATAGCGAATCGAATGCAAGTACGGGAAAGGGCAGAACCTTGCAAAAATGTAACCGGGGAAAAGCGGCTTGAACGTTATGACGCGACGACTGAGCGCCGGCTTCGCCTTCTTGATCTTCGGCAAAAAAACGTCCACTCCCAACCGGCCAATGTTGCTGGCCGCTTGTTCTTCTCGGTACGGCTTCGTGTGTATAGCGTACCAGTGTGTTTGAGTCCAAAGGTCGGTCATGGTGATTTCTCGCCGATCGGTTTTTCTGTTGTTTCCCCGCCCGCGCCGGCCGCCGGTTTCGCACGACGGTCAGGAGCGATTACTACAATCGAGACTTGGCATCCACAGAATTAGTTTGACCAGACGACCCAAGGTTTCATCCTTGGGCAGGTTTCTGCGAATGTAATGAATACCATCGACTTGCGGGAGGAACGAATATCACGAGAGCGAAAACTACGGCTGTAACCAGGACCCGCATGGTCAAACTAGACCGTTCGAGGCGTCTACTTCAACAGCTCGAAAGTGGCGCTCGCTGGATGATGCATGTGCAGGTATTGTTGCTGACTCCGGCTCCCGGCAAATCAGGAGAAAAAGGAGAACGATATGTCAAAGACTCGATGGATACTTGTGTTGGCAGCAGTTGCATTTCTGATGGCTGTGGGACCGCTAACGACAACTTCGGTGAGCGTCAACGCTCTGCATTTGGTAGCAGAAAGGCAGGAACGGGAGATCGATTGGTGCTGCTTGGCCGGGCTCTCGTGCTGCATCATTCCCCCCACTCAATAACACATTGTTAAGCATTTGTTCTTCTTAGCACGCATGGGTAGCTATTGCTACCGCGGCGATCCGTCCAGAACGAAGGGGGCCCATTGCGACGGATTTGCACCGTTCCTGATGAGGTCCAGCTTTGCGAGTCGCAATGCCTGAGGTTTCGACAATCCTTTGGCTACGAGTTTGACGTAAAAGGCACTCATCAGCTTTTGCGTCCAGATGTCTTCCACTTTCCATAGCGAACCGCAGACGCAATTTGCGCCCGCGATGATGAAAGTGCGGCTCAGCCCGACGACGCCTTCGGCGCCGGTCCTCTGTCCCGTGCCGGTCTGACACGCACTCAAAACAACAAGGTCGGCGTTCAAGTTCAGCTTCGCGATCTCGTCCCCGGTCAATACGCCGTCTTCGGGTCCGTCCGAGTCTGGAGAGAGTGTCAGCGCCGAAGCTGCGCCATCCTGAGAATCCGAAATGCCGTGAGCGGCTATGTGAATGTATCGGAAGGCGGACAAATCGATGCCTTTTAGCCTTGACTCTCTTCCCTGTGAGCCAATCCATGCGGTGACCCCGATGCCTTTCGCCTTCGCGATTCTCGATATGTCGAGAATCTCCTTGAGAGCGGCTGGGATGCCTTCAAGTGTAGCGACGAACGAACGGTCGCCAACACCCGCGAATCTCGTGTCGTCTCCGTTGACCGACGGATCCCCTATCAACAGCATTCGCGCCCCGGGTTTCCTGACCCGTCTGTTTTCAATTCCAACGAGAGCCGACAGCGACGAGGTATAGATCACGGCGTGTTGTTCGATCAGATACTTAGGGCCTTTTGAGTTCCCGGACGAGGGATCGCTAATTACCAGCGCCTCAAATCCTATCGCGGAAAGGGCGTCGGAAGGAACGATGATGAGATCGCGGCCTTCAATAAGACCTGCGGCTGGCTTAACAAGCGTGTTGTACAGACGATGAGCAATCAGATCATACTCTTTTGAGTTCTGAGTCACATCCTCCGATGAATTCTGCAGTGCGGATATTTTCAAGCGCCACTCGCTCACATCCTTTGAGATGGCGGCCCAGTCCGGAAGCTCAAAGAGGCTACATAGATTTTCGGTCAAGACAATGAGAAAACTCTTCTGAATTCCGAGCTGATAGCAGAGTACGGCGGTGTTGGGAAAGCGATTGCGCAGATTCTTCTGGACCTCCTCGGCAGTCAGGGGAGACAAGTGCGCCGCGCCGTAGGTGTCGGATGCCGATTTTCGAATCTCAGCCTGAAACTTCATCTGCTCGCCGATCAATCTTGCTCGTTCCTCACGAAGCCGGTACAGCCCCTGGCGAGAAACGGTGCTCGAGGCACTCAGCAATGCCAGTTGTCCCCGCACCGCGGATAACTCGTCGAGTAAGTCCTGATCCTGCTTGAGAGTCTGAGGGTCGAGAAGCTGGCTATCACGCTTGTCCCGCTGCATGAGTTGCTCCAGTAGCGAACGACTTCGGCTTCGTTCCGCGTAGTCAAATGCCTGACGCGCGTACTCTGCGTGTGGATTGCGGGAATTCAATGCGTGCAGTTGCATTATTATTTGCGTGCATATTGCCTTCGACTGAGATAGCAAGTCGTGCCGGAGTTCTTCGATAACCTCCTTGCCCCAGGCGCGCTCAACCGTCTGCAGCGCCTTCAGACACCACTCCAGGGCAGCCTGGTAGTTACCTCTCGCCATCTCGCCGTCCGCCAGTAACTGAAGCGCAATCCGTCTTGCATTCGGATCTTCATCGGTCGGGCTTGTTAACGCCAGCGACGAGTCCGCGAGACGGATCATCTCATCAATATTATTTCTCGCGTGCTCCCCCATGCTCATCAAGGCAAGTGCGGACACCTCGTAATCGATGCAGCCGGTTTCTCGCGCCCGTGTTCGCATTAGGCTCGCGAGCTCCAGCCCTTCCTGCAGTCGTTCAGGCGTCAGGAAAATGTAGGTGCCCGCGAGTGAATCCATCGCCGCAAGTTCGAGTTCCGGATCCAGGCCGGAGCAAAGGCGATTGGCATCTTCGGCATACTCGATTGCTTGTTTCTTGTAGCGGAGCTGCGGCGCAGCCTTCAGCGACGTGTACAGTTCCACCAACGTTGAAGCCCGGCCACCCTGTTCTGCCTGATTGAGGGCTTTCCTGAAATACACCTCTGCCAGATCGGACCTCGCCATGGAGCTGTATAGTCTGCCGAAGCCGATCAGAATCAGCGTCTCACCCTCCTGGGATGCGCGCAGTTTCTTGCTCAGTTCCTGCGCTCGCTCAAACTCTCTGAGCGCCTGATCGAACGACCGTAGCCGCACGAACATTCGGGCGCGTTCAAGCGCGACTGCCCAACGTATGTATGCGAACTTGTCAGTATCGCCGCAGTGATCAATGCTCTCAGCATAATACTTCTCGGCCTTATCCGGCTGTCTTCGAATTCTGAAGTAGTGACCCATTCCAAGATTCACCCAGGCTACCGCGCGGTCACTGTTGGAACGCTTAGCCCATTCGATCGATTTATCGTAGTAAGCCTGCGCGCGGGATTGTGTCCAGTCGGTTTGGGAGATGCCCTCCTCCAGGGAAAGCCAATAGGTTCCGAACTGATCGGCATTCGCACCGCACACAATTACGGTATACCGTCCCGTCGCCGGCAGGACTGTGCTGATCAACGCATTGAAAAAGCCTCCATTGTCATCGGATCGGGCGATCTGACGGCGAGCCGGGTCAAGCAGCAGGAGATAAGCATCGAACTCGCAGGATTCTTCAGTGATTGTGATTTCCTCGCCAGCGCGGCCGTCGAAAGCCCAACGGCTCATTGCGCCAGCAGCGGATTCGCTCTCGCTCCCGTTTGATTCCAATATGCTGCCTTCGACGCGATCTCCAGCGGAAATCACCGGCTCCAACGTCTTGTGCCGGCAATTTTGTGAGCAGAAGGCTGAGAACAGAATGATAGCGGCTGTGAGTAATGGGTTTTTCAAACGAGCAATTGCGGACCACACGGCCTGTAACGGAAAAAACATGATGATGCCTTACTCTTCAGTCGATGACATAGTGTGACTAGACGACGGCGGAGCGGCATAGTTCAAGATTGGTTGCCGGACGCAAACCGATTCTGGTCCCCCCTACATAGGTCTGGCCTTGTGCGTTGTTTGGCTTTCGGTAACGGGACTAGGTCTCAACGCCATCGGAACTCATTGCGACAGATCAGAGATTGCCTCCTTGAGCTGCTTTGCCGCAACCAGGTATTCGCCGCCCTTTGCGATTATCGCGTCGGCTTCGGAGACCGCCTCCTTAATCTGACCCGTCTTCACATACGCAAGCGCAAGGTAGTAGCGGCTCTTTTCGCCCCGCGGACCGTTGCCCGATTCTACTACCTGATTGAGCGGCCCAATCGCTTCCCGATTGCGACCAACTAGCATTAGAGATACTCCCAGGTAGAAATTCACCTCGCGCGCATTGGCGGGCTGCAGTTCGTTGACCGTCCATAAGCGTTCAATGGCGGTTTCAAAGTCGTCGTGCTGATACGCCTCCATTGCCGAGTTGAACGCCTTCTCGGGCTCACGCATCTGCACTGGCCTCTCCGGAGGGTTGTACATAGCCTTTGGGATCTGAATATGTTCCAACCGCGACAGCCTTTCGTCAGTCACCTGACCTGTACGGCTCGGAACTGAGCGCCACACAACCCACGCCCCCGCGCCGACCAGCAACGCAACGACAACCGCTGCCGGTATCGCTTGCTGCATGAGCCACAGGTGTAAGGATCGAAACGTTGACTTGTTTTCAGCAACGGGCCTCGTGCTTGCGCGCTGGCGTTGGGCGCCAGTCCTTTGCTCTCGAAACCTGGCAGTGAAGGGATCCATCGAATAAACCTGGTTGTGACACCATTCGCAATCAACGAGGTGATTTAGGAAGATGCTCCGCCGCGCGTCTTCCAGCGCCCCGAACTCGTACATCCCGAGCAGTCTGCCAACTCGAGTGTTTGTGCATTTCGTATTCATTGCGTTTACCATTGCAATCGGTATTCTACCGACAACAGTTGGCGGAGAGCTTCCCTGCATCTGAAAGTCCGGACCTTGAGCCTCGATTTGGGAATGCGAAGAGCGGTGCTTATCTCCGTCGGTTCCAGCCCGTTAAGCAGGCAAGACAGAATATCACCGCAACCGGGAAATCTAGCGCGAAGTCTTTCGATTGCTTCGCGCATTATTCGATCCAGTTCCTCGCCTTCGAGTTGTTCGGCAATGCAGTACCCAGCCTCTTCGTCGTCCAGGGCTTCACGGTCCCGCCGGTACCGCAATTGGTAGGCGTTTCCGATCTTGTTGCGCAACACCTGATTAGTGAATGCGAGGAGCCCATCCACAGTGTCAAACTCCATAAAGCGGCGGTGGACCACCACCAATGCATCATGTACTACATCTTCCGCCGCTTCCGGCAGCCGATATCTCGCCAGGCTTAGAAACCTCGTGCGCAGAAACGCGAATACCTCTTCCTTGGCACCGTCGTTACCTTCAATAGCCTGCCTCAAGAATAGCGACAGCTCTTGGGCAGTAACGCGTCTGGTGGGCCAATATGACATGTCCAGCCTGGATCCACAAAGACTCGAAAACGGCAATCGTGATTTCGATACGAAAGTTAGCACAACCACAACTAGCTGAACCTCGCGGTCAAGGAGATGTGATCTTGGTGTCAGCAACACTTGCGCGGCTATCTTATAGCAGAAATGAACTCGGTAAGCAAGATAGCGATACATTTGGAATAATCCTTACGCGTCTTTTCGTTCCTTCACGAACGCTTCGGACGGCAACACTCTGAAAGCTGGCCCACAGTCGACCCAACCGGGCAACCGCCGTCCATAAAGAGAATCCCTTCTGATGAATGCGGCACCACGTGCTAGCTCGCTGTGGATTTCGACTGGACAATCAACGCTTCGCTTCCGGCGCCTACTTCGTCGTTGCGGCCGAAAAGAAATACACGGCGTTAAAGGACGAGAAGGGATCCTTCAATGCGGCCAAACACATCCAGTTCAATTTCGGAATTGACCTCGCGCCGAAAGAAACGGGTTCGACGTGGGCCAAGTTTCCCGCTCCTCCCGCCGATGTCGATAAGGTAACGCTTTATCTGCCGGGCGCTCCGCCCATCGAGGATGTTGCTATCGGAAAGTAAGGCATCTCTTTCAACGAAGAATGAGTCCGTCGCGTAACGGATCATCCGGAGCAATCAGAAACTCGTGACGCCCGGTGATCCACGCGCTGCCTTCGACCTCTGGAACGACCGCGGAGTAGTCACCGAAGCTCATTTCGCGAACGACTCGTCCGGTGAAGCGCGTTCCGATCAGGCTTTCAATCACAAAAGGCTCGCCGATCGCGAGTCTGCCTTTCGCGTGCTCGAGCGCGACTCGGCCGCTCACACCGGTGCCCGTCGGCGAGCGATCGACTTCACCCTCAGCGAAGACGCATACGTTGCGGCTGTGTGCGCCTTCAGCGAGAGGAGGTCCGTCGATGATTGTCCCGTAGAGAAATCCGAGGTCCTCTTCGAACGGATGTTTGATCTCGATTGAATTCATCACCGCCTGTTTCACGGCCATGCCGGCTTCGATCAACTTGCGGAATTGTTCGGGGATGACCTGCACACCAAGGTCACTCGCCTTGCAGTAGGCATAGAACGCTCCGCCGAACGCGACGTCATAGCGGACGTCACCAACGCCGGGAACATTGACCGCTTGATCAAGCTTGTATGCGAATGACGGGACGTTCTCAAAGCAGACGCTGCGGACACGTTGTCCGGCGAACGCGGCTCGCGCAGTCACGCGGCCGGCTGGTGTGTCGAGTTTAATACTCTCGCGGGGTCCGAGCATTCCTGTTTCGAGCAGCACCGTCACAAGCGCGATCACTCCGTGTCCGCACATCGTGCTGTACCCTTCGTTGTGCATGAACAGCACGCCAAGATCGCCGTCCGCTGTGACCGGGTCAGTGAGAATCGCGCCGTACATGTCGGCGTGGCCGCGAGGCTCGAACATCAGTGCCCGGCGGATGTGATCGAGGTTCTCTCGAGCATAGCGGCGCTTCGCGAGAATAGTGTCGCCCGGAATTGGGGGGAGACCCGCTGTGATCACGCGCAAGGGCTCACCGGCGGCGTGCGCGTCGATTGTGGTTATGCGAGTCCAATCGGTTGGAGGGATCCAGTGCATGTTGAATCAAGGAATAAACCGTCGAGGACGCGGAGGAAAACCTCATCCTCTGAGTCCTCGGCGGTTACTATTTTTCGGTGGGGGGCGGGCCGTAAAACTTCCAGCTCGAAACGAATTCGGGAGTCAGCTTTTGCTTTGTCAGGCTCGCGCGCACCATTTCAATCGGAATGCGATTCTCTTTCAACACCGCATCGTGAAATGCGCGATTCGTCATCTTGCCCGAATCAACCAACTCACGACGCAGCCCGCGAAGCTGGAGACCGCCGAGCAAGTACGCGCATTGATACAACGGCCCATACGCTCCGCCAAACGAGCGGCGCACTTCTGCGGTTGCGTTGTCGAGTTCGTGGCCGACTTTCTTGACCA
>UEXS01000555.1_pt1 | contig 29509 bp, 26 predicted proteins | sample 4301141 | NCBI WGS metagenome assembly UEXS01 (sample SAMEA4773178, study PRJEB27434) | metagenome | biome: 2259; feature: agricultural soil; material: soil | place: USA | collected 2014-09 | depth 0.25 m
AGTTAAGCCCTACGGAGCCGATGGTACTGCACGGGTAACTGTGTGGGAGAGTAGGACGCCGCCGGGATTAATCTCATAGAAAGCTCGCTGGCATAACGTCAGCGAGCTTTTCTGTTATGTGGATGCTTCTTTTCTTTGTCGTCTCTCATCGTCGTCGTCTTTCATCGTCGAAAGTCCGCGAGCTGACAACAGCATAACCAAGCTCGCGTTCTTGTCTCCCGTACTGGTGAATCGTTATAGTGAAGGCCGGCAAATAGAAAGTGAATAATAATTGATGGCTAAGAAATCATATAACATCATCGCGCTTCCCGGAGACGGGATCGGGCCGGAAGTGCTGGCTTGCGCATTGAGCAACTTGCGAGCGGCCGGCTCCGTCTCAGGCGTCGATTTCAAGATAGAAGAAATTGAATGCGGCGGGCACTACTACGTCGAGCACGAAACCGAGTGGCCTGAAGGCTCCTTCGAAAAATGCCAAGCAGCAGACGCGATTCTGCTGGGCGCTGTAGGCCACGATGTTGACGGCAAGACCGTTTTCACGAAGCCAGGTAAACCCTATGCTGAACCTCAACTGGCAGGCTTCGCTCAGGTCATCGGGAACAGGAAGAAACTTGATCTCTACGCGAATGTTCGGCCCGTGAAACTCTATCCCGGCGTCACGCACAAAATTCATGGCAAACTCAAGCAGGTATGGGAAGCAGGCAAAGTCGACTACGTAGTTGTGCGCGAAAACACTGAAGATGCGTACACGGGAGAGATAGAAGTGATCGAGGACGGCCGCGTGACTCCCATTCGCATCACTCGGCGCGCAACCGAGCGCGTTACTCGGTTTGCCTTTAATCTCGCGCGTCGACGCAACAAGCAATTGAAGGTGACGTGTGTCGACAAATCGAACATTATTGGCGCCCACCGATTTTTCCGCGACGTTTTTCGTGAGGTTGGTGAGCTTGAATTCCCCGACCTGACGCTGGACTATGCTTACGTCGATGCGTTTTGTCAGTGGCAGATCCGTAATCCGGAATGGTACGACGTCGTTGTTGCCCCCAACCTCGCCGGGGACATCATCAGCGACAACGGAGCCACAACCGCGGGTGGTCTTGGGCTGGCCGTCGGAGGCAACATCGGGGACGAGCACGCGATGTTTGAGCCGATTCACGGAAGTGCTCCAAAACATGCAGGCAAGGACCGAGCGAATCCGCTCGCGGCGATCCTCTCAATGCAGATGATGCTCGATTGGCTCGGGACCCGGCATAATGACGCACGGCTAACGCGCGCAGCCGGGATTGTCGAAGCGGCCGTCGCGGCAGTGATCAAAGATGGCAAGACACTGACTTACGATCTGGTCGGCGAGCAACGAGCTGCAAAGTGCAGCGAAGTTGGAGCGTCAGTCGAAGAGGAAATAAGAAGAATCGCAGCCGAGTGAGCCGCACAATGCATGCAGGTCTCACGAAACAAGGCGCCGCGGTGGTGGTATGGCAGACGGAGAACTTAAATACCGCCGGGACTCTTTGTACTTGGTTTGACTGAGGTAAGACTGGCGAGTGGATTTAGTCACCTAGCGTGCTCTGTTCACTCACCCCAACCCATTCAAACAACTGTTGGGTTGCACCATCCGGACGCGACAGGACCGAACACCATTCAGGACGATCGTTCCTTCAGCTTCGCGCTGCCGGAGCCTGTTTGACTTGGACTGGTATCGTTAGGTTCTCTGGCGCTCGTGTCATTGCGACATAGTCTCTGAAGTAAATCTCCCTCCGAGCAAGTTCTTCTTCCCTAATTCGGAAGTCGGCGGGAAAAGCTCTTGCGGGAATTATCGCAACAATTTGCGTGAAAGCGCGCAAACCTCGAATCGTTGGCCCCCCGGCGGTGGTGAGAATCGTCATCCGGTGGCTTACAGCGTCGGAATGAGTGTTGCACGGCATCCAGAAGGGTAGATGAAACGTTAGTCCGTTAATATCGGGTACAGTGGTCGATAGCCAGCGCTAGAAGGACACATGGTCAGCAAACTCGTTCCCACAACGGAGTCCTCCAGGAGGGTCGAGCCCGCCGGCTCGTTTGACAGGCCAGAGTCAAAACGGATTAGCCCCAGAGAAATATTACTTGCCGCGTTGTCAGCGCTCGCAATATTCACGGTGTTGCTCCTCAGGCTGCCGTATCGCTTGCCAATAACAAACATTCTATTTTCGACGCTCGCCTTAGGCTCGTTCTATTTCTATCTGAGATTGAGGTTGAAAATCCGTGTGCCCGCGGGGATGATTCTGTGTCTTGTGTTCTCGATAGCGGTGGACGTCATCGGCAATCGGTATGGCTTGTTCAGTCAGAGGATTGGATTATTCCCCTACGATATCGTCACCCACTTCGCGGCAAGCGGGCTGTCGTTTCTTCCTGTGATGTGGCTGGTGATAAAGATCATCCGGCGCTTCAGCTACCGACTGCCGTTGGGGTTTGTAACATTCTTTTCGGTAACGACCGCCTTTAGCCTCGCCGGTTACTATGAGATCACAGAGTTAATCGACGAGCGCTTGCTCGGCGGCCACCGGATATGGACACCGCGCGATACTGTCCAGGATCTGGCCGCCGATCTCGTAGGCATAGTCATCGCCGCGGTTTGCTACAGCCTTGCCATCAGAAGGCGATGGCGAATCGACAACTTCAACCTCGATCACTCCCAGCACTAATCGTCGACTATCGTTCCTTTGCCGCCGCCGAAACGCTCTTCATGGATGTGAACCAATGGCGCGAGCCCGGCCCTTCACTGTACAATGAATCAAGCAGCTCTTCAGGCGCGTGCCGGAATGTAGCGATAGGCTGTTTGTTGAAGTGAGTATTTGCAATGCCATCTGCGTTTTCTCATGCCGTCGCATCCATCGCACTAGGTCGAGCGTACACAACACGTCCCCTTCCTATCCGATTCTGGGTATTATCCTGCCTTTGTGCGATGGCTCCGGATATCGATGTTTTAGCCAATCGGTTCGGCTTCGACTACACGACTATGTTCGGGCACCGCGGGCTAACGCATTCGCTGTTCTTTGCGATGGCGCTGAGCGGAATAGTCGTCTTGCTATTCTTTAGAAAACCGGTTGACGGAATGATGAGTCGACTCGCGCTGTTCGCATTCTTCTTCGCGGCTACTGCGTCACACTCAGTTCTCGATGCCATGGTTGATGGTACCTTGGGAGTAGCCTTCTTCGCGCCGTTTAGTTCGGCACGTTTCTTCCTTCCGTGGCGGCCAATTGTATCGTCACCCATAGGGCTAGCGTTCTTCAGCTCCGCGGGCGCGACGACGATCTTAAATGAATTTACCTGGGTGTGGATTCCGTCATTCGTAGTTATTCTAGCGCCGTGGTTGTGCAACCGGTTCCTAACCAAACGCTCATCTCCCGATCAAGAACTCGAACGCGCACAGCGTCCCGTGTTTTTCCAGCCTGAGGATTAACCACGCCGCTAGAGGCCCTATCCGATAGAGCGGTTCGTCGGCGACCGCTCCGAAAAAGGACCTTCGTACTCAAGCATCTGAACCACACAATACTCATCCGCCTCCACTGCCGAAGGACCCTTAGACGACAGGCCGCCTGGACTATTCACGCGTGCTGCGCGCCGCGCAATATTGCTCAAGGTGCCCGGATCTGGCCGGGGAAATAGACCCACAGTCATCGACGCCGAACGCATACCAGCAGATAGGGGGGGTACAAACGTTGCGTTGGATATCGTATTTCCCCGAGAGTTCGCAGCGATCATCCCGGGGCTGCGGCGGTGTCGATAATATTAGCCGCCACTTGCCATTCAGGAGGCATTGTCATGAAGATTCTAGTTGCAATCGACTCGTCCGAATTCTCTGAGGCGGTGATAACAGAAGCAGCAGCACGTCCATGGCCAGCCGATAGCGTTCTGGTGGTGCTAACAGTTGTTGATTTGTTTGCGCTTACTTCAAGCGTTGGGTATCTCGAGCCGTTTATGAAGAACGAAAACGACGCGGCGCGAGCGTTGGTACAGTCCGTAGCGGAGAAGCTGGCGCCGCACGGAATTGAAACGGTTACTCAAGTCGTTGAAGGCTACCCGGCAGCAAGCATCGTCGAACAGGCAAAGCTCTGGAACGCAGACTTCGTGTTTGTGGGTTCGCACGGACATGGCGGCATTGCCAGGCTTTTTCTTGGGAGCATCGCGAAGGAAGTTGTAAGAAATGCGCATTGCTCCGTTGAGATCGTTCGTCCTGTCGTGGCGCGCGAAGGGAAAGCGGGCGGCAAGCGGATTCTCCTTGCCAGTGATGGGTCGGCTTATTCGGAGGCTGCCGCTCATTCGGTTGCCCGGAGACCGTGGTCCGGGGGAACGGAGTTCAAGATTGTAAGCGTTATAGATCAAATGATCCCGGTTATGGATCCGTGGCATGCATCCGGCGATGTGATTGAGCAGATACTCATCCAGAACCAGAAACAATGCGATGAGGCTGTCGCCTCCGCCGGCAAAATCCTCGCCGGCGCTGGCTTAGCCGCGAGCACCTCTGTACTCGGCGGTAACCCGAAGTGGACGATAATCGACGAGGCGAAGGACTGGAGTGCGGACCTCGTTGTGCTTGGTTCACACGGACGCCGGGGTTTAACTCGAGTTCTGTTGGGCAGTGTCTCCGAAGCCGTCGCTATGAATGCCCCGTGCTCAGTAGAGGTAATTCGGTCGCCGGAGTTACTAGACAAGCAGTGAGATGAGCCACGCGCCATGATATTTGCGATTGACTCAAGACGTGGGTCGGCGTCGAGGCAATGATGACCACAAGCATGATGGGCGCTTCCATCAACTCCGCCATTCTCGTGCCGAAATGCGGGACGATCCATAATATGCGAACGGATCCAAGCAGGAAGCCCGCTACGAATACGAGAGCGAATAGAGTACGCCAGCCTTCAGCACCCGCATGGAAGACGCCTTACTTGCCGTGCGCTCTTTCTCGGCTTCTATGGAATTCACTAGACCGATCCTCCATGCTCAGCGGGCGTCCGGATCAAGCAGTGGAGAGAGCGCCCGCGCTTGCTGGCTGCCTCCTGCGAGCAATCGACTTCGTTGCTTCCACGAAAAGAATTGGAGCGATGATTGCCCCGCCCGCGATTAGCCAGTCAGTTGGCGTAAGCCGTGTGGTGTTCAGTACGCGCGCAATGGGCGCTACATAAATTGCGATCAATTGAAGCCCTATCACGATCGCGGTTGCGAACCAGACGAGAGGATTGCGATTGAGTCCGTCGAACGCGGATCGAGTGCGCGAGCGGCAATTGAACATATGGCCCAATTGAACTCCGATCAGCGCCATCAGAGTGATCGTGCGTGCGTGCGCCCCTTCGCCATAAACATCAAGCGCCCACCCATAAGCTGAAAGTGTAATCGCCGCCAACAGCACAGCCTGCCAGGCTATCAGCACAAGTAAATCGGGTGACAACAACGAAGATTCGCGCGAGCGTGGCGGTCGCTGCATCATTCCAGGAGCGGCTGGTTCAACTGCGAGTGCAAGCGCCGGAAATACGTCGGTAACAAGGTTCACCCAGAGTATTTGAAGCGGCAGAAGCGCGAGCGGCCAACCAGCCGCGATGCTCACGAAGATCACGAGTACTTCGGCCACATTGTGCGAGAACATCATATGGACGAACTTTATTATGTTCGCGTAAACGGTGCGGCCGCCTTCGACCGCTTTCAAGATGGTGGCGAAATTATCGTCCGCCAGCACTACATCCGCTGCCTCTTTTGCCGCCTCCGTTCCGCGCTCGCCCATTGCGACGCCAATGCTGGCGCGCTTCAGAGCTGGCGCGTCGTTGACGCCGTCACCAGTGACGGCAACCACCTCGCCAGCATGAACGAGAGCTTCCACAATACGCAGCTTGTCTTCGGGCGAGACTCGAGCGAACACGTTCACAGTTCGAGCGAACTCCGCCAGGCGATCGTGGGTGACGCCGTCAAGATCACGAGCGTGTAACGCCTGGACTTCCTGATCGCCATTCAACCGCAGCTCGCGAGCGATGGCTCTGGCAGTGTTCAATTGATCGCCTGTGAGCATAACAACACGGATGCCTGCGGCGCGCGCCTGTTCGACCGCTCGCGGGACTTCGGGGCGCGGCGGATCTATCATCCCAACAAACCCTAGAAACGTGTATCCACCTTCCAGGTGAGCTTTCGATTCCATCTCGGGAAGTGCTTCGAGCGGGAGTTGATCTCCGATTCCCTCGAGCGTCTTTTCAGCAAGAGCAAGCACTCGCAAAGCCCCATCAGCCATTTCGTTGTTAACGGCAAGAAATCGCTCCCGAACTTCTCGATCGAGCGGGGACAATCTAGACCCGGCATCCAGGTAGTGAGTGCAAACATCAAGCACGACCGCGGAAGCCCCTTTGATAGCGACAAGGTATATTCCCCGCGCGCCCCGATGAACGGTGATCATTCGTTTTGTGCAAGCGTCAAACGGGACCTCGATCATTTTCGGATACTCGGCGCGCAGCCGAGAAACGTCGACGTCCATCTCCGCGGCTGCCACAAGCAAGGCGGTCTCAGTCGGATCCCCAATAGCGCGCGAGTCGGCCGCAAGGGCCGCTTCATTGCAAAGCACGGTCGCGCGAACGGCGCGGGCAAGCAGGTCGTTTCCTTCGCGCAGTGGTTGCGATTCGCTTGGCACGATTCTACTTCCATCGGAGAGGCAGTACTCTCGCACCGTCATTCGGTTCTGAGTGAGCGTGCCTGTCTTGTCGGCGCAAATTATGGAAGTGCTGCCCAGCGTTTCGACCGCCTGGAGCCTTCTGACGATCGCGTTCTCACGTGCCATGCGGATGACGCCGAGCGCCAGGATGAGGGTAGTGACTGCCGGAAGCCCTTCCGGCACAGCGGCCACGGCAAGGCTTATTGCAACCTCGGCCATCAACCATAGGCCATCCCCGCGTAACCACCCGGTCATCATCACCACAGCAGCGATAATCAGCACAACATACACAAGCCGATGACCTAGCTGCGCCAGCCGCCTTTCGAGGGGAGTTGACTCATCGGGTGCTTCGGCGACGAGCTTGCCGATTCGGCCTAGCTCAGTCAAGGCGCCGGTCGCGGTGACTACGGCGATCGCGTGCCCACGCGCGACCGCTGTGCCGAGATAGAGCATCGACGTTCGTTCCGCGAGCGGGGAATCGCTGCCGACCGCCGTCGACGACTTTTGGACTGGAACGCTTTCGCCAGTCAGAGTCGACTCGTCAGTGCGTAGGCTTCCAGACTTTATCAGCCGCGCGTCCGCAGGAACCCGGTCTCCCGCATTGAGAATGATGACATCGCCAGGAACCAGGTCCGCATCATCGACCTTTGTCTCGTGTCCATCACGGCGTACACGGGCGGATGCGCGCGCCTGGCGGCGCAAAGCATCGAGAGCGCGGCTGGCTTTCCACTCGGTGGCAAATCCGACCAGCGCATTGACTATTAGAACCACAACGATGGCCAGGGCCTCGACTGTGTCTCCGGTGACCCATGCGATAAGGCCGGCGGCTGCGAGCAATGCGATGATGAGGCTGGCGAACTGCCGCAGGAGGATGCGCCATGCCGCTCGCGGGCGGATGGTTTGAAGCGCGTTTACGCCGAAGAGTTTGCGTCGTTCGTCTGCCTCAACCAAGCTTAGGCCACGGTTGGGATCAACCCTTAGCGTCTGAGTGACGGCCGTTGCGCTCGCTGCATACGGATACCGTTCGGCATTGACACTTGCGTGCTTCTGACCGGTCTCTACCAATTCGCCGGCGTTTCTATGGAGTGCGCTCACAATCCCGTCGCCGGGTTCCAGTCGAATAGAAAGATCACTGGAACCCGGCCTCGTTGCGTTACACCGATGCTCCGGAAACTGGTTTCAGAACATCGGATCGACAAACAGATTTTCGTCGACTGCCCGCACGCCCGGCGCGTGGCTGACGATTCCGAGGATTGCCCGCTTCTCGGCCCACGACCGGACAGGGCCTGATAGTTTGACCTCGTTGTCGTGGACTTCCACTTTTATATGTCGAGCCTCGCGCTCCGCCCTGCGTTCGAGAGCCTCTTCTATGGCCTCTCGAACCTGTTCGGCGTTGATCTTTACAGGCTTCACTTCAATCCTGTTAGTAAGGCCGCGCACACCGGCGAGTCTGCGAACGATGCGCTCGACGTCCTCGCGCTCGCGGAACAGAGCGACGACGCCCTCAAGAGTCACCCAGCCATTCGACACCGTGGACTTGATTCGTTCCTGATCAACCCAGACATCCCATTCCAGCGCGCTCCGTAATGCCAGAGCGATCTCGGCATCGGTGCGCGCCATGTTCTCTGGAACTCGCACCTGTATTTCGTTCGCCACGTCGAGAACACCAAACACGCGGTGTGCAGCTTCTTGCGCCGCCAGTTTCTTGGCGTAGCTGGATAGCAGTCCGGTCAGGGTCACAATTCCGCGATCGACGGTTACACCGACCTCGGTTTCTTCAACTCGAGTGTCCCACTTCAACTCGCGGAGCACTTCTTGTTGGATCCGTGAATCGCTCTTCGTTTGCATCTTTGCTGACATAGCAACACCTCCCTTGCACCCATACACTCCTGAAACCTCTTCAACGAACGTGCGCCGCTCGCGGCTTGGAAAGCTAGAGGAGATTCGCAAGCAACCTCCAGGCTACTTCCTGCCCGCATGAGTCTTACGTTTGCCTCCGCCTTTGATCCCGCCGGCTTGCTGACCGCCCATTCCGCCTCCGCTCTTGCCGCCTTTGCCGCTGCGCTGAGTTGCCGCGCCAGCTCCGGTTGGCATGTGTTTCATCACGTCATGGGCGGTGCTGGCGCCGGCAGAATTAAGCTTGCGGATGTATGGCACGAAGAGGTGTTCAGCCGACTCCTCTTCCGCTGCCAACATGCGTTTGATTAGGCTGGGATCGGCGTTCTCTTTCATTCTGTCACTCATGAGTCCGCCTCCTCGAAGATCCTTACAACCTCTGCTCTAAACTTTCGCGGTTCTGTACTGCTTCTTCTCGATCGGGTGGCGGTGCTCGCAAACCGCCTTGAGGGTGCTGACAACGTCCTCGTAGTTGAGTGTAGGTGTCGTTTTGCCATTTGGATGCATCGCATGCAGCGCGACATCATTGAGCGACAAAATCCCTTTAACCTTGCCTTGCGCGTCGATCACAGGGAGCCTATGCACTTTTTCCTTTCGCATGAGCTTAAGCGCGGCGTGGACATCCTCATCGGGAGAAGCTGTGAAGAGCTTTCCGGACATGACTTCCTGCACTGGAATCTCTGCGGCTTGGCGGTTTCTCGTTCCCAAGGCAATCGCAATGTCGCGATCGGTGATCACTCCGATTGCCTTTCCCCCGTCGCTCACGATGGGGAGCACGCCGCAGTCGTTTTCCCACATGATGGCTGCCGCCGCGGCCAGATTGGTTTCCGGGCTACAGGACTTTACGTCCTCGGTCATAACGTCGTGGACTCTCATGACATCTCCTTTTTATGGCGAATCGCTGCAAATCAGGTGAGTGCCTGGTAAGAGCGTTCCAACATTCAGTTGCGAGCACTTTGCGTTGAGCTTGCCCGCTTAGAGCGCGGGGATTCCAATCGCGATTTGAGTATAGAGAGAACTTGTCAGCGAAAACTATGACTGCTATCACGACCGGCGGTGACAACTGTCACAAGCCAGAAACAACCGCGTGATCTGAGCGATTCGCCCGCTAATTGCTCCCGTGAGTCGCGCGGTAATAATTCCTCAGCCAATGCGTGAATCAACGCACTCCGTACGACTGATCAATCGAATATCAATTGGAATGCGGGGTACGGCTGTTGCACCAAGTTGATGAACGCCGGAGGAAACGATGCGAACCTGTGACTGCAATGAGCGACACGGCCGGCGGCGGATCGTCTTGACCGGTGGTCCTGGCGCAGGCAAGACCGCGGTTCTTGAATTGATTCGCCAATCCTTCTGCGCGCACGTTAAGGTGCTTCCGGAATCGGCCGGTATCATTTTTGGAGGAGGGTTCCCGCGCGGCGAGGCGATTGAGTTTAGAGAATCAGCACAACGCGCGATCTTCTACGTCCAGCGCGAACTCGAAAACATGGCGGATACCGAGAACCCGGCAATTGTATTGTGCGATCGCGGGACCGTTGACGGCGCCGCCTATTGGCCCGGCGGCGTGGGGGAGTTCTTTTCCTCGCTCGGCACGGATCTGGACAAACAGATCGGTCGCTACCACGCAGTCATTCATCTTCGAACGCCGCCCATGGATGGGGGGTACAATCGTAGCAATCCTCTGCGGATTGAGACAGCCGAGCAGGCGGCGGCAATTGACGCGCTAATCGCCCGGATGTGGGAACGGCATCCTCGACGCTTCATTGTGGACGCCTCCGCGGACTTCCTAACAAAAGCAGCCCGATCGCTCGAGATACTCCGAAATGAAACTCCGGAGTGCTGCAAGCATCATATCGGGCCGCCTCTCGAGTCTGCCCTTGATAAAGACGATTGAAGTGTTAGAGGCTACCGTGTGATCCCCGACTCAATCAATATTGCTACCCGATAATCTATGTCAGGGACTGGCGATTGTATTACGACGCCGCTGAGTCCTTCTCTTATCCATCTCACTTTTGTAGTCTCGGCTTCAAATGTTCACCGACCAGGATGGCTGCCGGATACAACACCTCCTCTTCATTCTGCGCGTGCAGCATCAATGCCTCAGTGAAGCCGATATGCTCAGTCTTGCCTTCCCTTCGTGCCGCCTCAGCCAGTTGCTTTAGCGCAGCTACGACAGCGTTGTGCTCCTCGAGCATTTGAGGAAGCTCTGCTCTCAGCTTATCGGTCATCGCGACGACGTCTTTCATTTCGGGTGTAACTTTTCCCTCGGACAACTGGCGAAGCAGCCCAAGCGGAGGCAACGCGTATTCTTCCTCTTTGACGAAATGAGGGTGCAGGAGCCTGGCCACTGCCTCCGCAGCGCGTGCTGTGGCGCCTCCTGAATTGACGGCCTTTGCCAGTTGTGTGTGAAGCTCTTCGTGTTCCGACTTCAATGACCGCGGGATCTGTAGTCTCATCGTCTGGTCCTTTCTAGCTTGCTTGTGTTCTCCCGGGCCCTTGGCCGCCTCCTCGCCGGATACGAGAAGCCAAAGAAACAGAAGAGCGAAGGACATGAGTCTTAGGGCGTTCCGGAAAAACATGCATTGATCCATTTCAACCTCCTTCGACAGTTGAGTGAAGAACTCTCGGGGCCTCAGCTCCCTCTAGCTTTCTGTGCAGTCGCTCGCTCAATCGCGATGCCAATAGACCCGGGCGAGTTTGTTCTCGTGCGAAAAGTCATAGCGGACCTCGCCGTCGAACGCCTTGTCCATCGCATGCCCTAATCGCTGCGCAAGATGTTCTGTTGTGGTGGCGACAACAAGGCGACCGTTCTCATCTGTATCCACGCTCATTATCCGAGCAAGTGGATTGTCAACGGCCGCGCGCGCAGCCTCATTCTCAAGGAGATGCTCGATCTCCTGCCGGTGCAATGGGAGAAAATCGCCAGAGATGTAAACAAACCCGGCAGGAAGCCCCTCCTGTTTCTTTTTGCATCCGGGGCACACAGTGATCGCTTGCGGATGCCAGTGCTTGTGCTTGCCAACCCTTGTTGTTGAGCCGGCCGGCTTCCAGCGCCGATCAGAGTAAACCGCCCCGCAGAGGCCGCATTTCGCCGGTTCGCTCGGTGCACGCGAGCCACGGTGGCGTCCGGCATCGCGGTCAACACGCTTGGAGAAAGTCGCATTCGAATATACCTTTTTGCTTCGCATGGTTCATCGCCCCTTCGGTTGAGCCATCTGCTTTTATCAACACGTATTCGCATAGCCGCAACAATGGCAATTGCGCTTAGACTTTTCACTTACAACGTTTCTCTGCATCCTCGTTGTGAACGCTCAGTTCACCACCTGAAGATGTATCAGGTTCCGTCAAGCTTGTATGTGCGCGCTGTCACCATCCCTTCCCGAGGGCTGCGACTGAGTGAGCGCCCTAAGCCAGCCAGATCTCGGCTATGAGGTTTAGCAACGCTGAGGATTCCCCTCTTCAAGTGTACTTAGACAATACCGAAGCCTTGCTCGACGCCACGGAGCGCTGCGGAGAAAAGAAGTTGCGTCAGCCATCACTACGAGGTGTGATGGCTGTCATATTTCTCAGAAAGAGACAATGCTATAGTGGACACGCTCGGTTGGAGACAACCGGGTACGGTTCCGAGAGGTTTTGGTTGAAGTCTTCTGGTTCGCGTTGAGTTGATGCTCCGCAAGGTGCCTTAACAAAAACGCGTAACCTTAACACGAGGTTGAGGCTCGCAAGGGCTTCGGTCGTTAGCGCTAAGGGCCAGAAACGAATGCCGGAATCACTTGGGACCGTTTTCTCCTTGGGGACTCTCAAATGGAGTTCAAAGCGAAATGACACGCGGGAGCGGCATCAACGTAACCGGTGCTTTGGCACTGATTTGTATTCTCGTGGGTGCTTGCTCCCTCACAATGGCGCAAGCTGACCGAGAGTTCAAAGATGAGGCGAACGGTTTCATGATCACACTGGTCGGGAACTGGCGAGCTGTACCATACACGGATGCCGTTGGCCGCCAAAAAACCGAATTCGTCTATGAGAACCGAGATCAGGGATTGCTGAGGATCACGAGAGACAATCTCAGGGGCAGCACCCTGCACGATATGGTTCGCCGCGAAATGGACGAATTTGCGTTTTGTAACTCATGTGTATTCGCCGGCCAGGAAGCATTCGCCGGCGGTTCTCTGAGAGGCATCCGAGTCGCTCTTTACTACATTGAGGGCGGCCGCAGAATAGTCGGCACATTCTATTTTCTGCAGGAGCGAGAATCTGTGTGGATCCTGCGCTTCAACGGGCGACCTGGGTCCTCCGGGATGGGCCACGAGATCACCGATGCCATGGCCCGCAGTTTTTGCTCGGTAGGCGCTCTATACTACAGGCACAGCAGCAGGAAGCCTGACGCGGACTGCCGTGTCGACAAGCCGACAGCAATGGTCCCTCAGAGGCTCCACAGGATGTGCGCCGTCAGTCAGTATCAGTCACCGCGACTTTCGAATGCCTTATCATGCTCCAGCAAAAGAACAGACCTTCGTTGGAAGGCTTGAGGTCCAACACCGTGCCAGCAACAAAAAAGCAGGTGAAGCGTAACGTTATTCCCGCAGGGGGCTACTCCACCGCTACCGGTGAAGGCGCGATCGCTTGCTGTGCTCAAGACATCCAAGAGCGAGAGCGGGCCGAAGACGCGCTGCGGGAGAGCGAAAAGCGATACCGGCTCCTTTTTGAAAGCATTCCACAGCCAACCTGGGTGTTTGATACCGAAACACTTTCGTTTCTCACCGTCAACGAAGCTGCCGTCAGCTTGTACGGGTACACGCGAGAAGAGTTTTCGTCCATGACGATCAACGATATTCGGCCGCCCACCGAAGGTCCTGCACTGATGGATAGGCTCAGCAAAATCGGTGTCGGAGTAAATCAAGCCGGTATTTGGAGGCACAGAAAGAAGGATGGAAGAGAGATCGATCTGGAAATAATAACGCACGACTTAACCCTTTCCGGCAGGTCAGCAAGGCTTGTGCTCGCAAACGACGTGACCGAACGCATTCGTGCTGAAGAACGCCTTCACGAACAGGCCGAGTTGTTAGACCATGCGCAGGAAGCAATCCTTGTTCAAGATCTTGAGGGCCACATTCTTTTTTGGAACAAGAGCGCCGAGCGGATTTACGGCTGGTCCACAGAAGAAGCGAGCGGTATGATCGCCGACGACCTTCTTAATCAAGAGCCCTCGTCTCGACTCGAGGAGGCAAACCGTGCCGTATCAGAGAAGGGTGAGTGGATCGGCGAGCTCCAACAAATGACCAGGGCTCGCGAAACACTTCTTGTGGAGAGCCGTTGGACGTTGGTGCGTGATAGCCAAAGTCAGCCCAAGTCTATCCTTGTGGTTAACTCGAACATTACCGAGAAGAGGAGACTGGAGGCGCAGTTCCTGCGGGTTCAGCGACTGGAAAGCATAGGCGCACTTGCTGGCGGAATTGCACACGACATCAACAACATCCTGTCGCCTATCCTTCTCGCCGTGCGAATGCTGCAGATGAAATTCCCCGATGCGGACAGCCAGCGATTTCTCAATATACTTCAACACAATACAGAACGCGGCGGCGAGATGGTCAAACAGGTACTGCAGTTCGCAAGGGGAGTCGCAGGACAGAGGATTCTCCTGCAGCCTCTGCACCTTATCGACGAAGTAGCCAGGATGCTCAGGGAAACCCTGGCAAAATCGATCGAAGTCAAGACACTAATGCCCGGTGGAGTCTGGCCTGTTATCGGTGACCCGACCCAGCTGCATCAGGTGCTAATGAACTTGTGTGTAAACGCCCGCGATGCGATGCCCCGAGGAGGCCGGCTGACGCTTGCCGCAGAAAACTTCGTGATCGACGAGAGCTATGCACGAATGAACATTGATTCAAGGCCCGGACGCTATGTGCTAATTACGGTCGCGGACACCGGGGTGGGTATCCCGCCCGAAATCATAGAAAAGATTTTCGATCCGTTCTTTACTACAAAGGAGGCTGGATCGGGGACGGGGTTGGGTCTCTCAACTGCGATTGGAATCGTCAGAAGCCATGGCGGGTTCATCATCGTTTCTAGCCAGCCAGGAGCGGGCAGCGAGTTCAAGGTCTACGTTCCGGCCGCCGAATCACTGTCCAACGCACTCGCGCGCACGGCCGGACTTGATACCCAGAGTGGTCACGGCGAGTTGATCCTTGTAGTCGATGATGAAGCCGCTATCCGAGAAATCACCAGAAGCGCGCTGGAAGCCACTGGCTATCAGGTGCTCACGGCGAGTGATGGAACTGAAGCTGTAGCGTTATATGCTCAGCGTTCAACTGACATCAAGGTGGTGATTACCGACATCGTGATGCCTTACATGGACGGCTTTGCAACGATCCGAGCTTTACGTAAGCTCAACCCGTTCATCGACATAATTGTCAGCACGGGAACCGGCGACAAGAGTACCAATCCCGGAGACGACTCGGGCGTTAAAGCGGTTTTGTCGAAGCCCTACACGGCCGAAACGCTCCTGAAGACGCTGGCCGAGGTTCTCCATCCTTCGACCTGAGTCAAATGAAGATAGACCGCGCGCTTCTCGAAGAGTCCAACCAATTGGCGGTGGTCGCATTCCCAGGGAGCACACAATTCCGCTGCGCTGGCCGCTCGCATTAGTGTAGGCGGCTACTCAATGTCGTCGCAGCGAACTGAAGGTTCGTGCGCTCCCCAGGAATCGTACGTCTCTACTCGTTGCCGTCTTACGCATTCCGCTGTCCTTCAGCCCCGGCAGTTTGCTGGTCGCCATGCCCTGCCGTAAGACAACCAGGTAAGCGTTCGAAGGCCACAATCACGTCAGTCGTTAGTGAGCGCCTCCAAGACCAGAATCGCCCCCAACACGGCGCCCAGGATTACATACTTCCCATTCGAACGACGGCCGTATTGATAGCGGCGGTTGTAGCCGTCTTCGTAGCCACGACGGAAGCCCTCGCGGAAGTAATGGTTGTAGTCGTCCCGCTCCACGTAGTAGCCACTGTAGCCGTAGTTGGCGTCGCGATAGGCGTAAGAGTCTTCAAAGTTGTAGCCCCAGTGATCCTCGCGGTCTGCCTGTCCGGCGCGGAAGCCCTCCTCATAACCGTAGTTCACGGCCTGGCGCAACAGATTTGCGCCGTACTGGTTCGTCTCGTAGTAGCGGCCGCCACGAGAGTATCGAAAGCTAGGAGGCGTATAGAAGTACGGATCGCGCCCGTAATTGTAGTTACGCGCGTTTCGAAGACTCAATTGCTGCTGACGTAGACGCTGGAGATACTGTTGCTGGAAACGGTACTGCGCCATACGTTTCTGCTGCTGCAGCTCTGCCGACTGCCGTTGCGCAAGACGCTGCTGCTGATCCAGATGTTCGCGGTACTGCTCCAGCCGTTGCTGCTGCTGGCTAATACGTTGTTGCTGCTCCTGCTGTGAAAGGCGCTCCTGCTTCTGAGCTTTTTGCTGCTGCTTGGCCTGTTGCTGCTGTTGTTGCTGTTGTTGCTTCTGAAGTTCTTGCTGCTTCTGAGCTTTTTGCTGTTGCTTGACCTGTTGTTGTTGCTGTTCTTGCTTTTGAAGTTCTTGCTGCTTCTGAGCCTTCTGCTGTTGCTTGACCTGTTGTTGTTGCTGTTCCTGCTTTTGAAGTTCTTGCTGCTTCTGAGCCTTTTGCTGCTGCTTGTCCTGCTGTTGCTGCTGCCCAGCCTTTTGCTGCTGTTGGTCTTGCTGTTGCTTCTGAGCCTTTTGCTGTTGCTTGACCTGCTGTTGTTGTTGCTGTTTCTGGGCCTTTTGCTGCTGTTTGTCCTGCTGTTGTTGTTGCTGTTCTTGCTTCTTCTGAGCCTTGTTCTCGCTCTTCTGCTTTTGCTTGTCTTGGTTTTCCTGCTGGTTTTGTTCTGGCGGCGGTTGTTGCTGCGCGAGGGCCGGCAGGCTTCCACCCAACGACACCGCGCTAACTACGAGCGCCACCACCATTCGATTGAAGAAATTGCTTTTCATTGCTCGCCTCCTTAAGCGATCCGATCAGGCACGCACGAGCCGGTGCGACTCTAACTCGACTCCAGTTTGTCTGGACTGAAGGATTCTGGTGATCGGTAGTAACATTGCGGAAACATCCATCGGCTATGGTGCAACTGCCTTCTGCATAGCTCGCGCACCGTTGGCGCCGCCGGACGATCTCTAAACGTCCCGTTCTTGAGTAGGCTCTAGATACGGGCAGCGTTAATCCGCTTTGCTCATTGCAAAGCTACAGACATTCACGCAACAAAGATGCCAGTTGGGCGACCGCGCGTTTTGATGCAAATGGCTTGACGTATCCAATGCGCTTCAAACTCTCGCGCGGAATTCGCAGGCTCTTGAGGAAAAGCTCGCACAAGAGTTGGAAACTTAAGTGGGCGCGCCGATGACCGCCAGTAGATCAATTCTTCCGCTGGTCAAGCGACGCTCTCTCAAGTATGTGACAGTCGTCACGATTGAACCGAGTCTGGACAGCGCAGCATCTTCATTCAATCCTTGTCTCTTACTACCAGACAGCGTTGTGCGCTCGTCTTAAGGCTGTCACTCTCATCGGTATGAGTGTTGCTATTAGGGCTGGCGATACTGATTTTGAACCTGGAGAACGAGGGACAGAGTCTGCCTGCCAAAAGAAAGAATCTAAGAAAGGAAAATCAAATGTCTGTACTCCATCGTGAGAAACATCGTACACAGCACATAGGCTGGCTCCGCGCGGCCGTTCTGGGCGCTAACGACGGGATCGTCTCGACCGCCAGTCTGGTTGTCGGTGTGGCTGCGTCGAATGCAACACATAATGCGGTGTTGGTCGCGGCCGTCGCCGGCTTGGTTGCAGGCGCCATGTCCATGGCTGCGGGCGAGTATGTTTCGGTCAGCTCTCAGTTGGATACCGAGCAGCGGACATCGAACGTGAACGAAAGGAGCTCGCGGCCAATGAACCTACCGAGAGAAAGGAGCTTGCAGCCATCTACGTCAAACGCGGGCTCGATTCGATTTTGGCAAATCAAGTCGCAGAACAACTAATGGCGAAGGACGCCCTTGCGGCACATGCCCGCGATGAACTAGGCATCTCAGAAACCATTAGCACCCGACCTATTCAGGCAGCGTTTACATCGGCCATGACGTTTTCAGTTGGCGCCGCACTACCTTTACTCGTAGCTGTCATCGCCCCCGCCGCCAGCCTCGTGCTACTTGTTGCAGGAACTTCTCTATTCTTTCTCGCTCTTCTAGGCGCCTTGGCCGCTCAGACTGGCGGCGCTCGCATCCTGATCGGGATGGCGCGGGTCACATTCTGGGGTGCCCTTGCAATGGCAATAACGGCAGGCATAGGAGCTTTGTTTGGGACGGTTGTGTAAAGTTCAAAGGACCGAACGAAATCATGTTCAGGAATCCGTAATCATTGGTGCAGGCAATGCGCTCCGAGGCCGAGCTAGAAAATCAGGATGATTTGACCCCTCAGACAACAATGCTCTATGGAGAGGAGACTACGGCGAAACGCTTCACTCCACAAAGCCAGAAGAGGATGCCGCCCCATGACTGTCCGGAATGATGCGTTTGCAAAACGTCACAGCTCGGCGGACAGCCATGGGATTTGAAGAATTCCGGGCCAGGAGCCCCGCTTCTGGCATTAGACGGCGGATCGGCGCCCACTGAGGAGATTGAAGATCAACACTATTACTGCGATGACGATCAACAAGTGAATCAGGTTGCCCCCGATGCCGCCGATTAAACCTAACAACCACAGAATTAGAAGAATAATGATGATTGTCCAAAGCATAACAAACCCTCCAGGTCTGAGTTTTCGCCCTATGAGCACGTGCCGGCTACGCGATTCTCCGCGCTGCTCGACCCAAGCTACGTCATCGACGCAACACAGATGCCAACTGGCGTTTGCTCGCCGCGCGCAAATATCGTTGGGTCTCGTATGCGTCTTCATGAATCTCGCGCAGGATTCCCCATCATACGTGAGCAAAAGCGCGCGCCCGCAAATACGCGCGGATCGCCGGCGGCGCCGGCGAATCATTAAAAGACAAAAGTGTGATCGGCGGCGCCGCTCGAGTTATCGCGCGCTGACGCTCAGGTTGTATTCATTGGACTAATCCCGTTCGCTCAGGCTCACAGCTATTTCGCTCGCCGCTTTGAGTAGCTCTCAAGCGTAGCGGGAAAGGTTCGCACGGCGGCGGATGCGTTAACAATTCCGCCGTGAAGCACTGACTTCGCCTTAGCTCCTTCGCCGTAGACCGCGTTCATATCGTCATCGTCCAAAGTGATGACGACACCTTTCAGTTCCAAACCGGCGAATAAGCCTTTGCTCCGCGAGTAAGAAAGAATCTCTGCATCCATCAGTCCTAACCTTCTCGTCTGAATCGGAGCGGCCCATTTGAATGAGATCACCCATGGGCTTCGGTTCAACGTCGCGCCCCCGCGCCTTCGGACGCGGATTCCCTCATCGATTCTCGACCCTGGCCCCGTCGGCGATTTGATTTGTCGGATGCACAATAACCGCGGCGCCTGCGTCGATACCGCTGAGCACCTCTGCTTCAAACTGGCTCCTGTGGCCTATTTCAACTTCGCGCCGAATCGCCTTGCCGTTCACCACTACGAACACACTCCATCCATCACCGTGACGGAATAATGCACTCGAAGGGACCTTCAACACGCTTTCAGCTTCCCATATGATTATTCTGGCTTCGACACGGTAACCGTCGCCCAAAGGTCCGGGCGGGTCCACAAAGTCAGCCACCACGTTAGCGCGCTGCTCTTCGATTCCAAGAGCCGAGACTTTAGTGAATGCCGACGGCTCGACGGTTCGAACTCGGGCTCGTATCGCAGCTTCGCCGCCCCAGTTCTTCAGAAGCATGGCCGCGCCCGGTTTCACCTTGACCGCATCCGTCGAAAGCAAATCGACAACGACCTCGAGCTTGCGCGGATCACCTACGCTCATGACAGGTGCTCCGGAGGTCACTACCCGCTCGCTTTTCTCAATAACCCGAAGCACGCGCCCACGAACAGGCGACCGCAAGGTCACAAGTCTGCTTGCTCCGCTTTGGCCGGATTCAACCGCTAGCAGGCCGGCTTTCGCGACGTTTACCTCAGAAGCCGCAGCCTGAGCTTTGAATCGCGCCGCTTCAAGCTCATTCTTGCTTATGGTCTCAGCGGTCCTTGCCTGCTCGAGAGATTGGCGGGAGATGACGCCACCTTCAACAAGGTTCTCAGCGCGGCGAAGATCGCGCTTTGCCTGCTCGTGATCCGCGCGCGCGTGCTCGACCGTTTCGTCCGCGCTCTGCTTAAGGGCTTCGGCTGACTGCACGCGTGCGGTGATCTCAGCGCGTTCGCGTTGATCGATCGGAAGAGGGTTAATAATCGCGACAACCTGATTGAGCGAAACCGGGTCGCCATCGTGGAGCTCTACCCGCGTGAGGCGTCCCGCTATTGGGGATGCAACAACGAACCGGTCGTGAGCGCGCGCTTCGCCTTCCTCGTCGACGGTTACTTGTAGCGGGCCCGTGGTTATGCGAGCCGTTTCCACTTTGATGGGCGACGGCAGAAACGCTACGACTATGAGCGCCACGACGCTTAGAGCTACAAGGTAATAAACAATGCGCGTCAGTTTCTTCTTCATGATTCACTCCCGCGTTTTGAGCACTGAGACAAGATCGAGATTGTAGAGCCGCCTGAGAATCAGCAATCCCGAAAGACCAACCGCGCCCGCGATGACCAGAAACGCGAAGGCATAAGTTTGTCCACTTACTACGAGCGGCATCCGATAAAGCTCGGTGTTCATCAACTGCGCCAGCAGCGCGCAGATGCCCAGTCCGATCGCGAACCCCAGTGGCATCGCTGCAAGCGTCAACAGAGCCTGCTCGCCCAGCAACATCACCGATACTTCGCGCTGCGTGAACCCAAGCACACGTAGAGAAGCAAGTTCGTGACCTCGTTCGGAAAGCGCGACTCGCGCGCTGTTGTAGACCATCGCAAACGCAATCACGCAAGCGAAGACAATCAGCACAGTCGTCGAGATCGTCAGACTCTCTGCGATTGTTTCAAGAAATGACGCCAGCATCCTTTCGCGGAAAGCTGCGCCCGCTACGGCTGGCGTTCGCTTGATTAGCGAGTAGAGTTGCGTTGCGTATTTCGGATCGACGGCGAGGTAAGCGCCTGAAACCGTTTCGCCTTCGCGCATCAAGCGATTCAGCGCGCGAGAGTCCATGTAAGCGGACAGACCGATCCATTCATCAACCAGCCGGACGACAGGCACTTGTCGTACGGGCCGCTCGCCCTCCAGAACTTCGACTGTAATCTCGTCGCCCGGACGCGCGCCCAACACTTCAGCGAGCTTTGTCGAAAGCATGAGTCCTTCGGATGGCAGATCGACTTTCCGAAGACTGCGATCAAGCAACACGCGCAGTTCACCATCAGGCTTAATGCCGAGTATCGCCACTCGCTTCGAGCGATGCGCGAATCGCAATCGAACGGGCACACTGCGGAACGTCTCGGCGCGCAGCACCCCAGGCAAGTGCGTCACGTCATAACGCGCGCGAGAGGTGCGCGGATTGTTGAAGATGATGGTGGCATCTTCGCGCTGAGCGGTGCGAAAGTGAACTTCGATAATGTAATCGAGCGCGTCAAACGAATAACGACCCACGACAAGTACGGCCACCGCGAGCGCAATCCCAAGAATCGACAACGCGGCTTTCCACTTTCTGCGCTCGATGTTGCGAGCGATCATTCGCGCTGCAGGCGAAACGAGCTTCTGAAGCCCGATTCGTTCTAACAGCCCCGGACGAAAGGTCGCGGGAGGCTCCGGTCGCATCGCTTCGGCGGGCGGAAGCGCTACCACACGTCGCACCGCGAGGATAGCCCCGACAAATGCCGCGCCTGCGCTGATCGCGATCGCCAATCCAGCCGTTTCGATTCCCACGTGAAACTGCAGCACTGGAAAGCGAAAGAACTGCTTATAGACTTCTGCGAGCGCGGCCCCGAACCAAACACCCAGCGCGGTTCCCGCCACCGTACCGGCCAGCACTGCCGCCAGAGCGAACTTTAGATAGTGAGCCCCGACTGCCACGTTTCCATAACCAAACGCCTTGAGGACGGCAATCTGATCGCGTTGCGTCGCCACCAGCCGCGACAAGACCATGTGAATCAGAAACGCGGCCACGCCGAGAAAGATCGACGGGACTATTATTCCGGTTATCCGATCCTGTTCGATTTCATCTGCCAGGAATCGATGTGATTCCTGCTCATCGCGCCCATAGGCGCCAAGCCCGCCGTATCGCTCGAGCAATTCATCGAGACGATCAATCACCTCCGCCTCGCTGGCCCCAGGAGCGAGGGAGACAGCTACGTTGTTGAATGCGCCTTCCATATCGAAGGCGGGTCCGAGAGCGTCCTGGCTCATCCACAGGATCCCAAATCGGCGGCGGTCAGGAAAAATATCCGCAGCACGAATCTCGTGGACGTATTCAGGCGAGAGGGCGATACCGGCGATCCGCAGTTTCTCCCAGTGACCGTTGATAACAGCCCCGAGCGATTGACCCACTCGTAGCTGGTTTGCTTCGGCGAACGCCTCGCTCACTAGGACCTCATCGCGTCTCCCGGGTTCAACATAGCGCCCTTCTCGAATGAAGATGTCGTTGAGAATCGGCGTTTGCTGCTCCGGTATCGAGACGAGTCGGGCGGTCGCCGGTTCATCAAGGTCAGGAACGTCAAGCGTAACCTCAAGCACGACGCGAGTCTGGGTCGTCGCGACGCCCGGAATGTTTTGAATCTCTGCGCCGAGTGATTCGGGCGCGCGCTTGAGTTGTGCGAACACGTCGGCAAAGCGATAGGTTTCATAGTAGGCGGCGCGCGATGCAACCAGTGAGTCATAAGAGCTTCGCATCGTGACGTAAGTCGCAATACCACATGCAACGACCAGCGCGACGGCAATTACCTGCCCGCGCAGATGAAAGAGATCGCGCACTAGTTTTCGATTAAGAGGGGTCAAGCTTCACCAATTCAAATCAGCCGGGCGCGCTTTCGTTTCATTGCAGCTCACCTCCAGGATTTGGCCGCTGCCAATTCGGATCACGCGATCGGCCATCGATGCGATTGCCGCGTTGTGGGTGATTACCGCCGTCGTAGTCCCCAACTCGCGGTTCACACGCTCCAGCACCTCAAGCACGATCTTGCCTGTTGAGTAGTCGAGGGCGCCGGTCGGCTCATCGCACAACAAGACGTCCGGGCGCTTGGCGACCGCGCGAGCGATAGCAACGCGTTGTTGTTCGCCTCCAGATAGTTGGGCCGGAAAATGGTTTAACCTGTCTCCCAGCCCAACAAGCTCGAGTGCCTCTTTCGGGCTCATAGGCAGCTCGGCGATCTCCGTGACAAGCGCGACGTTTTCGAGAGCGGTCAGGCTGGGAATCAAATTGTAGAACTGAAAAACAAACCCTACGTGCTCGCGGCGAAAACGAGTCAGCTCCGTATCACTCGCGGAAGTGAGAATGTGATCCAGGTAGTAGACCTCGCCGTTCGTCGGAACATCGAGGCCCCCGAGAATGTTTAGAAGCGTTGACTTGCCGCTACCCGATGGACCGAGCAAAACGACAAACTCGCCGCGGTATAGATCAAGGTCAATGCCTCGCAACGCATGCACATCGACATCGCCGACGTGATAGACCTTGCTTATGCCGTGAACGTGAAATACGGCGTTCCCATTTGTGGCCTCGCTCGAGTGATTCATGACGACGCACTCTTCCAATCGCGTCCGTGCCGCCCCGGTCTATTTCGCCAACACTTGCGCTAGATCTAGCAGGCGCAGGTCGAGCGTCTTTCTCTTGGCGACTACTTCACTCAATGGCGTCGCAGCGATTCGTCCTTTCAAGAGCCCCACTAGCTGGCCGCTCTTGCCCGATGCGAGCAGTTCAGTCGCGGCAGCTCCAAGCTGAGTCGCCAGCAGTCGGTCGAAAACACCCGGCGCGCCACCCCTCTGCACATGTCCGAGCGTAGTAGCGCGGAGATCAAAGCCCAGCCGTTTGCGATGCTCGCGAAAGTAGTTGACCAGACCGTCAGCGTTGTACTTCGCTCCTTCTGCGACGACTACAATCGCGTGTGGTTTTCCTCGTTCGTATGCGAGGCGCAATTCTTCGGAGATGACCTCAGGGTGCGTTTCGACTTCAGGGATGACAATCGCTTCAGCTCCCCCCGCAATGCCCGCCATCAATGCCAGGTATCCAGAGTCGCGCCCCATAACCTCGACCAGAAATGCCCGCTGATGAGATGACGCGGTGACTTTCAGCCGGTCTATTGCCTCAAGCGCGATGTTCAGCGCAGTATCAACTCCAATGGTGATCTCGGATCCGTTAAGGTCGTTGTCAATCGTCGACGCAATGCCGATTACGGGAAAGCCCAGTCGTGACATCTCGTACGCTCCGGTCTGAGAACCATCGCCTCCGATGATTATCAAGCCACCAATCTCGCGTCGTTGAAGATGCTCCAAGGCTTTGCGGCGGCCCGCGTCGGTTTTGAATTCCTCGCAGCGCGCACTGCCCAGCACCGTGCCACCTCGCTGAATGATGCCTCCGACATCTCTGGCCGACATCTGAACGAAGTCACCGGCAATGAGACCGGTATACCCCTGACGTGCGCCGAAAACTTCCCAGCCTCTGTCGAGGCCGGTTCGCACGACGGCACGCACGGCCGCATTCATTCCCGGCGCATCTCCGCCGCTCGTCAAGACCGCAATGCGTCTCATTTTCTCTCCGCCGAGACGTGGCTGCGAACCTCATTAACAGGGCAACACCTGTACCAATCGGAAGCGAGTCATTCAGACGTTTACCGGGTTGATATGCGTGGTTAGAGCAGCGGAAAGTTTCCCACCTGCTGTTAGAAATCCTCTTTCGGCTCGGCAGCAGAAAGCATGTTCGACCGAGAATCGCAGGTAATGAATCCTCTTGGATCCCCCCAGGGGAAGGGAAGACGGAAGGCCTGCCCTTTCTCTCGACCGCGCGTGAGGGCCAGCAGAGAAGAATCAGAAGCGCACTCGGCTTGCCTAAAGACTTCGTGCTAGACTCCCTGCGTCATACGTTTCTGCCCGCTACAGTGTCCGCTAGGCTGCCAGCGGTGATCTCGGATAGCGTTATGTAAACCTGTTCAGGACAAAAAGTATGCCGGGGTGGTGGAATGGCAGACACAGAGGACTTAAAATCCTCTGGGCGGCAACGCCCGTGCGAGTTCGAGTCTCGCCCTCGGCATCTCAACTTTTCCTCAACGATGGCGGCCTCCTCTGGCCCTTGTCCGTTGGTATTCCTGAACAGATGCTTTCTAGCCGATGACGAAGAACTCAAGAACGATAGCGGCGCTCGTCGTCGTCGCAATGATCCTGCTGCTCGGCTTTGTCTTCAGTTCAAACCTCGTTGACTTTCCAGTCTATTATTCCGCGGGACGCTCGTTGCTCAGCAGGCGCACAGATCTTTATGCGCCCGATTTCGCACTGGGCCGCGTGATGGACTATCGCTATCCGCCCTTCTTCTTGTTGGCTGTTCTGCCGTTGAGTCTTACTACATATCCGATTGCCGCCTACGTTTGGTATCTGTTCTGCGCGGCAGCAGTCGTCGGTTGCGCTGTCATTGTAAGCAGCGTGTTCGATGGTCTACGTGCTTCGAAAACGATGAGCGTGCTTGTGGCGCTTGCCGTCGCCCAGTATTTCGTGATGGCCCTGCATTACGGCAACGCACACTTGATTGTAGTCTTCCTTCTGTTTGCGTCCTTGTACTTCTTTCTCCAGCGCAAGGACCTTCCGGCCGCCGTGCTGATCTCGCTGGCAATCACAATCAAGCTGACGCCTGCGTTACTGCTTCCATATTTTGTAGTGAAGAAGAGATGGACCCTGCTTGCAGCGACCTCGCTTTGCGTGATTGCGATCAACCTGATTCCTTCGATTTATTTTGGCTTTCGCGAGAACAACCAGCTTTTGCGCGCGTGGTACGGCCACGTCATTGAGAGCCAGACCTTTCACGAGGACAACGGCCCGATCAATCTCTCGCTCAAGGGTGAGTTGAGGCGCTACTTGTCTCCGGTTGATTACTCGCAACGCGTGGACGGCGACGTCAAGTACCCGAACGTGAACGTTCTTGACGCCTCACGTGAAACGACGGAGCAAGTGTGGATGGCGATCGTGGCGACAATCTTCGTGGCCGTTTTGGTGTTCATAATGTGGCGCTCAATTCCAACCATGGATTCCGGAGCCAAACCGCAGCGCCAACTGATTTCGTTAGAGTTGGGCTTGATGATTTGTCTTGGATTGTTTGCAGGACCACTTACGTCGAAGATCTATTTCATCGCGTTGCTGTGGCCGATCGCGTGTCTGGCGGATTTCACGGCGGCCAGGAATCATCAGGCCGCCGGGAGAATTGTGTTCCGTGTAATAGCCGCGGTCGCGGTGCTCAATGTTGTTTTGCCCTTGCTGCCTGGACGCTCTGTTCAGCGCTGGCTGCTGGTTGTGGGAGCCGATTTCTATGTGAATCTCCTGGTGATGGGGACGCTGGCATACGCTCTAGTGATTCAGTCGCGCTCTCTTCGATCGCAATCCGTCGAACCGCAAACGCAAGTCCCGTCAGAAGCCAGAAGGCCATCACGACTTCGCCGTCGCCGAAGTTAAAATGAACCAGTGAACTGACGTTGAAAGCCACCACCGCTCCCAATACGCCGAGCGAGATCCCACGAGATTGCCAGCTTCGCATGCGCTTGACCACGCGCCAGATTTCGACCGTCAGGATCGTCATGAATGCGTAGTAGAAGACCAGTCCCAGCAGGCCCCACCAAACCGCGACCTGCACAGGTGTCGAATGAAAGTGTCCCGGAGGCAGCCGTCCCTTGTCATAAAGTCCGAGAGCTTCCTTCAACTTCCCCTCGCTGCCCTTGCCGATGCCCAAAAGCGGATTGTCCTTGATAATCCCGAAAGCTTCCCTCCACATCTCGAGCCTGTAAGCTGTGCTCCCCTCTTCAGGATCAAACAGCGATATGCCGCGCGCATGCTCTACAGCGATCAGCGCCAGGGGGAGCATCACCAAGATGCCGGCCGTTGCCGCCACGAGCACTCGGCGGCGGCTGCTTGCCAATGCCATAACCGCGACGCTGATGGCCAGGCCGGCAAGTGCCGCTCGCGTGGAAGTCAGAATCAGGGTTGTCATAAGCAGCGGAATAGAAGCGCATAAGAACCAAATTGTTATCGACCGCTTCTTCGGGACGGCAATCAACAGCGCAATCGCCAGCGACGCGATAAGCTGCAGAACTTCGGCATAGGTTTCGTAATGACTATAGAAGCCCGTTACCCGAAAATCCCTGCCGGGTGATGTCGTGATACCGAGCCGCTCAAAGCCTGTGCCCCTTGCATCTCTGATCAGCCCTCTCGGCATAGTCACTTCCGTCTCCACGTCTTTTCGCTTTAGCTTTACACGCAACCGGCCCCGGTTCGAATCGATGATCCGGGACAGATCGGCCGGCGAAGTGACGACTTGATCATCGGCTTCGAGAATCACATCGCCAACGCGAATCGTGTCATTAGCAAAGGCGCTCTCCTGATTGATCGAATCGATTTGCAGCCCGCGTCCTGCTGCTAGCTTCGTGCCGCTATAGCCGACGTTGACGAGGCACGAAAGAATGAGAGTCAGCCCGAGAAGGCCTGCGAAACGAATGCTCTTTATATTGCTGCTCACAAAGTAAAACGCGAGAAAGAACGCCGGGCTCCGGAGCCCTTTCACGCTGACCATAGGATCATAAGAAAAAAAGGACGAGACCACACAGCACGCAAAGAACCCAAATAGCGCGACGTCAATCGGCGTCCGCGCCTGTCGGATTCTTCTTGTGACTGTCAGTTGAATTCCCCAGGCAATCAGCCCGAGAAGGTAAGACCCTTGCGTTATCGCGATCGAGTGAGGCGCGAAGATGGCATACAACAATAACGAGATCGTTATCACCCAACGAGTGATCTTGACGAATCTGCTGGACGCATCCGCGCCGTTGTCTTGATTCCCTTGCAGGATATTGAGGAAGGTATTGGCGGCAGATTTGACCCGCGCGAGTTTCGGCTGAATCTCGTTTGCTACTGGGCCGCCAGCGGAATCGTTTATCAAAATTCTCGAACCTCGGATCTGGTCTCCATCGCGAACAAACTAGGCTCCTGGAATGCAACATTCTATGACGCGACTCGAGGGCTAAGCAATACAAACGCGGCCTGACTAAGTGTTCTATAAGAACGTGAGCGTTGTTGCGGTGCGCTCAATTTGGCCAACCTTGACCACGATAACCCTTTACGGTAGCCTGAATTTAAGTCGGATCGAGACGAGGTGGCGATTGCTTGCGGAGGTAAGACAAACATGAGTGCGAATTCGTACGGGAAGGGAAGCGCGGCGGACAGCGTCAGACAAGCTTTTGCGAATCTGCAATTCGATGAAAAGGTTTCGACGCTGATTCGAATCGAGCTCGATATGGTCGGAGATGCAGTGGATTGGGTCGTGTCGGCGGCTTCGAAAGCGGCCGAGGAGGTCGTGAAAGTTTGCTGCGATCGACAGCCGTCAACCAGCTCGGACACTCGTCAACCAGCGGCCAGCTAGGAGCAAAGCAATGAGCGAAGGCTATCAGTTACCCGACCCTCTTTTCAGGCTGATTATCCGATTCAGCAATGGCGAAACCGTTCAGCACATGATGACCGAGCCCATTGATTCGCGACAGATATCATCTGAAACGAAATATGCAGTGATAAGCTCGTTCGCGTGTCAGAATCCGAGCGTGTGCTCGGATGTTACCGTGGTCAATCTTCGGGATGTTACTTTTATCAAGACCGAGCGAGTTACTCTCGAGCAGCTTGGCTCGGAGCATAGAATCGGAATGCGATCCGCCGGCATGGCATCCGCTGATGACCGGCTGCCAAAAAACCTGGCCCAACTCAAGTTCATCTAGAACACCATTACATCATTCAGGATCCTCCGGATGTTTCATCGAGTTCAGGCAGATAAGAAAACAATCGCCGCGTCTCTTCTGTTCCTTTCGTTTTTCTTTCCGATAGCAGGCACCAGCCAGTCACCCAGGGTCGCACGCAACGGTAAGACACCGGCGGCTGCGAGCAAGCCCGGCGAATGCGATGCCGCCCGCGCGTATGGACACGTCAAACGGCTCGTCGAGATGGGTCCGCATCCTTCGGGCTCCGAGAGCTTAAGAAAGGCGCAGCAGTTTCTTGAAACCGAACTCAAAAGCTACGGGCTCAAAGTAAGCGAGGATAGTTTTAATGGCGAGACTCCACGCGGCAGCATTCCGATGAAGAACATCATAGCGGAGCTGCCCGGGGAGAAACCGGATCTCGTGCTCATCACTGGCCACTACGACACTAAGCTTCAAGCGGGATTCGTGGGCGCCAACGATGGAGGCTCCAGCGCCGCTGCGGTTCTCGAAACGGCGCGCGCGCTTTCGAAATCAAAACCTGAATACACTCTGTGGTTCGTGCTGTTCGACGGAGAAGAAGCCGTCGTGGATTGGAACGCAATGGGCGGCAAGGACAATACCTACGGCAGCCGTCATCTTGCAAACAAACTCCGAGTCGAGGGCTCGATTAATCGTGTCAAGGCGCTGGTGCTGTTCGATATGATCGGCGATAAGGATCTCGACATCAAACGCGAAGGCGAATCAACTCCGTGGATGGTCGAAGCGATTTGGAAGACAGCGCGCGGGATGGGCTTGCAGAAATACTTTCAGGAGAGCGAGCAGTTCATCTCAGATGATCACCTGCCGTTTCGAGACGCGGGAGTCCCCGTCGTGGATCTGATTGATTTCAATTATGGTCCGGAGCATTCCTACTGGCACACGAACCTGGACACGCTCGATAAGATCAGCGGCGAGAGCATCAAGATAGCCGGCGATGTCGTGATTCGCGCATTGCCCGAGATCTTCCGACACCTGAACGCGAGCGCCGCCAATAACCGC
>UEXS01001034.1_pt1 | contig 29279 bp, 23 predicted proteins | sample 4301141 | NCBI WGS metagenome assembly UEXS01 (sample SAMEA4773178, study PRJEB27434) | metagenome | biome: 2259; feature: agricultural soil; material: soil | place: USA | collected 2014-09 | depth 0.25 m
ACGCGCCGCTTCGCCGCAACATCGATCAATCCGAAGTCGCCGACGCCGCGCTGTTTCTTCTTTCCAACATGTCTCGCGGCGTCACCGGCGAAATCCTTCACGTAGATTGCGGCTATAACATCATGGGAATGTAGAAGCGGGCGAGCTCGGCCGCGGCTTCGCGCGTGCGCATTATCTTCGCCGGTCGTCCGGCGGCCAGATGTATTTGTGAAGCTGAAGCTGAAACCGGGCGCGCACTTTGTCCTCGAGCATCCACGCGACAACCTCGGAAGGCTCGATCATTTCGAATGCAGTCGAGATCAAAATCTTAACGCGATCTTCCAATCCATATTCGCGAATTGTCTTTAGCGTCCATTCATAGTCCCCGCGATCGGCGATCACAAACTTCACCTCATCAGTCGCACGCAAGTGCTCGAGGTTTGACCAGAGATTCTTCTCACACTCCCCAGAACCGGGACATTTCAAATCCATTATGCGAACAATGCGCGGATCGAGCTTCGATAAATCGCGATGCCCGCCGGTTTCAATCAGCACTGTGTGTCCCGCATCCGCGAGCTTCGTCGAAAGCTCGTAGATCTCCGGTTGCAGCATAGGTTCGCCGCCGGTCAACTCGACTAATTCGCAATCGTGCTTCTGGACGTCGGCCAAAATCTGCTCGAGCGTCATCGTCGTGCCGCCAGTAAACGTAAACTCAGAATCGCACCATGAGCACCTGAGATCGCAGCCGGTGGTTCGCACGAACACGCACGGCAGACCCGCGTGGCTCGACTCACCCTGGATGCTTTGATAGATCTCCGTGATTCGCATATCACCGCCGAGTACGAGGCATTCTAAACTGCTTTGGCGTCTGCGTGCGAGGAGCCTGCCTGCCCGAGTTGGGTAAGATTGACCGTGACCGATTCGTTCACGGTGACCGTTACCACCTCCGCACTCCTAATCCGTTTTGCACTGTCGCGCGGAGCGATCAAAACGCCGGATCGCTCGTAACGACCGATCCAGGAAGCTAAACCCTTGAAGTGCTGCAACTACGGTGCTCTACTGACGGCACGTTCGACGGAAGGGAATCGGATTCGAGGGCCGTGATTGTTTCGCGCGATTCGGCACGCGCGTTGAATCTGAAGTAATCGGTTTGTTACGCGAGCTTTGCCTTTGCCAGCCTCCTGAATAACTGAAGCGATGGAACAGATCCTAAGACGATCAGAGAGAGAAGCATCGAGCCGCTTTATGAGCGCGGTCTCCGCCGCCGGTCTGTGCGTATTTGTGTGCGCGATGTTTGTAGTCGTGACCGGCTCGATGAGTCTCGAATGGGTCTTGCTCAGTCTCGTGACGACCCTGGTTGTCTCACGCACAAGCGTCCGCATTCCCAAGACAGACAGCACGGTCACGCTCGATGACACTTTTATCTATCTCTCGTTTCTGCTCTATGGCGTGTGGCCTTCGGTGGTGCTGGCGGGAGTCAACGCGATCGTATGCTCGCTTCGCTACAATAATCGCAAACGAGTCGCGACGTTCAACGCCGGAGTGATGAGCTTGTCAGTGTTTCTTTCTGGGTGGGTTGTGACCCAGGCATTCGGCAATCCCGCGGCGCTCGCTTCGGATCTGAGCCGGCTGATACTCGCGGCCGAGTCGCTGGCGTTGATTCACTACGCGTTGAACTCGACATTGGTCAGCGCGGTTTCTGCGTTCAGGAACCGGCAGAGCCTCGCGGTCACCTGGCGCGAATCTTTTCTGTGGACATGGATATCTTACTTTGCCGGCGCGGTAGCCGCGTGTCTGATACTGAAGCTGCTGGCGCTGGTTTCGTTCTATGCATTCATAGTCGCGGTGCCGATCCTGGGCGTGACTTATCTGACATACAAGAACTATCTGGAAAAAGTCCAGGCTTCGATTCGCCACGTCGAAGAGGTGACGGATCTGCACCTGCGAACCATCGAAGCGCTGGCGATTGCAATCGACGCAAAAGACGAAGTCACTCACGATCACGTTCATCGCGTGCAGATTTACGCGACCGGGCTTGCGCGGCTGTTTGGGCTCAGCGATCCCGAGATTGAAGCGTTGAAGGCCGGAGCTCTGCTGCACGACATCGGCAAGCTTGCGGTGCCGGACTACATCCTCAACAAGCCTGACAAGCTGTCGCCGGGCGAATTCGACAAGATGAAGGTGCACACGATCGTCGGTGCTGAAATCCTCAGCCGGGTCGAGTTTCCGTATCCGGTTGTGCCGGTAGTGCGGCATCATCACGAGCGATGGGATGGGCGCGGCTATCCGGACGGGCTGTCAGGCGACCAGATTCCGATTACCGCTCGCATCCTGTCCGTTGTTGATTGCTTCGACGCCGTGCGCGAAGACAGGCAATATCGCAAAGCGATGACTCGCGATCAAGCCATTCAACTGATCGAGAGCAGCAGCGGCACGATGTACGACCCGAAGGTTGTCCGCGCGTTCATCGATCACCTCCCTCAGTTCGAAGCTGAAATAAGAAATCAGAGGAAAGCGCCAAAACAATCACGACCGAAACGCGAAGGAACGTTTGCCGGCGGCGCGCAAAGGCCGGAGAGCGAACAGGTCGTCTTCGAGCACATTCGAAACGCGCATCGCGAAGTGATCACGCTCTACGAAATCGCGCAGACCATCGGAACCAGCCTCGATCTCCGCGATATGTTCGCGGTATTCGCGTCGCGGCTTCAGGATATCGTGAGCTATACCACTTGCGCGCTGTACCTTCACAAGCCGAACTCGATTGATGTGGAGGCCGTTCACACGCGCGGGCGCGACGCCGAACGGCTGAAAGGCGCGAGCATTATTCTCGGATCCGGCATAACCGGATGGGTCGTGACCAATCGCCAGCCAATGTACAACTGCGATCCGCGCCTCGATTTTGACACGGCGCACATCAAACTCGACGTAACATATCGCACCGTTATTTCTGTTCCTCTGCTCAAGGGCGATGAAGTGCTCGGCGCGCTGACGCTTTATTCAGCCGATCTGAACGCCTATGAGCCCGATCACTTGCGGCTGGCCGAGGCTGTGGCAAAGCTCGCGGCCGACGCGATTGCGAATGCCTTGCATCACAAACAGACACAAACCACGGCACTCACCGATCAGGTGACGGGTCTTCCGAATGCGCGCGCGATGCGGCTTCGCTTCGAACGCGAGACAGAGCAAGCACGGCGTCACGCCGCGAGCTTCGCGCTATTGATGATGGATATGGATGGCTTCAAACGCATAAACGATTCGCTAGGGCATAAGGCGGGGGATGAGGCGCTCCGGCAGGTGGCTCACGCATTGTCGAAGGAAATGCGCCCGAACGATTTTCTGAGCCGCTACGCCGGCGATGAATTTGTTTGCCTGGTTCAAACCGGCCCCACTGAAGCGCGCGAGCTTGTGCACAGACTTCAACGCGCAGTGGAAAACACGAGGATCGGCGTCGATGGCTCGGGCGCCGGCCTGGGGATCAGCATTGGTTGGGCGAGCTTTGGTGTGGACGGCGAGACGATTGATGAGATGTTGCTGGCCGCGGATCGCACGATGTATGCGGATAAGCTTCGCCGGCGCCCGCTTCTTTCCGTCTCAAGTGATTTGGAACAATTGCAATTCGATCAAAGCCGGGTGATGTAACGCTCACTCACCAAAGTAATCACAGCGCGCCGAGCATGTTTCGCGAATCGTCACGCGATGAAGCCCGGCGAGTCTTCCCTCCAGACGCTCCCATATCCATCGCGCCACATTCTCACTCGTCGCGTTCTCGAGCCCGTCAATCTCATTCAAGTAATAATGATCGAGCTTCTGACGAAGAGGCTCGAACGCGTCAGTGATGTCGGCGTAGTCGATAAACCAGCCGGTCTTCGGATCAACCTCTCCGCGCACTGCGACTTCGCATTTGAATGAGTGCCCGTGAAGCCTCGCGCATTTATGATCGGCGGGCACTCGCGGCAGGCGGTGCGCGGCTTCAAACGAAAACTCTTTCACCAGCTCGACGATCATCGGCTCCATCTTAGCTTTCGGCCGCGATGGCGAGCAAGGAATCGCTGCGTTAGACTTGCACGCGGTGACCGGCACAGACAAAGAATCGAATCACGACGCGACCGGGTTTCCGTTTGTAACCGTGAAGTTCGCGCAGTCACTCGACGGGCGAATCGCTACGGCCACCGGCGATTCGAAATGGATCACAGGAGAAGAAGCGCGCCGATTCGCTCATCGCCTGAGAAGCGAGCACGATGCGATAGTCGTCGGCATTGGGACGGTGCTCGCGGACGATCCCCAGTTGACCGTCAGGCTTATTGAAGGCCGCGATCCGCTGCGTGTCGTTGTGGACACGACGCTGCGAACTCCGTTGACGGCTCGCGTGCTCGCGAACGGCGCGGCTTCGGGAACGCTGATCGTCTGCGCGGAATCGGCGGATCGCGCGCGTGTCCAAGCCGTTGAAGATCTCGGCGGAGAAGTGCTGAGGCTTGCTGCGAACGAGACTGGCATCGATATCGCTAGCCTCCTCGAAGCGCTTGGCCGGCGTGGAATCAAGTCCGTGCTTGTTGAGGGAGGCCAACGAGTCATCACTTCGGTGTTGGCGGCGCGTGCGGCCGATCGTATGGTTGCCATAGTCGCGCCGAAGATAATCGGGAAAGGCATTGAATCGATCGGCGATCTCGGCATCACCCTCGTCAATGACGCGCTCACTTTTGCGTCAATGAGCACTCTCAAACTTGGTCCGGACATCGTGTTTGATGCGCGACTTAAGTAGCACCTCAAACATCTTCTTTGATCAAACCAACAGAGATCACGCCGGCGCCTTTTGCCAGATCAACGAGCAAAACAACCGGGCCATAGGTGAAGCTCGCAGGTGCTCGAATGAACAACGTTCGCGCATCAGCGGGGCGCTGTTCCATCAGGTTGGTTAACAAGGGCAATAACGTTTCGACCTCAACGGTCTGCGAATTCAATTCGAGACGCATATCACTCGAAACAGTCAGCATTAATGTTTCCGGTGGCGCCGGGCCGCCGGTCTTTGAATCTTCCGGTGCGAGGACCGGGAGCTTCGCTTCCTTATGCGGCTGAATCACCATGAAGATGATCAACAACACCAGCAGCACATCGATGAGTGGGGTCACGTTGATGACGGGAGTCGAAGACGCAGAGTTGTGGTGATCGTCGGATTTGAACACGGCCTTTCACCTCGGCTTGCAGAGTGGGCGCTCGGGCGTGTGACGGCCTGTTCGTTTGGACACCATTTAAGTTGACGGAGTTCCAACCGGGGCCTCTGCGCTGCTAATTATCAGCATCAGTCGAATGTGGGGGGCTCCGAATGCGGTTCAGCTTTCGCGAAAAAAGCTCTCGAAACATTTGCCGGCAGCCGCAACTGCCGCCGCTTGACTCGCCATTCTCCCGGTGATAGTTTCCCGGCGCTATAACGCGACTTCTTCCTTCCACCAGTGGAGCTACTACAAAGAGGACGTTATGAAAGACACGATGATTCGCCTGAGCAACTCGGGCAAGACATGCCGGCTACGCGTGATGGTTCTCGTTTCAATTTGTGTTCTGGCCGCCTCCGGAATCGTTCACGGACAAGATGGCAAACCGAGCCATGAAGAAATCGCCCTCAAGAATTTGCAGTGGCGCGCGATCGGGCCGGCGAACATGGGTGGACGCATCGACGACTTCGCGGTGGTTGAAGGCAATCCGGCCATCTTTTATGTAGGCGCGGCAACAGGCGGGCTTTGGAAGACGACCAATGCCGGCACTACTTTCGATCCTGTGTTTGACGGCCAGGGCTCGACCTCCATCGGGGATGTCTGCATATCGCCATCGGATCCAAACGTGGTGTGGGTTGGAACGGGCGAGCCAAACAATCGGCAGAGCTCGTCGTGGGGCGACGGCGTATACCGATCGCTCGACGGAGGCGCGACCTGGCAGAACATGGGACTCCGCGACTCAAAGCACATCGGACGAGTCGTCATCGACCCGCGCGATCCGAACATCGTTTACGTTGCCGTAGTCGGACACCTGTGGGGTCCCAATCGAGAACGCGGTCTGTACAAAACGGCCGACGGCGGAAAGACGTGGACGCAGTCGCTGTTCATCAACGAAGACACCGGCGTAATCGATGTTGCCATCGATCCCCAGAGCCCCGGCACTCTTTACGCGGCCGCGTATCAGCGGCGGCGTACTCCGTGGGGAATGAATGGCGGCGGCCCTCATAGCGCGCTCTATAAGACTATCGACGGAGGCGCGAGCTGGAAAAAGCTCACAAACGGTCTGCCCACCGAAGGCCCGATCGGCCGCATCGGAATCGATGTCTATCGCGGGAATCCCAATATCGTCTACGCGATCATCGAGAACAAAGCCGGTGGCGTTTTCAGATCAGAAGATCGAGGCGCCACGTGGAAGAAGATGAGCGATGTTGATTCACGTCCAATGTACTACAGCCAGATTCGAATCGATCCGGCAAACGATCAGCGCATATGGCAGTGCGCCGCAAACATGTTTACTTCCGAGGACGGCGGGAAGACCTGGGTTCAAAACGTAGTGACTCGAATTCACGGCGACTATCACGGTTTGTGGATCGATCCCGCGAATTCGAATCACATGCTTGCTGGTTCCGACGGCGGCATCCATCAATCGTATGATCGCGGGCGCTCGTGGGACTACATCAACACGATCCCGCTCGGACAGTTCTACGAGATTTCGCTCGACAATCAAAAGCCGTACATGGTCTACGGCGGGCTTCAGGACAACGGGAGCTGGGCCGGACCGAGCGCTACGCTCAACGTCGAAGGCGTCACCAATGATGAATGGATTCGGACGGGCGGCGGTGACGGATTTTACTCAGTTGTCGACGCTTCCGATCCGAGCACCATCTATGTCGAATCGCAGGACGGAAACGTCGCCCGCCTCGAGCTCAAAACGGGCGAGCGCCGCAACATCAGACCCGAGCCCGCTGGTGGCGAGAAGCCTTATCGCTTCGATTGGAATTCTCCGATAGTGATCTCGCCGCACAACAACCGTACGATTTACTACGGAGGGAATCGGGTCTTCAAATCGACCGACCGCGGCGACACGTGGACCCGAAGCGACGATCTGTCAAAGGACCAGGACCGCGAGAAGTTTCCTATCATGGGAGCGCTGCCCGGCAAGGACACGCTCTCGCGGCACGACGGCGTTCAGACATTCGGGCAGACCGTCACGATAGCCGAATCGCAAATCAAAGAAGGCTTGCTGTATGCCGGCACCGACGACGGGAATCTTCACGTGTCCCGCGACGGCGCAAAAACCTGGAAGAACATAACGGACAAAGTGCCGGGCATTCCGAAAAACTGTTATGTCAGCCGCGTGGTTCCGTCGCGCTTTGCCGAGGGAACCGTGTACGCGACGTTTGATAATCACCGCTCGGACGATTACGGCACTTACGTCTTCGTCTCAACTGACTTCGGTGAATCGTGGAAATCGTTGAAGAGCGATTTGCCGGCGGGCGTCACGTGCCGAGTAATCCGCGAGCACACCCGAAATCAGAACCTGCTGTTTCTCGGAACTGAGTTCGGCGCGTACGCATCACTTGATCGAGGCGGCCACTGGACACGCTTGAAGGGAAACTTACCGCTGGTGCGAGTCGATGACATCCAGATTCATCCTCGCGATAACGACCTGGTGCTCGGAACGCACGGGCGCTCGGTATGGGTGCTCGACAACATCACCGCGCTCGAGAAGATGTCTGATGCGGTGATGTCATCGGATGTTGCGGTTTTTGATATTCCCACCGCAACCGAGTTCCGGCTCTACAATCGAAAAGGCAACGTCGGGCATAAGTGGTTCACGGCTCCCAATCCACCAAACGGCGCGATGATTGATTACTATTTGAAGACGAAGCCGGAAGGCAACGTGCGAATCACGATCAGCGATGCAAGCGGCAAGGTTATGCGCGAGCTTTCCGGAACGAGAGAGGCCGGCGTCAATCGAGTGGTTTGGGACCTGAGAATGGGCGCACCGGGGCAAGCACTTGGCGGCGGCCGGGGCGGCGGAGGACGCGGCGGTGGCGGCGGTGGTGCTGGGCGCCCCGCGGGTCAGCAAGCGGGTCAACAGCCGGCGACGGCTGAACCAGGGGCCGCGGCGGGCGAGACTCCCCAACAACCCGGTGGGGGAGGAGGAGGTGGCTTCGGCGGAGGTGCTCGCGGACCGCGAGTCGCGCCCGGTGAATACACGGTCAAAGTTTCGGCTTCAGGCAAGGAAGCATCCGCGGTCGTGCGCGTTCAGGAAGACCCGCGCATTCAGATGCCGGATGCGGATCGCGCAAAGTGGAATGATGCGTTGATGAAGGCTTACGAGTTATCTCGATCGGCCCAGGCGGCGGGGCGCGCGGTACAGAATCTCAAAACACAAATGACATCCGTTCAGGATTCGTTGAGGCGAACTCCGAATGTGCCAAAAGAAGTCAACGATGCAGTGAAGACGCTTTCAGATCAGATCGATGATGCGCAACGAAAGATCGTGCAGACCTTCGATAACTCTGGCGGCGCGGGACCTCCGTTGCCCGGAGCGCCACGGCCAATCACTGGAAGGATCGGGCAGCTCTTCAACGGGCTTGATAGCTACACTGCCGCGCCGACCGCGGATCAACTTGCGAGGCTCAGCGAACTAACGACCGAGCTTCGAGCGCTTGTCGACCAGTTGAATAAGATAATCGACGAATCAGTGCCAAACCTGAACAAACAGATTCGGGATAGCGGGGTTGCGTTTGTGAATCCCGGCCAGCGAGTTCCGCCTCCGCAGTAAGAAAAAAACGACGGGCGCAGAGATTGTCTTTTGCGCCCGTCGAACTCTTTCCAGTCTTCTCCGTTCATTTCCTCCACTCGATTGGAAAGATCGATCCTGCTTTCTCGGGATCCAGCTTGATTCCAACCAGGGCCGCGGCGCGCGCTAAAACCGGATCACGCTTCGCCGCGAGATCCGCCGCGGTCGGCAGAAGCAATTCATCCGGAGTCACGCCACGGTGTTCGAGGCTCTGCCCGTCGGTCATTACCAGATCCGCGTCGGTGATGCTCGCGCCGTAGAAGACAACAACGTCTGCGCCAGTCTGATAGCTATAGCCCTGCGCCCGCATGACCGCGCCAGCCGACCGGTCGCCGATCACGGTCCCGGCCTTTTCCATCTGGATGATCCGCGCGAACAGCTCTGAAGATGAGGCGGATTGGCTGTCGATGAGCACGACGAGTTTGCCTTTGAATCGATCATCACGTCCTTTCACAAGGATCGGCTTTACTTCTTTGCGGCGCTTTGCGTCGCCGATCTTCACGGACTTGTCGACAAAGTAGCCCAACAGGCTCTTCAATGTCTCTTCGGCCCCGCCCGGGTTGCCGCGCAGGTCGAGGATGAGAGCCTTGCGTTTCTTCGCCTTATTCATCATGTCATTCAAGCCGCCGGCATCGAGGTCGAATTGAGGCATCTTCCAGATCATCAAGTCTTCGCCCAATTCGTAATAGCGATGGCGGTGCAGACGATCCTCGTTTTCCCCTTCTCTTATCAGGTTCCAGATGTCGGCGGCATCGTTCGAGCCTGTGAGGTCCATCACTCGTTTGCCGACTTTGACCTTCGCCATTACATCCACCTGGCGCTCTTTGCCGTCCGGGCTTCTCAGGATCAATCGCATACCCGGCTGCGGCCGCAGCGTATAGTAGAGATATTTCAACTTCCATAGATTCTCCCGAGTGGGGGTAAAGGAGTCGATGGCCCGAACGTCGTCGCCGGGTTTTAGCCCTTTGGCTTCTGCGTCGCTGCCGGGCTTCACCGCCGATATGAAACATGCGTCTCCGACCATTTGCATCTGCCAACCGTAATCAGTGGCATTTGCACGTTGCGGCGGGATAAAAAACAAATGCGAATCATCGAAGTCCAGCAACACTTGAGCGACTATGCCGAATATTTGCCCGACTGACTTGGCGCTGTCGACCTTTTCATCGGCCGTTTTGAAGCGTTCTTCGAGGTCGATTCCGCGAAATGCCGGATCGTAATAGTTCTTCTTGATCTCAGACTTTAGAGCCTTGAGCATCACATGACCTCGATTCCGATCAAAGTTGCTGACGCCCTGCGCATTCGCAGGGAAGGACCCCACCCATAAGAACAACCCCGCGATTGCAAGACACACAATCGCCAGCGATCGCGCGCGTAACGGCAATGTATAGGACATGGACAAGCACCTCCTTTAACGAACTGATTGGATTGAGAACTCGAAGCGGCTTGGTATTGGGACCAGTCCGCTCCCGCCGGAAGCGAATGGAGTGTGAGTTTAACACCTGACGGGTGAAACGCGAAAAGATTTCTTTAGTCGGGAATCAACAAAATACATACTCTTAATCGCGAGAACCTCTCAGCAGCAGCGGGTGAGAAATCTTGCGAAGCAGATCTCCATTGAGTTGTTGTTAACCGGACATAATGAAGGGATGCTACAGGGTGGACTTCAGAACGGGAGAGAGAGTGACGCGTGGACCCGGCGTCACTCTCGATTCTTGACTCGGTTCAGTGGCGTGTTGGGCCTAAGGATGCCGCATGCTCACATCGCCAGACACGGTTGAGATTCGCAGGCGCCGCGATCCTTCACCTAACTTTCCGCGCGCCCAGTTTCGCGAACCAAATTTCTCGGACCGGACCTCGACCGGAAAGTCAGTCTTGATCGAACCGCTGAAACTCGACATATCGACGTCGGCATCAAGGCTTGCCGGCAGCGACAAGACGACATCGCCGCTGACAGTTGAGAACTTCATGTCCTCGGCGCCTTCGAGCCGGGCAATGTCGACGTTGACGTCGCCGCTCACCGACGTGGCGCTCACGGAACCCGACACGTCCTTTATGTGAACATCGCCGCTCACCGCCGATGCGTGAAGGTGTCCGGTCACGCCGGTCACGTGCAGGTCGCCGCTGACTGAGCCGAACGTCTCTTCGTAGCTTATCGAGCGGGGCACCTGCACTTCAAAACGAACACTCGCCTCGCAGTTGCAGCGCTTGGGATAACGAACCCCGACGTCCACGCTGCTTGAGCCGCTCTTGTCCTCGATCTCTACCTGGTCGCGGTCCCGGCCCTTTTTTATTCCGGTAACTATGATCGCGTCTCCGTCATAACCGGTCACGATTACGTCGCCTGAGATGTTTGCTATTCTTATCTGGTTTCCTGCGCCGATCCTGTAGGTCTTCTGAAAATCCTGCGCCGCCGCGGTTGTTCCGATGCTCAGCAGCACAAGCGCGCACGGAATCGTCAGTGAAAATATGCTTCGCTTCATTTGATGAATCCCCTTTCTGAATATGTTCAAGTCGCGTGTCGTTCTGTTAGTGGTATCGGGGGCCGAAAGGTTTCACGGACTTCGAGCGTGCTGGGCGCACTCACGCGCTCCGAGGCTGAGGTTGACGATCTACGGTTCAGACAACAGAATAACCTTGACGTGTATCAACCCCGAAAAACGAGATTGCTTAAGGTTAGCGCCGCCGCGGTACTGTCGTCGCTGCTTGTGTCCTGTGGCGGCACGGCTCCGCGACCGACTCTGGCACGCGCGCAGTCATACTCCGTCATCACCGAACAGGCTGATCCGCTCGCCGGCACCCTGACAATCTCGATCAAGGTGGCCGGTCCGGCTACTCAATCTAACTTCAAGGCCGCGGCCGAATCGTTGATTGCCGAACGCAAGTCGGAATACCGGCACATCACGGTAAAGTCATACGCCGAAAACGCGGCCGCGAGCGATCCGCCGGCTGCAATCTCCCGGCTCGAGAACGATTCTGTCTCGCACGTTTTCAATGCCCGGACTGAAACTGAAAGAATTCAGACTCACTGACGATATGACTTGCAGCGCGGCAACATCTCTATTGACCGATGACGAGATCAACCGCAGGTTGCCATTGCTCGACGGCTGGACGAGAGGTGAAAATTGGATCGAGAAAACCTATCGCTTCAAGAATTTTCTGCGAGCGATCGCTTTCGTCAATGCCGTAGCTTTCGTTGCCGAGCAGTTTAATCATCATCCGGACATCGCGATCCATTACAACGAAGTGACGCTTCGCAATTGGACTCACGCTGCTGGCGGTTTGACTGCGTATGATTTTGAACTCGCGGAGAAGATCGATTCACTGGTCGAATCAAAAAAGCAGCAGGCAGCATCGTAGGAATAGAAACTGGAAATCAGGAGCAACCGATGGCACTTATCTCAGAAGAGAATCAAGAAACAATTCGAAAGCACTTCGACGAGGCGCTGAGCGGCGATGTCGAGATCGTGATGTTCACCGAACGTGAGTCGCCGATCATCATTCCGGGCAAACAACCGTGCGAGACTTGCGCGGACACGCAAGCGCTTCTGGAAGAAGTCACCGCGCTGTCCGATAAGCTCACGCTCACCGTCCGCGAAATCTCAAGCGCAAAAGAAGAAGCATTTGCGTTGGGGATCGATCGAGTGCCCGCGTTTGTCTGCAAAGGCGCCGCCCGCGGCAGAGTTCGCTTCTTCGGCATACCGTCGGGTTATGAATTCTCCGCGTTGATCGCCGATCTTGTCGATGTGTCGACCGGCACTACGAACCTCTCGGATGAAACTCGCGAGTACCTCAGCACTCTGACCCAGAACGTGAATATCAAAGTATTCACTACACCCAACTGACCGTACTGCCCGGCTGCGGCCAGTTTGGCCCACCAAATGGCAGTTGAAAGCGAACACGTAACAGCCGACGTAATCGAGGCGATGGAATTCCCGGATCTCGCGAGCCGCTACGGTGTAAGGGGCGTTCCAAAGATCGTGATCAACGAAACCACTGAATTCGTTGGGGCTTTACCCGAGTCGGAATATCTTGCTCACGTCCGCGCGGCCGTTGAACCGAATGGGAGCACTCAGTAGCGGGCGTTCAGAGTACCGGCTTTAGCCGGGTTTTGCAGTACGAAAGAACACTACCCGGCTAAAGTCGGTACTCTGAACGCCCGCATAATTCAGTCTTTGCGGTCAGGAGAGCACTATCCGACTAAAGTCGGTACTCTGAACACCTGCATTACACTGAACGCCCGCAGTTGAACTCTGCGCATTCATCGATTATCGTGTTGCCCTCGCACCACTCACCGGAAAGGACTCGCCATGGACTTTGAATACTCCGACAAGGTGAAAGCGCTTCAGCAAAGACTCGGCGCTTTCATGGACGAATATGTTTATCCCAACGAGAAGACCTTCTATCAACAAATCGAACAAGGCAATCGATGGGAACCAACAGCGATCATTGAAGAGCTAAAACCGAAGGCGCGCGCCGCGGGGTTGTGGAATCTCTTCCTGCCCGAGAATCCTTACGGCGAAGGTTTGTCGAATCTTGAATACGCGCCGCTTTGCGAGATTATGGGCCGTTCCACGATGGCGCCCGAAGTGTTCAACTGCTCGGCGCCGGACACCGGCAACATGGAAGTGCTCGCGCGATACGGGAGCGAAGAGCAAAAAGAGCGATGGCTCAAGCCGCTGCTCAACGGCGAGATTCGCTCCTGCTTTGCGATGACCGAGCCCGCGGTTGCGTCGTCGGATGCGACTAACATCCAGGCGAGCATAGTTCGCGACGGCGACAGCTACGTCATCAACGGACGCAAGTGGTGGAGCTCAGGCGCGGGTGACCCTCGCTGCAAGATCGCGATTTTCATGGGCAAGACCGATCCGTCAGCGCAAATTCACAAACAACAATCGATGATCCTCGTGCCGATGGATGCTCCGGGCGTGAAGATTGAGCGAATGCTCACCGTGTTCGGCTACGATCACGCGCCGCACGGTCACGGCGAAGTGCTGTTCGAGGACGTGCGAGTGCCCGCTTCGAACATATTGCTCGGAGAAGGACGAGGCTTCGAGATCGCGCAGGGACGGCTGGGACCCGGCCGCATACATCACTGCATGCGACTGATCGGACTGGCGGAGCGGGCGCTCGAAACGATGTGCAAGCGAGTTCGCTCGCGGGTAGCGTTCGGCAAGCCGATCGCGGCGCAGGGAACGATTCGCGCTGACATCGCGACTTCGCGAATCGAGATCGAGCAATCCCGGCTGCTGACGCTGAAAGCGGCTTACATGATGGACACCGTCGGCAACAAAGCGGCGCGCGCCGAGATTGCGATGATCAAAGTGGTCGCGCCGAGCATGGCATTGCGAGTGATTGATCGCGCGATTCAGGCTTGCGGAGGCGGCGGCGTGTGTCAGGACTTCGAGCTTGCGGCGGCGTGGGCGGGCGCGCGGACCTTGCGGCTCGCGGACGGACCCGATGAAGTCCATCGCGAAGCAATCGCGAAACACGAGTTGAGGAAGTACGAGTAGTCTCGCTTCGACTAACCGTCGAAACGAAGGACCCCTACTTTTTCGAGCAACCGCAGGTAATCAGAGACTTCCTCAACCGCTACCGGACCGTAGGCGGCCGTGATGAAATCTCGAATAGCCTGAATGCTGCGCTTGCCGTCGACCAGATTCAGAATTTCGTAGAGAACTATTTCTCCATTCGCCCGCGAGTTGATGCGCTCGATCGGGCGCAGGTCTTCGCCACTCGCGCGGTCGGCGACATAATCGTAGTAGTAAACACTCATCGGCCCGGATACTTTTCGCGTTGGCACCCGGCCGAAGTCGGCGGTCACCGAACGCGGACGGGACGCTTCTTTTGGATTGCGCGGCTTCTGGTCTTTCGGTTCCTCGCGGGCTTCCAGAGTGAATACCACCCGCTTGCCTTTGCGTTGCTCACTCAGCACGCCGGTAAGCAGCAACCACATCCCGCTCAATTGATCGATTTGATTCTCGACTTTCGTCGTGAGGGCCTTGTCTTCGGGCGCAAGCATCAGCACCGATGAGAGCGCCTCAGCGTCGTGCTCGAGCGAACGCGCGATGAGGTTGCGAGACTCATCGCCGGCGGATGGGATACCAGATGCCTCAATCGCGTGCGCCCGATCGCGCGTGACTGGCACTCGCGCAACGGCGCGAGCGAAGACCTCGTCGGCCAGGCGCGCTGCTTCGCGAGCGCCCGCGTGCGCTAGAAAATAACCAGACGCCGCCGCGATGAAAGAAGAACGCTTCATCTTCGTGGGATCGATGTTTGCCGGAGTGTCGTTGTTGGTGTGAATGAAAACGTCCGGCCAGTCTCGCAGATAAATCGCCGGGACGCGGAACGTGCCTTCCTGATAGACATCGTGATCGGAGCCCATCTCAAACGGAGTCGAATCGGCAACGAAGCTGTCTTTGCTGCCGCCCGGTGAGACCAGCGCATCCTCGAAACCGGCTCCCGAGGCCGCTTTCATGCTGCCCGCGATGACGTAGTCTCCGAAGATATCTCCGACGGTATCAACGCAACTCGGGACCGACGCCGGCGTGTGAGTCACGTGCAGCACCGACTTTGTGATCGCGTAATTGCCACCGACCATATCGCAATGCACGACCGCCTTCATTCGACGGACGATCTCCGGATGGGAAGCGAAGTACGCGACGGTGCCGCTGATCTCGGGTGGCCAGATGAATCGTATCGTCCTCCGGGGAGCTTCGATATCGCCGCGCTTTATCAAGGTCATCAGCGTGCGCGCAACCTCCAATATCGCCGCCGCGCCCGAAGCGTTGTCGTTGGCGCCGGGCCGTTGATGACAGAGGTGGCACGAGTACACGATTTCTTCTGCCGCGGCGGAGGTTCCCGGAATCACAGCCGAGACGACATCGTAGTTGCTCTGTGTGAGCTCGGCCTTCACCGTCGCGTGAAGAGTGATCGTCTCGCCACGCGCAAGGCGAGCCTGATACTCTCGCGCGCGCCGGAGCGAAATCATGAACGCGAATTTGTTTTTCGAATTGTATGGCGACAGGTGTCCCCATCTGACGTTGTCGGCGTAATCGCCCGACCAGCCCGTGACTTGATTCTGCTGATAGCTGAGAATGCCGGCGGCGCCGCGTTCGTCGCACGCCATCTTGTGAACGCCGGCGACTCCTCCGCCCGCAAGCACGATGCGGCCCGTCACGTCTTTGCCTTCGTAATCTTTCGCCGACGTGCCCATTCCAACATCGATGAGCGTCGTCGTTGCTTCGGCGCTCTGCGAGTAATCCGCAAGTGCGACTCGCATCTCATCCCAGTCCGCGACCTTTGTCTTGTTAGGCTCGATCTCCCATAACTCACCCCGCTCAGCTTCCCACCCGGGCGCCGACTTCAGCGTGTAATAAGTCTTTTCTCCATCGGCGGGAAATCGTTCGATCTGCACCTGCGAAAGGCCGTATTCTTTTGCCTTGTCAGCAATGTACTGTGCAGCCTTCGAGAAACCCGACGAAGCTTGCACGCGATGATATCGAGCGAGCTCGGTCACGGTGTCCTTCGCGATCAACCCGCTGATCTCCGAAGCAAGCGCGGTTATTTCCTTATCAGTGAGCAGGCTTGTTTTGGTGAATTGATTTTGTTGAGACTGCGCGGCAACCGGGCCGGACAGCGATTGAAACAGAACGACCCACAGTATGAAGAGCGAGACGGCATTTTGCATTTGTTTGATAGCCTTTTTCTTTATTGTCGCGCCAGTCGAACAAGGGTATCAGACGACGCGATTCGGGAGATGCATTTTAACCTAATGGCGTGACGTGAACGCAAACCTTTACGTGAACGAGGAGAACTGGAGGATGCGATCGGCGCTAGTCAGTTGGCGGGAAACTTACCTTGGCATAGATGTCAGCCATCCGAAGTGTGCACGGCACTGATTTCAATTGAATGGTATCTGCCAGATTGTTGGTTTCATATAGCAGCCAACTTCCGTCCGCCTGGCGTATGTGATGCTCGACGTGAGGCCGGTCTTGCGCGATAAGCAGGTACTCGACAAAGGAATCAATCGTCCGATACTGCTCGAACTTCCTGCCGCGGTCGTAGTTCTCGGTTGATTCGGAGAGGACCTCAATGATCAACGCTGGATTCAACAACGTATCGTTTTGTTCATCGCTAAACCGAGGCTCTTCGCAAAGTACGATGACATCGGGATAAGTGTAGAGTCCGGTAGGCGAAACTTTGACGCGCAAGTCCGCCGAATAAACCTGACAAGGCCCATCCTTAAGTTGTGTGTGAAGTTCACCGACCAGATTGGTCACTGCCAGCACGTGATATCGGCTCGCTCCGCCCATCGCGAAGATTTCACCGTTGTAATACTCGTGCTTGGCCTCACAGCTTCGCTCGAGTGCCAGGTATTCATCTGGCGTGTAGATTGTTTTGGGATTACTGGCCATTCCCCGACTCCACGGTTACACGATCAGATGCGATTTTATCATAGCCCCAATCCGTTCAACCCCATGATTGTGGAAGGAGACGAGGCTCCTTACTTCCTTCGCAGATTCATTCGCGCTTGGGCGATCGACATCGCGGCCGCGTATGCGTATCCGCAAAGGTAGATCATCAGGAACGGCAGAGTGCCGAAGATCCCGCTGTCCACCGCGTACCAGATCGTGAACACAAAGTAGATCGCGAACAACAACTCAAGCAGCGGGAACTCGAGGCGGCGGGGAACATAGCTCTTCTTGACCCATATCGTGTCGGTCGTGTTCTCGATTCGGTACTTCGGCGTGCGCACGAACGGGGTCTTCACTCCGAGCACGGCTTCCAGAACCGCTCGCGCGTTCGAGAACGTCAGCGCGATTCCCATGCTCATCACAAACGGGATGTATTTGAGCGATTTCTTCCAGGTGTCCGGATGCAGATAGCGCTGCGTGACGACGTAATAAACGATCACCGACAGCGTCGAGAAAGTGAGAATCGGGACATCAAGCGCGAACAAGTGAAAGAGTCCCTGATTGTAGCGGACGATCAATATCGGGAAGTTTATCAGCGCGAGAACAATCACAAGCGGCGCCGCGAGATTACCGGTCAACCGAAAGAACTGTTCGAGTTTGACTCGCAAAGGCAGTCGCGGATCGTGCCACATTCGGCGAAGCAATTTCATTCCGACTTGCACGACGCCCTTTGCCCAGCGGCGCTGCTGCGACTTGAATGCGTTTATCTCGACCGGGAGTTCGGCCGGCACATCGTCGTCGGCCAGATAAATAAATCGCCAGCCCATCAATTGCGCGCGATATGAAAGATCGGTGTCCTCGGCGAGCGTGTCGTGTTGCCAGCCGCCCGACCACTCGATCGCTTCGCGGCGCCACATACCGGCAGTCCCGTTGAAATTGAAGAAGCCGCCGCATCGATTGCGCGCGACCTGTTCGATCACAAAGTGCCCGTCGAGCATAATGGCCTGGACTTTGGTGAGCAGCGAGTAGTCCGCGTTTATATGACTCCAACGCATCTGAACCATGCCGACTCGCTCGTCGGTGAAGAAGTCGAGCATCTTGCTGATGCAATCGGGACGGGGAACAAAGTCGGCGTCGAATATCAAAACCAATTCGCCCGAAGATTTCTTGAGCCCCGCTTCAAGCGCGCCAGCCTTGAAACCTTCGCGGTTCTCGCGGTGATGATAGACAATGTCAACACCCTGAGCGAAGTATTTGTTTACCGCGGCCGAAGCTATCTGTTGCGTGTCGTCGGTTGAATCATCCAGCACCTGGATCTCGAGCAACTCGCGCGGATACTCGAGCTTGACCACCGCGTCGATCAAACGCTCGGCGACATACATTTCGTTGAACAACGGGAGCTGAACGGTGACTCTTGGTAAACGGCCGGGTGCGTATCGAGCCTTCGGTTGCGGTTTGTGTTTTTGATAGCGCAGAAACAGATATACCAGCCGGTAGCGATACACACCGTACACCGAAAGCAATCCGAGAATCCCGAAGTAGACGAACATGAAATAAACATCGAGCGCGTCGTTGACATTCAGGTAGCTGATGTTACCCGCGGGATAGCGGCCGCCATGCGTCGAGGATGAAGCAACAAACTTGTCGATCGCGGTGTTGCCGGTCTCGGCAAGCGGCATCGCCAGAAGCTCGATCTGCGTGGTCTTGCCCGCTTGAACCGTAGCCGAGCCAAGAATCCGATCGAGTCCCGAGCACTCGGACGCGAGCACGTAGTTACCGGGCTCGAGCGATTCAAAAGAGAAGGCGCCTTTTGCGTCGGTGACCGTTGCGGTTTCGCGCCCGGTTGCTTTGTCGCGAGCCTTAACCGTGAGCCCGGTCATTATGTAGCCGCGCACTTCGATTATCTTGCCCTGAATCGAGGACTCAGTCGCGGCGGGAACCAACCCCGCAAGTATAAAGATGAGGACGGCGGGCAAGGCCGATCTTATTAGCTTCTTCATTTGATTCCTATTTAATGACTGTCGCGAACCGCGAAGCGGGGTTATTAAGTGTCCTCGTCCAGCCAAGCGGAGAGTATAGGGATGAAATGCCTTCATTTCAAGATTTGCGCGGATGACCCTTGTCGCCGGAACGAACTAAGAGGTCAATATGTTGGCGGGGTGCTTCCGGGGTAAGGCGGTTCACCCGGGGCTGCGGTTGACCCGTATTCTGGTGGGAAACCCGGACCCGGAGGCGGTCCCTGTGGAGGATACGGCTGGCCTTTGCGCTTCTCGAATATGGCTGTTCCAATCACGCCTCCGACTGCCGCCATACCGATCGCGACGATCGCAAACACAAGCCATATCGCCAATGAAACAAATATTGGATGGTCCTGCATCGTCGCGACGAATTGCCTCAACGTCTCGCGAGTAGCTACGTCGCTGATTGCATCGGACCGCGTTTGCACCTGGGTGACCGACGCCGACCATTGAAGCAAACTGAGCGGGACTCCGATAACCAGATAGACGAATGAGCCGACAACGCCGGCTGATGCGCCGGCTCCGGCGCCGTCGCCTTTGGTAACTGGAAGCAGGGGTGACCGTTTGATCAACAGGTATGCAGCCAGTGCCCCGCCTACGATTCCCCAACCGCAGCAACAAAAGTTACCGAGTGACACGATTGGGATGACGGAGCCCAGCCCGAGCACGAGCCCGCCCAACAGCGCAGGTTGCAGTTTTGAGGGTCTTTCAACCATTGTCAGAATCGAACAACCGTATCAGGGCCGCCTTCAATGTGAACTGTGTCGATGAACCGCACGCGCTTGGTGCGCTCGGTTGCCATGATGATCGAAGAAGTGCGAGTGCCCGTTCCAAAAAATCGCACGCCGCGCAGGATCGTTCCGTCGGTCACGCCCGACGCGGCAAAGATCAGCTTTTTACCAGGCGCAAGATCATCCGTGTCGTAGATGCGGCGCGGATCGCTTATGCCCATCTCCTTCATTCGCTCGATCACGCCTTCGGGAATTCGGCTGCGGTCCTCAACGTCTTCGAGCTGGTCCTTCAACACGAACCGCGCGAGTATCTGCCCGTTCAAGCACTTCATCGCCGCCGCCGTCAGCACGCCTTCCGGAGCGCCGCCCGTTCCCATCACCGCGTGCACACCCGAGCCTGCCACCGCCGCCGAGATGCCCGCTGAAAGATCGCCGTCGGTTATCAACCTGATTCGAGCCCCCGCCTCGCGAATCTCCTTGATCAATTTCTCGTGACGTGGCCGCTCGAGCACAATCACGACCAGGTCTTCGATGTCGCGATTCAACCGGCGCGCGATGCTGCGAAGATTGTCCTTGACCGGCGCATCCAGATCGACCGCGCCCTTTGACGATGGCCCGACGATCAGCTTTTGCATGTACACATCGGGCGCGCGAAGCAGACCACCTTTTTCCGCGCAGGCCATCACCGCGATTGCGTTGCCAGATCCCGTCGCGCACAAATTAGTTCCCTCGAGCGGATCGACCGCAATATCGACCTCCGGAAACTGATCGCCATCCTCGACGTCGGAGTGATGCCCAAGCCCGACTTTCTCGCCAATGTACAACATCGGAGATTCATCGCGTTCGCCTTCGCCGATGACGATCTCGCCGCGCATCGGAACGGTGTCCATCACCTCGCGCATCGCTTCGACCGCGGCGTGATCCGAGTACTTGCGATCACCCTGCCCCATCGTTTGCGCCGAAGCGATGGCCGCGGCTTCGACTACGCGGAGGAAGTCGAGCCCCAATTCGTGCTCCATCTTTCGTTCTCGCATAAGTCCTCCAGTATAAGTGCGACATCAGCTTAAGGGGAGTTGATAATGATTCGACGATTCTTCGGGCGTTAGCCTTAATCCGCCCGGAAGTCTCAATCTTAATCCCCGGGCGCGGTTGTCGAGCCCTTCGTCTTCGGCTTTCCGATCTTCACGATCCATATACCCGAGTTGATGTCGTTGAAGAAGATGAAGTCGCCGTGCGGCTGAGCTCCCCACGTAAACGGCAGGTTAGATCTGAACCCCGCCGGATCACCGGTCCATAACCGCCCGATCTCGCGGCCCTGCCTGTACAGGTCTCCTCTCAGCTCTCCCGAAACATCCACGACTCGCGCGCCGCCGGAGTAGTAACCCATACTCAGCACATCGTCCTTGACCCAAACGTTATGCGCGCCGCCTTCGGGCACGGTGTAGTTGGCGACTTCTCTCGGATGATAGATGTCACTCACATCCACGACGTGAACGATTCCGCGCACTGGAATCCGGTTCCTCGATTGAATATCAAATATCGCGGGAAAGACTTCATCGCCGACGAAGACGTAGTTCTTGTAGCGGAAGACCGCGTGCGCGCCCGCAAGCCATCCATCGCCGTACAACTCGTGGTAGTTCATTAGATATTTGCTCACCAACCTGGGCTTCTCAGGACTGCCGCCCTTGATGCCGTTACCGACATCCAGAATCACCAGTCCGTCTCTCCAATAAGCCAGATAGGCCAGTCCGTCTTTCACCTGAACGTCGTGAAGATATCGTCCTACTGTCGACACTTCACCGTCGGCGCCGGTGACCTCTCGCGCAAGCTGATTCTCAACTTGCCACCGCGCGACCTCTTTCGGGTTCTTTACGTCCTCGAAGTCGATGACCCGCAGCGAGCCGGTTGCATCGTCGGTCAGGTAGACGTAGTGACTATCGATGAATGCGCTATGCACTCCGCCGGTAACCGTAGCGGTGTAGTCGGAAATGATCTTCGGATGCGCCGGGTCGGATGTGTCGAGAAACACGATTCCGTTCTTGCGGCTTGAAGCGCCTTCGCGAGTGAGCACCGCGATCTTGCCGTCGGCCGTCGTGCTTATGTCGTTGGTGTGACGCGCATCGACCTTTACCGTGTCCGTCAGCTTCGGGTGAGCCGGATCCGAGATGTCATAAACCAGGAGCTTGTCCGATATCGTCGATACATAAGCGAAATTGCCGATGATCCATTGCTCGGCCGTCTGAGAGTCTTTGATTAATTCATGCCCGACCACTTCCAATTCGCGCTCCGCGTTTCGAGGTGTGACGATGACTGAAGCAAGCGCCTGGCGATCACCGGCCGATGCGCTGACCACATAGGCGCCGGGCCGTTCAGCAACGAACGCGCCATCGGGCTCAATCGCCGCGCCGTCCCCTCCGACCGCCCAGCGCACCTCGCAGCTATGAATTGCCTTGCCTGAGGCATCGGCCGCGCTGGTTGAAAATCGGATTACGTCTCCCGTTCGCGCGTTCGTGGATCTCGGCTCAATGGTGAGAGACCTGACCGCGTTGACGGTCACCTCGACGGGCATCTTCGCGCTCGCTCGTTCGGAGGTTGCGGTGATGATGGCTTTGCCCGGCTTCAATCCAACAATCATTCCGGCGGCATCGACAGAGGCAATCGAAGGATTATCCGAGGACCACGAGATCGCGACATCCGTTCGCGGATTACCCATCGCGGTTCTCGCGACGGCGGCAGTCCTCAAGGCTCCGCCCACCACGACCTGGCTCGTCGAGGGAATATCTATGGCCGTCACGGGAGCCGGCTTAACTTTGATTCGTAATGTGCCGACCTTGCCGGCAATCACTGCCCCGATTTGCGCTTCGCCCGGGCTGAAGAACGAAATGGTTCCTGAGTTGTCGGCACTCGCGACATCGAACGGGGCCGCGAACCAGACGGCCGGCTTGACGTCGAGCGTCTTACCGGATTCGTCTTTAGCGATAGCGGTAAATTTCAATTGCTGCCCGACCTCAGCTTCGGTGACATTGGAGGTGACCTCGACGGTTTTCACCGGCGCCGCCTGCTGCCGCGCCAGCGCGGCCGTGGCGATCATTGCGATAACACACAGAACCCTGAGTTTCATTCAGTCACCTCCGAGGGAGTAATTCAGGTTCGGGGATTCTATTCTCTGAGAGGAGAGTGTGCAATCGTCAACGCATTCTCGCGTTCGAGCACTTCGAATCGAAGCCGTCTCTTACACTGAGAAACGATGAGGCGACTTTCGGGTAATTTTTTCGAATGTGGTATTAAGCACGAAGGCCTAAGCTTCGAACTTCCGTGCGAATGAGCCTCAACCTCCTGGCAGTTACTGGTGTGCCTCCGGTACAGAGGCTTGAATCAGCACAGTCCACGCTTAATCACACGGTCGTTCAAACTGCATTTTGGGCGCTTTGCTTGACGTTGAACTGACCGGCTTCTAAACTGGAATTCAACACAACGAAGACGCTCCGCAACTAACGACTAATCTTTTTGGCGCGTGTTCAAACCCGCTGGTAGAGAATGATGGAACATAATCTTTTCAACACACTTCAAGGCTTCAAAACCGACAGCGGTTCGGGCGGCAGCTTCTATTCCCTGCCTGAACTTGAACGTCAGGGCGTTGGACCAGTCTCGAAACTCCCCGTCAGCATTCGCATAGTGCTCGAATCGGTTCTTCGAAATTACGACGGCAAACGAATCACCGAAGACAACGTGCGCAGGCTTGCGAACTGGAAGCCAAACGAGTTGCGCACCGAAGAGATCCCTTTCGTCGTCGCGCGCATTCTGCTTCAGGATTTCACCGGCGTTCCCCTGCTCGTTGATCTTGCCGCGATGCGTTCGGCTGCCGCGCGCTTGGGCAAGAGCCCAAAGATCATCGAGCCGCTCGTGCCCGTCGATCTTGTCATCGACCACTCGGTTCAAGTCGATTTTGCAAGCTCCTCGGACGCGTTGCGGCTCAACATGGAAATGGAGTTCAAACGCAATCGCGCGCGCTATCAATTTCTGAAGTGGGGCATGCAGGCCTTCGATAGTTTCAAAGTTATCCCTCCGGGCATCGGTATCTGTCACCAGGTCAATCTCGAATACCTGGCGAAAGGCGTCCAGGAAAAAGACGGCGTCTTCTATCCCGATACGCTTGTTGGTACTGATTCTCACACAACGATGGTCAACGGGTTGGGGATCGCCGGATGGGGAGTGGGCGGCATCGAAGCCGAAGCAGGAATGCTCGGGCAGCCCGTCTACTTTCTCACGCCCGATGTCGTCGGTGTTCATCTGACGGGCAAGTTGAGAGAAGGCGTGACCGCAACGGACCTGGTGCTGACGATTACCGAAATGCTGCGAAAGGCAAAGGTCGTCGGCAAGTTTGTCGAGTATCACGGCGAAGGCGCGGCCTCGCTTTCAGTCACCGACCGCGCGACCATCGCCAATATGTCGCCCGAGTACGGCGCGACGATCGGGTTCTTCCCTATCGATGAACAGACTTGCGCTTATTACAAGGCGACGGGCCGCTCGGATGAGCAAGTAGATTTGATTAGAAGCTATTTCACCGCGCAGGGAATGTTTGGGATGCCCGATGAGGGCGAATGCGGCTACAGCACTCTGCTCGAGCTCGATCTCTCGTCAGTCGTGCCGAGCGTCTCAGGTCCAAAGCGCCCGCAGGATCGCATAGCGCTGCCGGATCTCAAGAACAAGTTCATCGAGCTTCTTCAAAAGCCCCTCGGAGAGAACGGCTACAACAAATCGCAAGGCGAAATCGGACACCGCTTTCCCGCGGCGATTGGGTTAAGGCACAACGATACGCACACGGGCGGCGGGGAACAGCGCACCGAGACGGCTCCGGTCGCCGTGCACAACGCCACAAGCGCGATGAACACGAGCGTGGCCAGCGAAACCGAGATGATGAACAACCGGCCGACGCCCGATCGTGTTGAAGAGAGCGAGCCCGCCCTGTTCCACGGCAAGATCGATCTCGGCCACGGCGATGTTTTGATCGCGGCAATCACTTCGTGCACCAATACCTCGAATCCGAGCGTGATGATTGCGGCCGGACTGGTCGCAAAAAAAGCGAGCGAGAGAGGAATGACGCTGCGCCCGGCTGTGAAAGCGTCGCTTGCGCCCGGTTCGCGCGTGGTCACCGATTATCTCGAGAAGACCGGGCTTCAGTATTACCTGGATCAACTGGGCTTCAATCTGGTTGGCTACGGCTGCACGACCTGCATCGGCAACTCTGGTCCGCTCGATCCCGGCATTGAAGAAGTGATCGGCAAGCAGGATCTGGTTGGCGCAAGCGTCCTCAGCGGCAATCGCAACTTCGAAGCGCGCGTGCATCAGAGCGTCAAGGCAAATTTCCTGATGAGCCCGCCGCTTGTCGTCGCGTTTGCATTGGCCGGACGAGTCGATATCAACCTCGACGCTGAACCACTCGGAAAAGACAAAGACAATCGCGATGTTTATCTCCGAGACATCTGGCCCAGTTCCGAAGAGGTGAAGCGATACCTCGAAGCGGCGTTCGACGCGGAAACGTTTCGCCGGCGCTACAGCAACTTCGTCGAAGCCAACCCGCTATGGAATGAGATTCCTTCCGTCGCAAGCGAAGTGTACGAGTGGGATTCCGAATCGACCTACATTCAGGACCCGCCGTATTTCGAAGGCTTCTCGATGGAACACGGCCGCGCGTCTGAAATCAGAAGCGCGCGGGCGCTGGCGATCTTCGGCGATTCGGTGACTACGGATCACATCAGCCCCGCGGGCGCGATCAAGCCCAGCTCACCGGCAGGGCTCTATCTTCAATCCCAGGGCGTTGCGATCGCGGATTTCAACAGCTACGGCGCGCGGCGCGGAAACGATCGAGTGATGACTCGCGGGACCTTCGCCAACGTGCGAATCAAAAATCTGATGGTGCCGGGCGTCGAAGGCGGAGTGACGATTCATCAGCCCGACGGCGAACGGATGAGCATCTACGATGCGGCGATGAAATATCAGGCTGAGAACATTCCGCTGATCGTTCTCGCGGGTCAGGAGTACGGCACGGGAAGCTCGCGCGACTGGGCGGCGAAAGGAACAAAGCTGCTTGGAGTGAGCGCGGTGATCGCTCAGAGTTTCGAGAGAATACATCGATCGAATCTTGTCGGGATGGGAGTGCTGCCGTGTCAATTTCACGACGGCACGAATGCGCAAACATTGAAGCTCGATGGAACCGAAGAATTCGACCTCACAGGATTCGAAAGAGGGATCGAGCCTCGACAGGAATTGACTCTGACTATTCATCGCGCGAGCGGCGAGACCGAACAAGTTCCGGTGACGCTGCGCATCGACACGCCGATTGAGGTTGAGTATTACCTGCATGGAGGGATCTTGCCTTACGTGTTGAGGCAGTTGATTAGCAGAACGTAAAAAGAACATGCGGCTGACCTTGGGCACTTCCTTACAATGCTTGGTAGCCGTCGACGGTATCGAGGATTCTTAAAGAAATGATAAATGATGGTGAACTAGAGGTTCTCCTAAACGACCTTGAGTCTGACCGCGTCGAGCGGAAGGCGTCAAGTTCAGACCGGGACAGACTCTGCGAGGCGATTTGTGCATTTGCGAATGATCTACCAGGACATGACCAAGCCGGCGTTCTGCTTGTTGGCGTACGAGACGATGGGAGTTGCGCCAACCTTCCGATCACAGACGACCTATTGCTTAAACTCTCACACCTTCGTTCGGACGGTAATATCCTACCCTTTCCCGCGATGGCCGTCCAAAAGCGAACTGTCTCAAGTTGCGAGTTGGCCGCAGTTATCGTTGAACCGGCGGATGCACCCCCGGTTCGTTACAAGGGGCGCGTGTGGGTACGAGTGGGACCCAGGCGCGCAATTGCAACTGCGGAGGAAGAGCGCCGGCTTGCAGAGAAACGGCGCTCCAGGGATCTGCCTTTTGATATCCAACAGGTGGCCGCGGCAACCCTGAAGGACCTGGATCTCGAATTCTTTCGGCGCGTGTACTTGCCTTCCGCATTACCGCCCGATGTCATTAGTCAGAACCAACGAACCGAAGAGCAGCAACTCGCTTCGCTACGTTTCTTGAGTACGGATGCGACCCCGACGCCTACGGTCTTAGGAATCCTTGTGGCTGGGAAGGACCCAAGGCAGTTTGTTCCTGGCGCATATATACAGTTTCTGCGAATAGAAGGAACCAAGCTGACCGACCCCATCAAAACTCAAAAAGAAATAGACGGAACACTTCCGGATGTGCTCAGGATACTGGACGAGACTCTGGAGACGCATATATCAGTGGCGTCCGACTTTTCAGCCGGGCCCTTGGAGATCAAGCACCCCGATTATCCGGTAGTAGCCCTTCAGCAACTCTGTCGAAACGCCGTCATGCACCGCTCCTACGACGGAACCAACGCTCCTGCTCGCATCACTTGGTTCACTGATCGGGTCGAGATTCAGAATCCGGGGGGACCCTTCGGTCAAGTCACACGAAGCAACTTTGGACGCGAGGGAATAACCGACTATAGAAACCCTCACCTCGCCGAGGTGATGAAGAGTCTCGGTTACGTCCAGCGGTTTGGCTATGGAATACCGATGGCGCGTGAGGAACTTGCGAAAAACGGTAATCCAGCTCTGGAATTCACCGTTGAGGACGCCCACGTGCTTGCGACAATCAGGAGGCGATCGTGACGACTCCTGTGATCGCATTCTTCAACAACAAGGGAGGGGTTGGTAAGACATCTCTCGTCTACCATCTGGCATGGATGTATTCAGACATGGGCATGCGTGTTGTAGCGGCCGACCTTGACTCCCAAGCAAATCTTACAGCCGCTTTTCTCGAGGAGGAACGATTAGAAGACCTCTGGGCCGATGGCATCAACACTGGCACCATCTTCGGAAGCGTTCAACCGTTGATCCGCGGTACCGGTGACATAGCAGATTCACGATTAGAGATAGTTGAGGACAGGCTCGCGCTGTTAGTTGGGGACTTACGTTTGTCAGGGTTTGAGGATCATTTGTCAGAGGTTTGGCCTAAGTGTATGGACCGCGATGAACGGGCGTTTCGTGTTACATCGGCGTTTTGGAGAGTAATGCAAAATGCGGCCGCGGTCCACAACGCAGATTTAATCCTTATGGATCTGGGACCTAACCTCGGAGCCATAAACCGAGCAGCGCTGGTCGCCACCGATTATGTAGTTGTGCCGCTGTCACCTGACCTGTTCTCGATGATGGGTGTCCACAACCTGGGCCCGACGCTGCGTCGTTGGCGAGATGACTGGAAGGAGCGGCTTCCAAAGAACCCCGTTCCTGACCTGAGCCTACCATCTGGAGACATGAGACCTCTTGGATACGTATTACTTCAACATTCGGTACGCCTCGATCGCCCGGTGAAAGCCTATGAGCGATGGATTGCGAGGATACAAGAAGCATATAACCGAGACATCCTCGGCCTGGAAGACCCCGAGACAGTTCTCGTTCCGGTCGCATACGACCCATCCTGCCTGGGACTTCTTAAGCACTACCGCAGCCTGATGCCTTTAGCCCAGGAAGCGCACAAACCAGTATTTCAGCTCAAACCGGCAGACGGCGCAATCGGAGCTCATTATAGGGCTGTTGAAGAAGCGTGGATGGACTTCGGCATGCTCGCCCTTAAGATAGCCGCCAAGGCTGGGGTTACCGTTCCCACCTCTGCACCGTGAGGGCAACTCACTTCACTCCGCTCAGCTTCTTCACTTCTTCGAGAATCGTTTCGTCCGGGGGACGGTCCTGCGGATCCTTGCCTACGTGAAGGAAACGAATCTTGCCTTCGCGGTCGAGAATGAATACCGACGGATGAGCGATGCCGTCGTGTTCGGCCGCGTTAACGATCCCATATGACGCAATCGTCTTCTTGTCGGCATCCGAGAGTATTTGGAACCTCGCGCCAGTCGTTTGGGCCATCGACCACGCGAATGATTGTTCGTCGACGCTAACCGCAATCAGCTCCGCGCCCGCACGTTTGATCTTGTCGTAATCCTCAGCCAGCCTGGTGAGTTGCTGTGTGCACGCGCCTCACCAGAAGCCTCGATAGAAGATCAACACGACCGGCGATTTCTGCGTGTACTCCGATAGTATCACCAGCTTGCCGTCGCCGTTTGGCAGCGCGAAGTCGGGTGCCTTGTCGCCGAGCTTCAAGAACGTGTGAGGCCCGCTCGGTGGAAGCGGTTTCGGAGGCGCAAGCGGTGATTGACCCGATTGAGCGAAAACACCTGCAGTCAGGAATATCAGGATGAGGGTGCCAAATGCCAATTTCATGAGTGACTAAAATCTAATTCGCGGCGTGAACCATTGTCAACGTCACCG
>UEXS01001063.1_pt1 | contig 29259 bp, 24 predicted proteins | sample 4301141 | NCBI WGS metagenome assembly UEXS01 (sample SAMEA4773178, study PRJEB27434) | metagenome | biome: 2259; feature: agricultural soil; material: soil | place: USA | collected 2014-09 | depth 0.25 m
ATTCATCGAAAGGTCCTTGCTAAGTCCGTCCTTTTCCAGCGTGGAAATTGTCGACCGCAGTCGATCGGAACTCTTAGAAATTGACAATAACAAGGCGCCGTCGATATGTAAAATTCAAAAGAATCAAGTTATGAATAAGGTGAGCTTCACGCTGCCCGTATGATGAACCGCTCGCCCAGACGGTCTATGATCGGTCTATAATCGGGCGATGATTATCCGCGCTGAGACTCCTTGCGATCGCGAATCGATCCATCTCGTGAACTAGCTTGCCTTCCCTACACCCGGCGAAGCCAATCTCGTCGACGCGTTGCGCGAAAAGGCTCGCGCTTACATCTCGCTCGTTGCGATTGATGAAGATCGAGTCGTGGGACACATCTTCTTCAGTCCGGTGACGATCGAGTCGGCGACCGATTCATTTACTGCTATGGGACTCGCGCCGATGGCGGTGTTACCCGAGTGTCAGAGGCAAGGGATCGGCTCGCTGCTGGTGCGCGAAGGATTAAGAGAGTGTCAACGAATCGGTCATGAGATTGTAGTAGTGCTCGGGCATCCGGAGTATTACCCGCGTTTTGGGTTTGTGCCGGCTAGCTCGAAGGGTCTTCGAAGCGAGTACGACGTGCCGGATGAAGTTTTCATGGTCGCCGAGCTTACGCCGGGTGCGTTGAAGGGTCGAACGGGATTGGTGAAATATCATCCGGAGTTCAACGCCGTCTGATTAGTAGAGGGCGCATAGGTTCGGTGTTGCAACCTGCGCCATAAGGTTGTACGTTGTGGCTGCACGCTCCAATTGGAGTCGTGTTGAGGGCAAGATAGATTTCGGCCTGCCAAAGTGCGGATCTATCTTGCCTGTTGTTTTTATTAGGATATGTTACCTGCGAAGAACGAATGGTGCGGATCTAGCTCCATCACGGTTCACAACCTCAAGACTGAATTCTTCCCCGTCAGGAAAGTCGCGCTTGCCTTGGTCAACGACGATCTCCCCTCCCGGATTCTCCGCACTTCGTTTAGCAAGCCCCTGATCGACACCGTTGATCAACAGATGAGCGCCGCTCAGAAAATTTCGGCCGGCTATGACTGTCCTATGGCGCTTGAGCTTGACGCTGGCTATCGCTGGGGCCGTGCTCGCATCAACTATCAGCAAGTTTTTAGTGCTCAGGTCTGAAGCGAGAATACGATTCAACGGCTCCAATAGTCTGATCGACAGAAGGCGGCCGGCCCTGTCAACCAGTTGCTCGCTTACAATCTCGCCGTTTGCTGTATCGAACGTGAACAGCCGGTTATTGTCGGACTGGATAAAAGCTAATGCTCCGGTCGCGGAGACTTCGACGCTGGAATCGGTAGTGAGTTTCAGACGCGATCCATCCGCGCTGCGCTTAGGGACGCTCATTCGGGCGGCGAGTGTTAACGATCCGTCCGGCTCGAGTTGTATGACATCGGTTTCACGCGGTATTCCGTCGTTCAGGCTTTCCCCCGCACCCAGCGTTAACTTAAGGACCAGGGGTGCAAACAATACACCCGTTTCACGATGGAAGGTCATTCCATTGACGAAGGGGAACAACTGTTCCTTCAAGTCGAGCTCGTAAGCGGTTCTTCGCTGCAGGTCGTACGCAAAATAGAAGTTGACCCCGCTCCCTGCTTCATCGGGAATGTAGCCTCCGTATCCGAGCAGAAAGCGCCCATCTCGGCTCATTCCCTGACCAAAGACCTGAGAAAGTCTTAGTTCTGGGGTAAGTGTAAAATCTGGATCGAGCCTGTCAAAACCGGCCGCGAATATGTACGCCGTAGTTTCAGCGAGCGCTACCACTCGGTTGTTTACATCGTCAAAGAAGACAGACGAGGAGAATAGTGAATCAAACCTTAACTCCACCGACGCGAGCCGGGTCCCGTCATCGACTCGAATCAATGCAAGGCGCCTAGCTAAGCGCGACATCGAACTTACCGGGGCGTTGTGCTGCGCGGCCTGCGATCCGTCCACCGATCGCCGAACGAGCCACGGCATTCTCGCCGCCGGAACATCGAGAGTGTCCCGGCGATGCAATTCCGCTTCGCCGACACCGCTTGAGTAGTATGTCCAACAGATTCTGGATCCATCGAAGTTAACGGCAAGGTCGGAATCCGCGGATACCAAACCACCAGGGGATTCCGACATTATCGACCAGATCTTCCGCATGCGCCCGTCGCGGTCGGACTTTGCTACAGACAACCGTTGTGAACCATCAACACCTTGTCCGTATAATATGAGCAGACCGCTTTGTTCGTGTACCTTCAGGAAAATCAAAGAACGCGATGCAGAGCCTTCAACCGAACCAAAGTCCGAATCCAGGTCCAACTGGTCAAGGATCCGCCCTTCAGTGACGCTGAATGACAAGAGTTGGGGCCTGTGAGCCGACGATGTTTGTACAACTGTAAAACCAATCTGGGCGCCGAATGCAAAGCCCGTACTTGCCGGGAAGAGATTCGGAGACCCGTCGATGGGAGGAAATACGATATCCGTGGGCGCGGCATGCGACGAGGTCCCGGTCATCACAGACATGAGAAAAAAGAGAATCGCGCTTCTGACTTTCATTTGAACCTCAACTGACCCGCTTGGCTAGCCGGCACGGTTCAGACCATGCCGGCTACGAAGTGGAAACAACTCTGATCCTTCAACCCTCGTCATCTACTTGTACCATCGTGCCAAACACATCTATGTCCGTACCTTCAACGTAATTTGCGTCGAAATGGAGAGTGAGCTTGGCATTCTTCTTCCGCGGTTTGAATACGCCGCCGCTGGTTATGTAATCTTCCTCGTATTTCACCTTGAAACCAAAGACTAAGTCGACGGAGTCGTTGACCGCGGTCATATCCCAGACCATATTACACGGCCCGTTGCCGGGTCTCGGCGCAACCGTGCCTAAGTTAGACGACAGGTCTGCACGAAGAGCGCACTTGTCCGGGTTTCCGGGACAGTAGAAATCAAAGTCGCACTGCATGATGTGTTTGTTCGTGTTCAGCGATAGCGTAACGATGTACAGCGGCGGTCCATTGATCTGACCAAATCTTCTCGCCGTCGCACCGCTCAAGATATCGCCCATGTTCAGACTGGTGTGCAGCCGACAACTTTGCAAAACAGGCGCAGCCGGCGCCGATTTGATTGTCCCAGGTCCGATCAACAAGGCGGCCACGGCGCAACGAAGCAGTGTCTTGCCGGCGACTCGCCGAGATGAACTCCCTGTGTGTTGGTTTCTAAGAACGCAATCGAAGCGGTTTAACATAACGCTCTCCTTTCAAGAGTTGTGTTGAGGGAAAGGCAGACTTTCGACCTGCCAAAGTGCGGGTCTGCCTCGCCTGTTAAGAGTTTGCGTCCCGGACGAATCCGGCGCTGAGTGCTAATTCGAATCCCTCAGGCCGTAGATCGAAAAGGGGAATCGCTGCTCAGTGGTTCTGACAATTGGATACTGGTCCAGCGTCCCTGACTATCATTTGGGGGGGGGGCACGGGATTGGGATTGTCGGACAGCCCACCCTCACATTCGGGAAACGGATCAAAGGGCGCCGCGAGTCTATTCCTAACCGAAACCCAAGTCAAGCACAAAGTGTAATCGATACCGCTTGATGGGCCACACCACAAAAGCACGAATGGAACTAGGGGTGCCTTCGCTCTTGGTTGAGGCGCGCGAGCTTATTCCGGGACTCTTTCCTGTTCCTCTCGCTGTTCAGCGTTGCCTTCTCGCGACGCATCGAATGCGGGCCAGCGCGCAATCTTAGGCATTCGCGAGCCCGAACTGTGAACGTATGAGCGAACACGTCACGATTCAAAGTGAGCGAGCAAGTAGTGCGTCAAGCAGCGACTGTGGCATCCCAGACGCAGCGCCGAATCGAAGAGGTGTTGGCCGAATGGTTGGAGTCAGTCGTGAATGAGTTACCGGTTGAAGCGCTGTCGGACGGTGACGTGCTCGGGTTAACTGAGCTTCAACTTTCGGACGATCAGCAGACAGCGCTGAGCGAATTGCTCGAAAGAAATCGCGAGAACGGTCTGGACGAAAAGGATCGGCGGCACTTGGATGAGTTAATGCGGGTGTACGAACACGGCCTCCTCCGCAAGTCACAGGCCTTTCGAGTAGCAGTGCGGCGAGGATTGCTCGAACCCCTACAGGCATGAGCCTCCAATCCCCCTCTCACCTTCAGGTTCCTTTACCTAGTCTCGCCCGGCGGTGATCCGCAGATGATTATTTAAGCGGATCAGATGCCAACGACATTCTTACTGATTCGATTGTCAGCCCAGTAACGCGCATTTCAGAGGAAAAGGAAAGTGCGGCCTCCGCGAAATCTTGTCCACTGAATTTGATCCGCAACTGGCGGACGCTATCAGCAACGTGTTCGGCCAGACTCAATATTTTCTCTGGTGACACGTAGAGAAGGCCCTCAGCAAATGGGACTGCGATCCGATGCAGTGTACGCGATGGTGCCACTACAATAACCGCGATGTCCAAAAGGGCGGCATCGTGGCACAGATTTGCACGAACCCAATCAGGATGCCCCTTCGCCTCCTGCAGATCCTTCTTGGAAAGCGTTCCATCGATCTTCTTCTCGGTTTTGGCCTCAAATGCAATATAGAATTCCGTTTCAAAAGACCAAATAACATCGGGAGCACCCTGGTCAGTCGGTCGAAATGTCGTTGCGCCAAAACACTTGCCTAAAGTCTCAAGGCCCTCGTGGTATTTAATGTGTTGATCATCTTTCAACTGCTCGAGCATTTGAGCGATTATCTCTTCAAAGGAAGGGCCGGCCCAACCCCATCTTTCAAGACGATCAAATAGGGCCTCCGCATTCGGCTCAACGTCGGCCTTCTCCTTTGGCACAACGGCCTTTCGCTGCCCAAGCAGTTGGTTGAGCCACCCGGAATTCACCCCACATTTAGAACCCCGCCACAGTGCGTCTTGCTCCGCGACCTTATCGCCTTTCAACGCGGCAGCGATGCTTCCTAGATACCACCACCATGCTCGATAGCCAGCGAGTTCACGACTATTTAGCTGGTCGGCGATCCGATGCGCGGTCTCCAACGCACGTACAAAATCCCCTTCCCACATTGCTCTGGAATACCAAACCTCTTCCTCACCTGCTTGCTCATAGTCTCTGGACTCCGGGTCCGGTTGTTGCCTCTCGATGTTCTCTATGTGCGCGTCGGCTGCCTTCCGATACTCCACATCCTCGATGAGTCCGAGAATCATGTTAATAAGCTGATCGGAATCCTCAGCGGCGAGTTGAGACTGTTGGACTCCCCAGGTCACTTCGGCCGCCAACTCAGGTGGAAAGCCCTTCAGCATTGACGATGACGTCGCCGCATTCACAAGCGACTGGCCCATCCATACGATCACTGCGAAGTCTGTCGCATTTCGCGTACACCGACCCATGCCCTGAATTAGGCGCGTCCGCTCTCGTTTTCTCAGCACGGGTCCCATCTTCCAGCGCTCGCTGAGGTGCCGTTCCAACTGGTCGATAGCGGCTGGGCTGTCCGACAGAATTAGAACCCGACACTGTTCATCGGGAAGGTCCAGACCATCATAGCGCGAAAGGCCAAGGATAACGTCCGTCTTATTGATAAATCGCTCCATGGTGTTCTCGATGTCGACCGCACCAACCCGTGCCGGCTTGATATCCATCGCCGCCTCCAACAAGTCGAAGGTCCGCGTTACTACTCGGTCGGACGGGGCAAGCAGAACGGCCCTTCGGTTTTTCATGCCATCCCAAACCGAGGCGACGATCTGGATAGCGTCGCTCGCAGAAGCATGAATACCCGGAACAAAAACGTACCGACGCCCCCATTGCGGCTCTTTGCCCTCACCATATGCAGCTTCCCTACGCCGTATGCGCGCTGCAGATCGCTTTCCCCACCAAGCGTCGCCGACATGTAAATCCGTTGCTTCGAAGACTCGAAGGGAGCGTGCGTATAGGTTGGGGGTATAAGCGGCCGCACCACGATCTCAATCGGCGAAACCAAGAACAAACAAGACATCACGTTGTGCCTTATAAGCCTCCAGGCAAACCTTGCTGAATCAGCAGTAGCGTTATCAAGAACGTCGACTATGTTTGGAATGCATTCCTGATGTCCGAGCACGTCCGCCACTTCAACACTAGCGAAGGCAGACTTGTCGAGAATCACGCGGATCTGCGAATCAGAAAGCGCAGGTCTTAATGCAGCCAGAAGAGAACCGTACAAGGCGGCGTCTTTTCCGGTTCTTGCCGACCACATGTCCGTGACGTAGTGCTCCGCCCCATGCGCATCGTCAAACACAAACAGGTCGCATTCTTGCAGCACCGGCTTGATATTGAACAGGTTTGAATAGGTAGTGACGGCAATCGCCTCGCCAGTTTTGTATCTCCCTACTTCGGACGGATCACGAGTGTCTTTGGTTCCGCGCAGGTCAGCGCAAGAGTACCAAGCCGTCCTGCTTCGTTTAGCACCTGCCCAGCCAACTGATTGGTGAGCGAGAGGTATGCCACTTTCCTTGATTGCAGTCTTTTCCATTCTGCGACCAGGAGACCGACGGCAGTTTTCCCAGTTCCAGTTGGCAACTCAAATGCAACGTCGCGGGAGTCTGCGTGCTTCTCTACGTATTCGCGCAGGACATCCTGCTGTGGACCCCTAAGGTAGCCATGCGTCTTTTCGCGGCGCGACAGCTTGTAGAATAGTTCCTCTGGACTTGCGTAAGCAGTCGAAGGCTTCACTGTCTTGAATGTTGGCCTTGGTTTGTCAGACTTCACTCTGTTTGCTCCTTAATACACTAAACCGAGTTGAACACTGGCGGTGATAGCGATTCGGGCTACCGCTTTTGTTCCTCGATCTGTTTCAGAAATGCGACAGGATCAACAATCTTCAAAAGCCGAAACCGCTTTTGAAATTCGCGCCCTTCCTCCCTCTCCCACTTCATTAGATCAAGCATGTCGTTGTCGCGCGTGACCAGGAAATCCGCGCGAGCTTCGATCGCGAGGTTCAAATAAGCCTCATCGTACGGATCACGTGCGTATTCGTAGTGCCGTCGTATCTGTCGAAAGAACTTCCCTTTGTAGAGAAGAACTTCGATAAGCGGTTCTACTCGTTCGTCCGTCAGGCGAGGGTAGCTCTGTCGGAGAGTTGAACGCGAGAGAACTTCTCGAATCTCGAAGAGAATGTCTCGGCTGACCGCGATGGAAAACTTGCCTTGCTCAAAGAGTTCAAGGGATCGAGCCGCCGGTCCCGCTTCGCTGATCAAACTTTGAACGAATACGACACAATCGAAGACCGCTAGAGGTTTAGCCACGAGGTCTCGCCCTCACCTCCGAGACCGCCTCTTCGATCTGCGCCGAGAGTTCCTCGTCGGTCACCCCGGCGGCTTTGATCTGATCACGCACCGGCGCGAACAACTCCCTCAACGTGGGCATCTCCGCGTCGCGTTCCAACACTTCTTGCGCGTATTCTTCGAGCGTGACGCCCTTAGCCGCAGCGCGTTCAGCAATCTTGTCTTCGAGTTCCAGCGGAATAGTAATCGTCACCGTCATCGGAATGCCTCCGTCATGCCCTTGCGAACCGGTCGAGAATTTATCTTGCAAAATGATATGGCCAAGCCCGAGCTTTAGCAATGATTCGCGCGCTAGCAACCACTCGGGTTCTACCTTCGAGCAAGATGCGTCTTTGCGCGCTTCGTGATCTCTTCCTGTTCCTCTCGCTGTTCCGCGATTCCTTCTCGCAACGCATCGAATGCGGGCAAGCGAGCGATTTCAGGCATTCGCGAGCCCGAGCCGCGCACCGAATACCAGATGATCTCATTCATCACTCGGGCGTCGGCCATATCGGCGAACTGCAGATTCTGCTCCGCTGTTCGCTTCATCCAATACGCCTGCGTAGCATCGCGAGCCCCGCGCGCGGGAACTACCAGATTGTTCAATGCGACTTCAGGGAGCATCGCTTTGAAGGGCCGAAGATCCGGCTTGTCCTGAAAAATGTCGATAGGAGCAGCCGTCGCGTCAAGCTGATTCATCGGTTGCATCCCAAGCAGGATTTCCATCGTGCGAATCAAGCTCACCGTCGTGTGAAACTCATGAACCAGTGCGCCGGGGCGGTTATACGCGCTTATCACCAGCGCCGGCGCGCGATGACAATCAACGTGATCCGGTCCGTCCTGCGCGTCGTCTTCAACAATGAAGATCGCCGTGTCCTTCCAGTAAGGGCTGTTCGATACCGCTTCGACCAGGCGGCCAACCGCGTAGTCATTCTCGGCGACGTAGAACTGCGGCGTCGGGTAATCAGCCGAAAGCCCGTTGGTATGATTGCTCGAAAGCTTCAACATCGAAAAGTTAGGGAATCGATCCGGACGGCCGGCTTCGATGTCCGCAACATAGCCGCGAAATTCCTCGAGCCATTCTCCGAGGCGCGATGTCCCTCGAAATCTTTCGTCCGAGTTGTTCGGCGATATCACCGGGTCGGTCCAACTGTTTGCTTCTTTCGCGGCGCGATAAGAATCGGGAGTCATCGCGTCTATCGAGCGCATGTCGAAGTTTCGAACGGTAAGACTGCAATGGCCTTCGAGCGATTTCTTTGTGGGAACGGCCAACACAGTCGGGCTTATGTCGGGATAGGAACGCTGCCGGTTTGTGTTCACCGCCGCAACATTCGCCTCAGACAGCGTGCCGATGAACTCGCCGTAGTTGCGATAACTCAAGCCCGCGCGAGCGGCTGCGTCCCACAGATAAAGCGTCTCAGGTTCCGAGATGTCTCGCGCGCCGTGCAGGTAAGGAATATAACGCCGCAGGAAATTCGCCATGTCCTCGGCGGTGACCGGTGTGCTGAACAAGGAAGGAGTCGTGCCCCGGCTCTCGACTCTAAATTCGGGCAGCCGATTGAAGCCTTCGAAATCATACGGCCGCCCGCGGTTCGAGTAGCTCCATCGATAAGCCTTGTCCACGTAGTCGCTCGAAAAAGCGGCCGTCGACCAGTTGTGACCCTCGGGACTCGATGCGGCGTTGACGAAGAAGCGATCGAATAATCCGAATCGCAGCGCGAGCGCGCGTTGATTGGGTGTTATATTCTGAGTCGCGCCGCCGGGAAGCCGCGCCGCTTCGCCCGCGCCAAAGATCGCGAGACTCGCATCGCTGTCGGCAGCTCGGCCATCACCCGACGCTTGAACGTCTCCGAACACCTGATCGTAGGTGCGATTCTCTTTGATGATGTAGATGACGTGTTTGATCGGCGACTGGCCTTGAAACAAAGTCGAACGCGGCGCACCGAGCAACCCGTCGTTGCGCATCACTAGTTGAGTGAAACCCACGAGCGCGCGCTCATCGGGTTCGGAAATCGCGCTGATGTTTCCCGAAATCAGCGACAAGCTGTGCTGCCCGCCACGCTCGCCGCGGCCCGTGCCCACCGCGAATCGGTCATTCGGCATGTTGGGCACAAATCCGGAGTTGTCGACAACAACCGATGAACTTTCAAAACCCGTCCCCTTACCGTTGCCGACAAATAATGTGCGATTCACTACGGCAACCGCCGAAGGGTACTGCCCCGTTGGAATAAAGCCTCGCACCTTGCTGCGGTCAGCATCGTCGCGCCATTCATTCTTTTCTTTTTCAACTGCAGCGCCTCGTGCGCGACTCGAGAGCGCGACTACCGCGACGGCGTTCGCGTGGGCGTTCGCGACATACAACGTCGCGCCGTCCGCGCTGAGGGCGAGGCTCTCGGGACTGCTGCCGATCTTCGAGGTCTCGGTGAGCTTCACATTGATTCGTTCGATCTCGCGATCCGCCGTCGTGTCGATCACCGATACGCTGTCGGCATCTGAATTCACGACGAACAACCGCGTACCATCGGCATTCAAGATCATCGCCGTCGGATGCCGGTCGACTTGAATCCTTGCCGGCGGCTGATTCGGCTTTCGCGGATCAACCACCGCAATCGAGGCGTCTCCCCACAACGAGACGTACACTTTCGAAGCTTCGCTCGAACCACGCCGGGCCATAGCGACTACGCCATAGGGATAGAGGAACTGCTCCGAGTCCGCTCTTCGAAGATCGACGCGCGTCAGCCGTCGTTCGTTGCGAATGTTACTGACTATTCCGAGGCTGTCTCCGAGATTGTTCGCGATGTACAGCGTGTCGCCGTCCGGGCTCAGCGCGAGACCCATCGGGTAAACCGGCGCAAGGTTGTCGTTATAGCGCGTCGAGTTTGCCGATGTCGCAAACCCGGTGACGTCGATAAACGGAGCTTCGACTTTTGTGTTTGGTCCGCGAGAGCCGGGCGTGATTGGATTTGCCGTACCCGGTCGAAACTGAAACACCCAGATCCTGTTTTCGAATCCGCCCGACGCATAAAGCGCGAAGGTCCCGTCCTGCTCCGAGCGCTCGGCGAACGCGACTCCCACGCAAACGCTTTGCGGCGCCGGAAAGTAAACGTTTTGAATCACCGCCGCAGGCCGCGCGTTCAGATCGATCACCGCAAGCGACTGTTGAGCCCGGTTGGTCTGCGAGTTGAACTGAACGCCGAACCCGCTGTTCACCGCGATCAGGTAGCGCCCAAGTCCATCGGGACCAGTCTTGTCGGGACTGCGAACGAAATCGACCGGCAACGCTCCGACTGCCGGGTGTCGCGTCGTAGCATCCATCACCAGCGACCCGGCGGGGGTGATTGGCCGCCCTTCCGACGCGAACTTGTTCTGGACCGCGGCGGCCGAATTGAACAAGCTCACAAGCATCGAGACGACGATCCCGATCGAGGCGATCAGAAGCGAAAAACGCCAACGCGATTTCCTCATACGAGTCTCCTGGTGATAGCGGAATGCGAGGTTGAAAAGACTGAGATTTGTTGATGCTGTCCGGTTGAGAATTGAGACTCTACTATGAAAGAGGTTGGCGATCAAAGCGCGCGGCTACTTCCATTGGCGATTGAGCTTTGATCGCTCGTAGACGAGATTGAATCCCCGGCGTTCGACGTTGCGCTCGGAGACGGTGCCCAGGCCCGTCGCAACCATCGCAAGATCGCAACCCGCGCGCGCGGCGCTCGCGAGACGCGCGAGTATCAAGGCCTTCTGCGCGCCGCGATTTCGAAACTCGGGCAGCGTGCCAGCTCCGCCAAGCGAAGCCACACCGCGATGGATCGACATCATCCCGCCGCCGGCTGGAGCGTCGTCGATTTCGGCGATGAAAAAATGCGCGCCCTTCGCGTAAAACGTACTCTTGAAAACATCCAGGAGTTCCGGTGGGACTTCTCCGTTTTCGAAAAAGTTCTTTGCGACGAGTTCCGAGTAGGAGCCGGCTTCATCCAACCCCGGCGTCCGTATTCGAACGGCGCTCGATTGATCGGGCCACAGACTCGCGTCGCTCGAGGTCAACGCTCTTGCTAAGACGTTGGACGCCTCGATTGGCTGATAGCCTCTTTCGAGAAGAACCTCGAGCAGCGAGGGGTCAGCGAGCGGGCACGTTTCTATGTTCACGGCCGACCCGCGCGCGCGATAGAAGTCCTCCATCGCCTCGATGTCTTCGTGCGTGACCGGACCCGCGAAGCCGAGCCCGAACGCCTGCGTCACCGGTGAATCAACCCCCGCGAAGCCCGCGAGACCTCCGGCGATTTCAACTGCAACTTCGCCTGTGAAGGAATTCATCCGCGCCCACGAGCGCGCGAACTCGACCCCCGCAATTGCGTCGGTCATCTCCATGCGGCGCGCTAGTGCGTTGTCGGCGGCCAGCGGCCGCCGGTCGTCCGTCATCGCTCCTCTCCAGGGTACCGGCTTATGACGCGAGTCATTAATCTCGACGCCGGTGGCTTGAGCCGCTTTCGTTAATATCGTTCCCAGCCACTTTCCCTTTGCTGCGCGCGTTCAGGTCGTGGCTACGGCGCAGAGCATCGCGTGCGCTACTTCGCTGCGGCGAATATCGGAGTGGCCTTGAATCACCGAATCAGCGTTCAAGTTATAGAGCTTTCCGGCCTGGAATGAATACGCGGCGTCGTTAGGGCCAAGCGCCGTGTTGCTGTCTGCCTCCGGAGTGTGTTGCGCTCCGTTCCTGCCAAGTCCGCCGAACCGGTCGTCCGGTCCGCCAAACCCCGCCGCATCGTCGTCCGAGAGTTTCGAAGCCAGCGGATATGCGATGCCGACCGCGGTGTCCCTTATGCTGTGCGTTATGATGATTGGGCCCGATATCTTGCCGCTTGTGACTACATCGCGGAAGAACCCGTCCCGGCCTCGATCAAAGTTTTGGGCGAAGCCATTGTGAGAGAATGCGGCTTGAAGCAGCGCCATTGTATTCGGTTTGTTCTGGGTTGATCCGTCGGTAGCATGTGCCGCCGATGTCACCAGACGCCCACCGAAACTGTGGCCGGCGAGGTGAAGCCTTATGCCTGGAGCCGCCTGACGAATCTGCTTGAGGATCGGACTCACTCCAACTCTGCCGACTACGCCTGCGCGCTCTTTCATCTGAAAGTAGGTCGTGAAATTGAGCACTTTTCGCGCAGCCGACAGAACGCCGCCGAAGAAATCTTTGATTCCAAGCGCGCCCCCGTCGGCGCTTCCATCAAAATCGGCGGCGCCCCCCATTCCGGGTTCCGGCGGAGCGGGAAGATCCGGTCTGCTCATCGTGTCCATCAAGTCAGCGGCCGAAATCGTGAAGAATTTCTCCGAGTTGTCATCAGCATTCTTTTCCCTGGTCGTCGGCAGTGAGCGAATCAGGTCCGCGAACTTGTTGGCGGCAACGGGATCGTTCTCGAGCCGCGGCACTAATGCTTGCGCCTTACTTAGAACATCGTCAGCGGCGGGGTTATCGAAGAAACCTTTAAGCTCTTCGAGTTGGGTGGTAAGCTCGGCCTCACCCGTTGCCGGCGCCGCAAGACTTGCCGCTCCGCTCGGAATCTGATCTTCGTCGGCAAATTTCTTGGACGGCCAAAGAATCCCGAAAACGGCAAACTGCCGCGCGCCGATACCCGATGGCCTGTCGCCGTCTATCTCGTCGCGCACCCGCTCGAAGAGTTCCTTGTAGAGCTGGCGCGCTTCACCCATGTCGTTGTTCCAGCCGTGAGAGACGACAAATAAATCAGTGGCGCCGCCCTGGCCGGCGAAGGCGAGCAACTGATCAACCTCGGTGTGGTCGTGTATCTGGCCGTCTTTTGTAAACTGTACTTCAAAGTATGGGAAACGATCAGCTATGGTTTGCATGGGTCCTCCTGGTTGCTAAATCGACTGAATGGCTCGCATCAAGTCCACCAGTCCGCGCCCTTGAAAGTAGCGCTCCCTCTTGAGATCCGTGGCTGTCGAAAGAAAAATTTCTTTGACGTCTTCCGGCCGGCCTATGAACTCGCGCCGCACCGAGAGGAATGAGGCTATCACCCCCGACACGTGAGGCGCCGCCATACTTGTGCCGCTATCTTCCTTGTAGTAACCCACGATCACATCGTCGCCGGTACCGGAGCTGTTACCTAAGGGCGTGTCCGTTGAGGATCCGGAACCAGTCCCGCTACCAGTACCGGTACCGCGCGTAGTCTGGTCTTCGACGTCTTCACGAGTCGCCCTGGTAAGAGTGACATCAGGTTTAGGATCGATATTCCGGCGTTGCGATGAGTAGCACGAAATAATCTTTTCGCCGGGAGCCAGGAGATCGGGCTTCAGGCGGCCGTCTCCCGTGGGCCCCTTTGAAGAAAAATATGAAACGCCGTAGACGTGCGGCTTCTCTCTATGTGTAGCGCCTACGGTGATGGCTAATTCGGCATTGCCGGGGTCGTTGATCGTAAGATCCAGGCCCGCAGTCACCGCGACCTTCTTGCCTTGAGCTTGAACATATCCGTATCCGGTATTGCCGGCCGCGACGACGACAACGACGCCGGACCTCACGAGGCGATCCACCTCAACGCACAACGGACTCTGACCACAGGCGAACCATTCGGGGTCGTACTCGTAGCCGACGCTCATGTTAACCCCGTGAATACGCACCCTCCGGCCGTATCCGTTTATTTCCTGGATCCATTGAATTGCGGCTATCAGATTACTTGCGTTGCCCTTCCCATCCTTATCAAGGACCTTCAGGCTAACCAGCCTGCACTTTGGCGCCATGCCTGAGATGCTCATCTCTATTGGCGACTGTTCTCTCTTCACGACCTTGTTCTCATCGCGGTGCATTGTTGTAGCAAACATCCTGGTCGTGCCTGTCTTCTTCAACTCACCCGCGATAATTCCGGCAACATGAGTGCCGTGCCCGAACTCATCCAACAAGGGTCTCTCATTATCGCCCACCGTCAATAGATCCTTCCGGGCCTGGTCGGAATCCGTGGGCAACGATACCGCGGTGCTCAGGGCCGTGAAATCGCGATGCTGAAGCGGGTCCGGCGCCTCTGGCAGTCTCAGGTTCTTGTGCTCCTGGAAGTGCGGGTGATCGCTATCAATCCCGGAATCCATCACGGCCCAGGTGATGCCGTTGCCATAGGCAGCGAACGCATTGCGAGCGGCGTCCGCTTTCACGGTAGTAATAGACACTGTGGTGAGCTTACTGATTTCGAAGTCCGGCCAGATATGATAGATTGCCCGGCCCTTGCCGACCTTCGCCGGCGAGTGGATCGATCGTTCCCCATCGAGCTGGACCAATCGTTTGATCACGCCCTCTTCCAGCCTGGCGAAGACGTATTGCTGACTGAACAGGCTCTTGGTCCCATAGATGCCTTGTTCGGTTGTCGCTTTCTTCTCAAAAGTCTGGTCTCTGAGAATCTCTATGATAAGGTCTTGTACTTCGACCTTGGCCTCCTGACGGCCCTTGTAGAACCTTGTGCTCACGTCGATGATCACGTCGTAGAGCGGCTCCGGTAGAGTCTTCCCCTTTTTTGTCTTTTTCATTCTTTGCGCTTCTTCGAATCTTCGGAAGAGCGGCATCGCAATGACAGTCTTTTCCAGCACCACAGGGGCAAAGTCCCTGCCCTTTGGATCGCTCCCCTGCACCCCTGGTATTGGACCTCCTCTCTTTACCGCCTCTGTCTGGGGAGCTTGCTGCTCCGCCGGTTGAATAGAAACCTCAGGTACCGAAGTTTTCTCCGCTGCGGATGTATCGACCTGCGGCTGGGAATCGGGTGGCTGTTCGCCGGGCTCTGGAATCCGTTTGCTTGATCCCTTCTCTGGCTTCTTGCTTGCGGACCTTTTCTTGCTCATCGCGCTTCTCCTGGAACAAGGGTAAGTGCCGGCTACCCTTTGCCTCGCATCAGCCGATCTTTTAACATCGGCCCGAGATGGAACTCATCATACCTTATATGATCTCAAGCCGTGAAACATTACTCTCATGCGGGGTCGGCGATTCGACGCAGTATCCTGGAAAAACCAAAGCACAACCAGCCGCTCGCGAGAGTGTTTGGCCGAACCATTCCGGATTCTGGTAGCGCGCACAAGCGCGCGGGGATCATTCTGAATGGGCTAAGACTCGAGCCGGGCTTCCATCGTTATCTTCGCGTTCAACAGACGCGAAATTGGACAACCGGCTTTGGCGTTATTTGCCGCGGTGTTGAATGCTTCCTCGCTTGCGCCTGGAATCCTCGCGGTCACATCGAGATGAACTTCGGTCACCGTGAATCCCGCGTCGGTCTTTTCGAGCGTGACCGTCGCCGTAGTGTTGATGCTCTCGGCCGTCATTCCCGCGTTACCGAGTTGTCCCGACAACGCCATCGAGAAACATCCAGCGTGCGCCGCGCCGATCAACTCTTCGGGATTCGTCCCGATGCCGTCTTCGAACCTGGTGCTGAATGAATACTGAGTGTCAGACAACACTCCGCTATCGGTCGAGATCGATCCCTTGCCGTCCTTCAATCCGCCTTTCCAAACTGCTGATGCTTTTCGTTTCATGTTGGTCTCCCTTTTCTGATTTTCAATAAGTGCATCACAACTATCGAATACGATCGAGGCCGTGAGCTTCATCCGCCGTGCCGGGTTCATTCTCAGCCGCGCGGGCGTGTTCTTCTTTGAGCCGGGACATCATCTGATCGCGGCGATCATAAAGCCGCTTGAGCTTTCGCGGCTTATGCCGCGCAAGCGCATACGACGTGATTATCGGAAGCCCGATCGTAGAATCCAGATAACAAACAACCGCGTCGGGCAGACGGTCGGGATCGATCTTGCCCCAGCTCACGGCTTCGCTTGGGGTCGCGCCCGACAATCCGCCGGTGTCCGGCCGCGCGTCGGTCACCTGCAGAAAATAATCGTGACCCTTCTCTTCGATCTTTAACACTTCCTGAATCTGCGGCTCAGTTTGAAGCAGGAAGTTCTTGGGGCTCCCTCCTCCGAAGATCAACACCGCGGATTTTCCACCAGAGCGTTTCGCATCAAGCACAATCGAAGCAGTCTCATTCACGTCCGCGTTGACGTCATAACGCAGTTTGTTTCCAGTCAACGCTTTTGCTGCGACATTCATTCCAATCGAGCTGTCGCCCGGCGACGACGTGTAAACCGGAACCGATGCGTCGTGCGCCGCGGCAAGCAAACTCTTGCGCCCGATGCCGAGGACTCGCTCGCGTTCGGCAACGTAGCCACCAGCCAGATAATGAAACTCGGCGGTGCTCATGTCTCTTTGAAACTCGGGCGCTTCGATCATCTTGCGATAGAACGCGTCGGTTGAGAGCAGCACATCATAGTCGAAAAAGATGTCATAGATTCGAACGACTCCTTCTTCGCGAAGCACGACATCGCTCGTTTGAGGATTGCCGCGATGCATCTTCAACCCGATGCCGAAGTGAGTGTCGTGATAAAGATTCGCGCCGGTCGATACGATCCAGTCGACGAAGCCGTTTTCGATCAGCGGTATGATCGCGGACATCCCGAGTCCCGCAGGTGACAGCGCGCCGGTCAAACTCATGCCGATGGTCACGTTGTCTTCGAGCATCTTCTCGACGAACAACTGACAGGCTTCGCGCAACCGTGCCGCGTTGTACGCGAGGAAAGCCGAGTCGACCATATCCGCCACGGTCATCGAGCCGGTCACGGGTTTCGGGTCAATCGCTCCGCCGCCGAGATAATTGTGTTTGTGCGCCATTCGATACCTCAAACCAAAGTATGAACCAAACACATAGGCTAAGGATTAAGGTATCGGCATGCAACTCGCCGCGGAAATTTGCGAGCGATAACGAGCAAGGGACTCTCGTGCGTTGGGTTCACTCAGACAGATAAGGACCGAGCGCTTCGATAATTTCGATTGGCACGGCGACTGACTTGAACGTCGAGCGGCTGACGCAGGCGAGAACGACGTGGCCTTCCGCGACAAGATCCGTCTCGCCCTTCTTGTTCACTTCGAATCTCAGCGTGAATGACTTCGTGCCAAATCGCCCGATGTACGCCGAGACTTCAATCAGATCATCGAGCATCAGCGGCTTGCGAAAGTCGAAATGGATTTGTACTCGCGGGAGCCAGACGTCGAATCGGTCAAACACCTCAGAGTAGCGAAGCCCGACCTCGCGAAACAGTTCCGTTTCGGCGATCTCGAAGAACCTCAGAAACTGGCCGTAGTAAATGATCCCCGCTCGATCGATGTCCGACCAGCGCACGTGTTCTTCGATTGTGAATCGTTTCGTCATCTTTGCGGCCGGCCAAGATTACCGCTCCGGATCAACTGCGCGCAACGTGGCCGAGTCATTCAGCGATGGCTCAACGAGCCTGTAAAGCCCGGACTAGCGCCCGGCGATATTCGGGGTCCTTCTCGGTTACGTAAACGCGTTTCAATTTGAAGTCGATGTTCGTGAAAACCTCGGCGCTCCGGTCCTGGGCCCGGCTCTCGAAAAACAGTTTTAGTTTTACAGTGCCTTTCTCAAGATCGCGAGGATCTCCTTCCAGGCTCAGCGCTCTAAAACGAGTCTCGTTCTTCATCTGGCTCGGAGCCTGATTGGTTTCGAAGAGCTGATCGAGGGCCTTAAGCAATGAATCGCTTTCCACTCCCAAAGATCGGCAGGCGGCTGTCCCGGTGTAAGTCACCAGGCCCGGGGCTGACGCTTCTTCTTCCCACGTTGACCCCAGCAAAAGCTCGAAGCCAACCGCCGTGCCTTCGTGCGTTCCACGCGCAACAATTGCTTGGCTGCCGTCCGCCAGTCTTTTATGTTCTTGAATGAAGAAGACGAGTTCATAGAAGTCCTCCTCAGACTCCAACGCAATCTCGGGAGGCTCGGTCAAGGTGCGCGGCCCAACCTCAAACACGCCTTCGAGTGATTGAAACGCGGCGAATGCTTTCGCGATTGATTCGTCAGCACACCAACCAGTGAGCAGATAGTAGTTGTGGCCCGCCTTGCAGGCAGTTGAGAACCCTCGCAACTTCATACCCCCGACAGTCCACGACGTGTTGAGCCTGCGGCCCAGGTGGCCGCCGAAATCGACATCCATCCGGCCAAGCTCCCTCATCGTGGGCGTTGTCTTCTGCCGGTTCTGCAACACAAGCGTCAAATAATCGTCTAGCGCCGTACCGCCAATAAGGTCTGGCTCAACGAGAAGCGTGGCAAAGCAGCCCGACCGGCTGTGAACAGCGATCATCGCGGCATCACGCACTGGCGCAATCGGATTCTCTTTCATCAACTGCACCCAGCCGTCAGGCAGTCTGGCGCTTACTCCCAGCCGGTTGTCCTCAAAGGTTGCGCTTGCGATCGAATACTTCGCGAGCTGAGCTTGTTCTACGAAACCGCCCACGAAGCCTGCCACTACGCTTGTTGTAATGATGCCCGACCAGGCAACCAAAACCGCGGCGACCCCGATCCCGACTCGCCTCTTTGAAGGCCAGTCGCCCCACAACAGCGCCGCGATGCCTGCGCAAAACATCAACTGAAAGACGACCTCGATCCAGCCCACTACCGTCGTCACCGAAAATTCTGACATTCCGGGCGAGGGCAAGTTCGACGACATCGCGGATACCAATGCGCCCAGCAGGAAAAATCCGCCGCCTAACACCGCCCGGGCCAGACCCCATTTCCGGTACTTTTCATTGCCGCGTATCAGACCTGCCGCGACTATCACATCGATAATCGGCACGATATAGCCCCGCGCATTATTGAACGCCTGGAGCCGTCCGATCATTATCAAGCCGATCACCAGCAGGCCCATCACGGCATTGATGATGAGCAGGATCCCGGCGGCGAACATGCCCGGCGTTGGTGATCTTCTTCGCCGGCAAGTTCGCTCATCATTCTTGGTGTGAAGGAAGGCTCGGCTGTTGACGCGGACGCGGCCCGCGCGATCAGCGCCGGGTTGTTCCAGACGGTGAGATCGAACAAATCTTTCAAGCGAAACTCGTGTTCGCCCGGCTCGTACACTTTAGAGTTCTGATCGAGCCTGCCTTCGAAGTACCAGCGCTGAATCGTGTCTCGATCCAACGGCCCGTACTCTTTTCCGTCCTTTGCTACGACGAGGTAACCGGTTTCCATGTTTTGATCTCCCGGAAGTCAGGCGTAGACGAGACGTTCTACGCTCACGTTCGATCGTTTATTGCGACAATTGCCGTCGGTCTGACAATCACAGCGCGAATCTCGGGAGACGAGCGCTACCGTCGTGAGACACAGCGCGGAACTAACGCAAACCGAGATTCTTTAACTGAAGGAACCTAACCGCAACAGTCGGGAACTCGCGCGGCCGGGCGCATTCTAGCACATCAGAGCCGCGTCTTAAGAAGACCTAACTAAGATTGTCGCCGGTGTCAGGGATCGGAATTCCGTATGGTCAGAGCCGCTCAGGTTTCAACCGCTTCGACGATGATCGTCTCGTACAATGACTGCGCCTCACGCTTCGATGGTGGTTTCGAGGGAACGTTGAGGACTCGCACGGTAGTGATTTGGCCTCGTTGCCGAATTGCCAACAGATCGCCGGCTCTTACGCTGTGAGCGCTCTTGGCCCGCTGGCCGTTCACATTAACCAGTCCGGTCTCGCACATCTCCTGAGCGACCGTGCGCCTCGGCACCAGCCGCGATAGCTTTAGAAAAATGTCGAGACGCATTTGGGGAAGCAGAGGTGCCGAGGAGCAAAGGAGCAGAGGAGGAGGCGTGAGTTATTCTCCTCTGCACCGCCGCTCCTCTGCCCCAGGTGCTAATTCTTATCCGCCTTGGCAGGCTTTGCTTGAGCGGTGACGTAACCCTTGGTGATCTCGATGAAGGCTTCCGCGCGCAGCTTGGCCAGGAACTTCTTGCGCGCTTCGTCGGCGCGTTCCATCGTAGCCGCGCGGCCTATGAAGTTTTGAACCTCGGGATCCTCGTAAGGGCGCAGCTTCGCCGCCGTGCGCTCGTCAACGCGGATGATCTGAAATCCATCCTGCAATCGGAGGGGTTCGGTTATCTCGCCGACCTTGAGCGTCGAGATTGCGGCGGAAAGGTCCTCTTTGAGCTCGCCCTTCTTGAACGTTCCGAGTTTGCCCTTTTGAGCCCGGGAAGCGCGGCTCGCGGGTGAGTTTTGATCGACGGCTTCGGCGAAGTTCTTGCCCGCGCGTATCTCAGCAACAAGACGCCGCGCGCGCTGGTCGACTTCGTCGGCGGTGTGACCCTCGAGAGGGAGAAAAATCTCCGATATCGACACCTCGCCCGGCTGAGTGAACATCTCTTTGTTGCGTTCGTAAAAGTCGCGCTTTTCCTTATCGTTCAAGCGCTGATAAATCGGCGACAGCACCTCGCGTTGAATCACATCACGCTGTTGAAGCTGCTTTCTCAATGAGGCACGCGCGGCCTCCGGGTCGACGCCCTGCTTCTTCAACTCGTTTTCGAGCGCGAGAATGTTCGGCAGATTGTTCTCCGCCGCCATGCGTTTCAATTCCTGATTGACTTCAGCCTCGACGTCGAGATTCAGCTCCTTGGCTTTTTGTTCGAGCAGCATGTCGTCAATCATATAGTCGAGCACTTTGGATTTTTGCTGCTCGAATTCGGCTTCGATCTCGGCGTCGCTCTTGTTGGCCTGTTTCATCTGGCGGCCTAGTTCTTCCTTCAGGTCGCGCAAGGCGTTCAAATAATCGGCGCGGGTTATGATGTCATTGTTGACGCGGGCGGCAATCTCGTTGACCAGTTCCGGTTCCTGCGCGAGCGCGGCCGTTGAGGCGAGCGCCAAACTGAGGACCAGAACCATTGTTACAAACTTCATAAGCACATCCTCTTTCAATTGCGGATTGCGGATTTCAGATTGCGGATTCGCGATCTCACTCCGCAATCCGCATTCTGCAATCCGCAATTCTTTTTTGGGCTGGTAAGCGAACTCAATTATGCCCCAGCTCTCCGGTGTATGTGAAGCCCAGCGCCGACGACTCGATTTTGATCCGAGCGTTCTCCCTGAGCCGCGCGATCACGTTATCCACGGCCTGCTGGTTCTTGCGCGCGACCAGCTCGTCGGTCAACTGCGCACGCCGGTCGTCGAGTTGCGATCGCCGCTCCTCGATTGCATGCGGCAAAACTCGTTGTTCAAGCTTGAAGATGTGAAAGCCGTAGTTGGATTCGATGACCGGGCTCACGTCGCCTGGACCCAATTGTTGAATTGCTTTTTCGAGAATCTCCGGGAGCTGGCCCTCGTCATATCGCGCGAGGCCGCTGGGGTCGGAGTTGGGCGTGTCCGAATGGAGCTTTGCGGCCGAGGCGAAGTCGCGCCGGCCTTCGGTCACCTCGCGGCGCAGACGGTCGGCTTCTTCGCGCGATTGAACTCGAATCTCGCGGACCAGGAAGCCCGGGCGATCGGTGAGCCGCGACTGGTTCTTCTCGATGTATTGCTGGACTTCTTCGGCGGAGACGCGCACTCCGGTCAACGCGACCTGTCGATAGTATTTTTCGATCAACAGGTCTCGTGCGAGATCTTCGCGGCCCGAGGCGTCAGCTACCGCGGGTTTCAGTTGAGGATTCTGTTCGACCGCCTGATCGATCTCGGCGCTGGTGGTTGATAGTCCGATGCGAGCCGCTTCATCGAGGACGAGCCGCCGTTTGATAAACTCATCAAGCATCTGGCTTCGCACCGAATCGGGGGTATCCGACGGGTTGAGTTCAGACATCTCCGCTGAAAAGAATCGTTCGAACTCGTCGCGATGTATTTCGTGCCCGTTGAGGTTGACGATGACCGGCGAGCGATCGCCGGACTTACGGCAACTCGCCGCAATCGCGACAACGAGCAGCAACGATACGAACAGCCAGTTCCGAGTCACGGCCCCTCCGAAGTGAATGTATCGACAAACGGGTTCGATTTCTACCCCGAAGCTGAAACCATCGCCCGTCATGCGCCACTAACCCTTTCTACGAAGATTTCGTTGACACCAGGACTGCTCTTTCGCGGTCGAGGAAGAAACCCAACTGAGAGGCGGAGCAGGTCTTTTCGGAGTAGCGCGGTGATTTTTCTCGCTGGACCCAGTGTGCGCGACAGTGTGCCAATCAGGAGATTGAAATGAACAACAAAACGATTCTCTTCAAGTATGGGATTCGAGCGACGCTGGTAGTTCTGACGGCCTTGCTCTGTTACGCGTCGATTGCGAGCACCACTGCACAGAGCTCGGCGCAAAGTTCTGCGCAACGATCGGGACAAGACTCGATTACCGGACAGTGGATCATCGAGATGAAGCCGGGAACGGACTCCGCTTATGTGTCGATCAATCGCCGAAGTGAACACGGTCATCACTCTTCATCGACCGACTTTCGCCGGGACATGTTGCGAGGGCTGACCGATGCCCAGGCGTCGGGCAGCGGCACAGCAGTGAGCTTTCAGATCGTCAGAGAAGCCGGCACTCTCAACTGCGAAGGTTGGTTCAAGAACGGACAGGGCTCGGGGACGTTCACATTCGCGCCCAATCCCGGCTTCGCCGCCGAGATGAGGAGCCTGGGCTACGATCGGATCGACGAAGAGACGCAGTTCTCGATGGCGCTTCACGACATCGGTGTGCGGTTTGTACGCGAACTCGGATCGCTCGGCTATGATCATCTCTCAACCGACAATCTCTTCGCCATGCGTATTCACGGCGCGGGACCCGAGTTCATCAGGGCGATGAAAGCCGAGGGCTACGACCCGATTCCTGTGGACAATCTGGTCGCGATGCGAATCCACGGTGTGAGGCCCGAGTTTATCAACGAGATGAAGTCGCTCGGTTACGATCATCCGCCAATCGATCAGCTCGTAGCGATGCGAATCCACGGGGTGAGCACCGAGTTCGTCAAGGGACTGGTAGACGCTGGTTATGAGCGCCCGTCACTCGATCAGCTTGTAGCGATGCGCATACACGGCGTGAAGAACGAGTTCATAAATGTTTTGAAGGAACTCGGCTACGATCACGTGCCCATCGATCAACTGGTGGCGATGCGAATCCACGGCGTGAGCACCGAATTCGTGAAAGACGTCAAGGCGCTTGGTTACGATCACGTATCGACGGATCAACTCGTCGCGATGCGAATCCACGGCGTCAGTACTGCGTTTATTCAGAAGATGAAATCTCGAGGCTTCAACGACAAGTCGATCGATCAACTGATCGACATGAAGATTCACGGGATGGACAAGTAGCCTGGCGCATTTGCGGATCTTTGCGTCTTAGCGCGAAACGTTTCTCGCAAAGATCGCAAAGACTCGCAAAGCCCGTGAAGGAGATCTGCTATGACAAACACAAATCGAATCTGGAAAAGTGCACCGATCCTCGCTTGCGTATGCGCCGTTCTAACCGCCGGCTTCTTCGCGCTGAACGCTCGCGCGCAGGACTCGCGCGACGGTCAGTGGATACTCGAATCCTTACGCGAAGCGGGCCGATACAACCTTACGCTGAGCTACTCATCGGGCAGGTTGGGCCGAGGGAACAACATGAGTTCCTCGCTTGTGACGCTCGACCGGCTGCGGGGTTTATCGCAGCCGCAGATCATGTCCGCCGGCTCGAACGTTCAGTTTCAGCTCGTCCGCGAAGCCGGCACTTTCAACTGCGAAGGATGGTTCAAAGACGGCAAGGGCGCTGGGCATTTTGTTTTCGTTCCGAGCGCCGCTTTCTCCGCCGAGCTCGTGCGCCGCGGCTATCCCGCGCCAACCGAAGCGCAACAGTTCTCGCTCGCGATGGAAGACGCCCGAATTGCTCTGCTGGACGAGTTGAATGCCCAGGGGTACGACCGTCCGTCACTCGAAGGGTTCGTTCGAATGGCGCAGCACGGCGTGACGATCGAGTACGCAAGAGAAATGAAATCGCTCGGTTATATGGTCAAGACAACCGAGATGCTGACTCGCATGGTGGATCACGGGGTAACCACGGAAGCAATCAAGGACCTCGATGCGCTTGGCTTCAAGCAGATTCCCGCCGAGAGTCTGGTGCGAACGATCGATCACGGAGTGACTCCCCGTTTTGTCGACGAGATCCGAGCCGCGGGCTACACGGATCTTTCGCTCGAGCAACTGACCCGAGTGGTCGATCACGGAGTCACAGCGAGTTTCATAAAGGAGATCAAGGAGCTCGGCTTCGACAACCTGCCGATTGAGAAGCTCGTGCGAATGCAGGATCACGGAGTCTCACCGGCATTCATCAAAAAGATGCGCGCCAAAGGATTCGCCGACGCTTCGATTGATGAGCTGATAAGGTTAGCGGATCACGGGATGGATAATTGATTCCATTAAACTGGCGCGTGCTTCGATCTATCGGGGGTACAGTCCCCGCTCAAAAGGTGGAACCGGGCGCCTCACTGCAATGACGCAACTATTCTTCCGAAACCGAGTGCTCCGGTAAGCGCTAATGACACCGCATGACTCCACCCTTTTACTTCGTTTGCCGCGAACCGTCCGGGTGGAGAGGTTTGTGAAATTCGAAGCAGCTTCGAGTAATAGTCCTCGAAGGCGCCTGTGAGATCCTCATGCAGGACGACGCGGAAACCGGCGGCCCTCAGGCAAGTAAACCACTCATCGATGCTGGAAATATGCGATTTCCAGACGTCTTCAAGCTCGTCGAGTTGGAGCTGTTCCTCCACACCGGAGGCGGGGCGCTTCAAATAAACCTCCTCCAGTGCAAATCGTCCTTTTTCTTTAAGATGATTTGCGCAGCGAGACACAGCCTTCTGCTTGTCTCTAAAGTGTACGAGAGCACTCTGTGCCAGGACGATGTCGAATCTCTTCCGTGGCAACTCCGCGGTCAAGAAGTCGCCATGTGTGAAGGTTACCAGGTGCTCCAGCCCGACCAATTCGGTGAGATCAACAGCGTCAGAATACCTTTGTGATGTGATCTCTACACCATGAACCTTGCAACCGTATAAGTAAGCCAGGGCCCTTGAGGAACCGCCCAGCCCACAGCCAGCGTCCAGCACAAGGCTGCTCGATTCTACGCCGGCTTTCTCCGCGAGCTCCTGAAGAAATTTCAGCCCGCCGATGTGATTTTGGTCAGTGATCTCGGTATCCTCATCCACGGCCAAATCAAGCTCCGTGATTCCGCGGAGAGTTCCCTTCAGCGCCTGAACCCTTGCCAGGATTGTGCTCTTTTTCAGAGGATGTTCGTCATAGATATGCGCTAGTTCGGCATTTGTAAAGGATCGGGCCATAGATATTCGTCCGGACAGCGGTGCTCCTATTTCAAAGCGTAGCCGACGCAAAAGAGCGTTTCACCTAATTCCCAGGTGCCTGAAGTGCCAATATCGTCAGCGCATTTCTGGATCTTCTCGATCATCTCAGCTCGCAGCTTGACTGCCTGCCTCCGTTCCTCGTCCAGCAACGCAGAGTCTTTGGTTAGAGAGTGCAACGCCGCCAGAGACCAGGGGCACCACAGAAAGGTACTCCCTTCGACCCTGAATTCCGTCTCTTCAAGCCACTGATCGGCGTCGCGTATGCTGGTGTTGTTCTCGAAGAAGTCATATTTCCACCGGGCTCCATCGATCAGGAGATCTCGTTTTGCATCTTTGTAAACGGGGACGTTTTGCAAAAACGGAAAAGCATTCTCTAACTGGGTCAAGATAAAAAGAACCTCGGCATTCAAACCTGGGTGTCTGTCTTTTTGATGTCTTCTGTTTGGATTCGGCACCCACCCAAGATCGGCGCGGCGACTGTCGAGGAGCCACTTGATTGCGGATGTTAGATCCTTATTCAGGGTATTACCGACGCCAAGAGAGGCAGTGTTCTTCGCCGCAAATAAGCTCCAGGCAGCCATCGCCGTTGTGTACGTACGCGTATTGCGAGGCACAACCCGCGCAGAGGGGCACCAGCCTCCATCAGAGCACCTTCGGCTTACAATGTGCTTCAGGGCACGATCTGCCATGCTCGCGAACGCCCTCCCATCCTCATCATTTTTCCAGATTCCGGCTTGCACCGAGGCAGCATAGGCGACGGTCACCCAACAAGCGACTTCTGTTACAGTCTCATTCTGAGTATCGTAATAGGCCCAACCCCCATCATCCTTTTGGACCCTCTTCATATACTCGAACGCAAGCCTCACGACATCATCGCGCACGATAGTCTGGCCGCTGCCCAGGATACCTACTAGACACTGGGCCGTCGACCAAAGACTCGCGGAGCCAGAGGGTTCAAAGAGCGACCCGTCGAATCCCCCGGTCTCTTCAACTCGCACCGAAAGAATCCTGTCCACCCACTTTGGAAGGTCCTTTCTGAGGTTGTCCTCGTTCGAAGGCAACATCGTTTTGGTCTGTTCAGATGAGATCGTTGACTCGCTCGCGTTAGGCTCGGTTGACTTCGCCGCGGGCACTTGAGACTGACCGGCATTGGCAGTCACGTTGCTCGTTTCCGCGGCCTCGACAGTTCCGTGCGGATGAGGATCCGAAGGCCCTTTGTCTGAAATAGAGCTGTCAGAAGTTTTTCGAGCTACATGGTGCTCGCGCGCAATGGCGATCTGAGCTTTTAGATCTTGACGGATCTGGTGGAATAGTCTCTTCTGGCGACCCGGATCGACATAGTGTTCCTCGATGGTTTCGTCTCCTGTCGGCAGAAACTGCTCGCTTCTAAGCCACTGATGTTCCTGCCATTCACAGGCTGATAAAATGATCGGAAAAATAATGAGGCCATTGGCGCGGCGTTCTTCCAGGAATCCACTTATCTCCACATCCTTACAATAAGAAGAATCCAGGAACATTTGACTCACAAGAACCAGGGCAATATGAGCATTCGAAATACGAGACTTGATTTTCGAATCCCAGTCTTCCCCGACTAATATTTTCTTATCAAACCAAAACTCAACGTCTTCGTTTTCAAGACCGCGTAAGTACCCTAGAAGAGAGTTCTTTTCCAGGTATCTCGCATCCTGATGGCTGTAGCTTACGAAAATTGTGATCTTCACTGGTTTTCCCCCCGATCTGATGAACAACTTTCGGTGGCCGGCTGATTACTCCAATGAGATTATCGTGGTTATCGCGGTCACCGCCGTTAGGCATCGTTACGTGAGGCCTTCAAACTGATCCCAACGTGTTTCGCGGAAATCCGGGCTAACCGGTTTCACTCCAGCGGATTATACTGTGAGCAAATCGATTTGCAATACATATACCTCGCATCTACTCGAATAATGAACCGGGGACAATTACTGACCTGCAGCTTCAGAACAGTTGATTCATGAAATCACCGCAAGCGATTCAACAATCCCCTCACCTCATCAAACACTGCGGCGTCATCCTGAGACTCAAGGCCGATCTTCAACACACCGCTCGGGGCGAAGCTTGCCGCCCCCTCCGATATCATCGCGATCAGTTTGTCGGGGTTGATCCTGGCTTGCTCGCTGAACTTCACCGCGAGACGGTCGCCTTCACGGTCGATTGAGATGATCCCAAGCTTCGAAGCTTCGCGCCGCAATCGCGCATACTCGAACAGATTATCAATCGTCTCGGGTATCGGGCCGTAACGGTCTTCGATCTCGGCGTGCACGTCGCCTAGCTCAGATTCACTTTCGGCCGAAGAAATGCGCTTGTAGGTTCGCAGCCGCTGGCTCATGTCGTAGATGTAGTCTTCCGGTATTCGAATGTCCACGGCCAGGTTGATCGCCGTCGATACTTCATCTTCAACCGGTTCACCTTTCAGCTCGCGCACCGTGCGCTCGAGCATCTGCGTGTAAAGATCAAACCCGATCGCGTCGATCTGTCCCGATTGTTGCGCGCCTAACAAGTTCCCAGCGCCTCGAAGTTCAAGGTCGAGCGCCGCGATTCTAAATCCGGCGCCGAGGTCAGAGAATTCGCGGATCGCAGCCAGTCTTCGACGCGCGATGTCGGTCAAACTTTCTTCGTTTGGTATCAGCAGGTATGAATAAGCCCGGCGATTCGACCGGCCCACTCGCCCGCGCAGTTGATAGAGCTGGGACAGGCCGTACATATCCGCTCGATTGATCACGATCGTGTTCGCAAGCGGAATATCGATTCCGTTTTCGATGATCGTCGTGCACACAAGCACATCAAGCTCGTGCCGCACGAATCTCATGATCACTTCTTCAAGCTCTTTCTCGTTCATCTGCCCGTGACCCACGCCGATCCGCGCTTGAGGAACCAGACGCGCGATCAACTCAGAGATTGTGTAAATCGTCTCCACGCGATTGTGAACGAAGAACACCTGTCCGCTTCGTTGAAGCTCAAGCTCGATGGCCGACCTCACGACTGATTCGGAGAACTGCACGACGTGAGTTTGAATCGCCAGCCGGTCACGCGGCGGCGTTTCGATCACCGACATATCTCGCAAGCCCGCAAGCGACATGTTCAACGTTCGCGGAATCGGAGTCGCCGACATCGCGATCACGTCGACCTTCTTGCGCATCTGCTTGATTCGTTCTTTGTGCGCGACGCCGAAGCGCTGCTCTTCATCGACCACCAGCAAGCCGAGATCTTTGAAGCGAATGTCTTTTGATAACAGCCTATGAGTCCCGACGACGACGTCGACCGCGCCGGCTTCCATCGACTTCACAACCTCCTTCTGTTCTTTGGCGCTTCGGAACCGCGAAAGCATCTCGATGCGCGCGGGGAACGGACTGAATCGCTGCTGAAAAGTCTTGAAGTGCTGAAACACAAGCACGGTAGTCGGCGCGAGAACGGCAACCTGCTTGCCTTCCATCACCGCCTTGAAAGCGGCTCTCATGGCCACTTCTGTCTTGCCGTAGCCCACGTCGCCCACGATCAAGCGGTCCATCGGCTGAGGACTTTCCATTCCTTCCTTCACGTCTTCGATGGCGGATTCCTGATCGGGCGTGAGCTGATACTCGAACGCGTCTTCGAACTCGTGTTGCCACGGAGTGTCCGCGCCATACGCGTGACCCTGAACGAGTTTTCGCTCGGCGTAGAGCTTCAAGAGTTCTTCGGCCATGTCGCGCATCGCCCGCTTGGCGCGCGCTTTTGCTTTTTGCCAGCCGAGCCCGCCGAGCTTATCAAGCTGCGGGTGATGACCTTCGCTGC
>UEXS01000730.1_pt1 | contig 28506 bp, 23 predicted proteins | sample 4301141 | NCBI WGS metagenome assembly UEXS01 (sample SAMEA4773178, study PRJEB27434) | metagenome | biome: 2259; feature: agricultural soil; material: soil | place: USA | collected 2014-09 | depth 0.25 m
ACTAATCTCACAGGCTTGAACAAAGACGAGATTCAGGCGCTGTTTCTCACCAAGCCTCTGCGAGTGCTCGCGGACCTTGGGCTCGACAAAGCTTCGGATGCGGCTATGCTCAAGCTGTCAGCGGCGCTGCCTTCCGCGCATCGCGACAACGCCGAACACGCGCGTCAACGCATTCACATCGACCCGGCCGGGTGGAATCGCGCCGAAGAAGCTGTTCGTCTGCTGCCCATGCTTCAACAAGCTGTGTGGCAAGAGCGCAAACTACGATTCACCTACGAACGAGGCGGCGGGTGTGATCCGGTCGAGCGATTGGCTGATCCGCTTGGCCTCGTGGCAAAAGGCAGCGCGTGGTATTTGGTGGCCGTTGTCGATGGCGACACACGGAGCTATCGCGTATCGAGAGTCGCAAGCGCTGAGTTGACCGGCGAGCCTTGCATTCGGCCGAAGGGATTCGACCTCGCTGAGTATTGGGAACAGTCCGCGGTCAACTTCAAAGCACAGCTTCCGAGTTATCGGACAATAGTCCGGGCAGATCCCGAAATCTTTCCGCGACTCGCTTTCGCGGGGAGATTCGCTCGTATCGAGAAAACATATCCGCCCGACGCTGATGGACGGATCAGAGTCGCACTGCGCTTCGACGTGGAAGAGATGGCAATCGAGTACGCATTGAGCTTTGGCGCGAAGATGGAAGTCGTCGAGCCCGAAGCCCTGCGTGAAAAAGTCATTGAAGCTGCGAAGAGTGTGATTCAGTTTTATGCGGGGAATGAAACCACAGAGGGGAATCTGTCCACAGATGAACACAGATAAACACAGATGAAGAGGTGAAATATTTCATCCCCTTCGTCTCCTTCTATCTGTGTATATCTGTGTTCATCTGTGGATAAATTTCCTTCTGTGGTTCCCTGTTCATCCGTGGTTCCAACTTCCTGATTGCCTCGATCGCGTTAAGCGATCGCTTTGTCCGCGAGAGGTTCATCATTCATTTCTGAAAGCGCCCTCGAACGAAACTTAAGCAGCGCAGTCCCCTCAAAGGATTCGATCTCGAGCGCCTCATCTTCGCCCTTCTCATCTTGTTTGAGCCACACGCGGCCGGGCTTTGAAATCGTGTGCGTGATTCGAGCACCCACGTTGTCGCCGAGCATTATGATTATCTGGTCTTCGGCTACTTCATCAGGCTCGACGGAAATCCCGGCAAGCGGCAGATCGCGCGCCTGAATCTGATCACCGTAGTCCGCCTGTAAGAATTCAATCGTCGTGAGCCACCCTTCGTGGCGGCGGCTGAACTCATCAAAAAATCGAACCAATTCGTAATTCGGAATCTCCTGTGTAGACATTCTCAACCTCCGTAAAAGTTCTACGGTGCACCGCGAACCGGCCATCTTCGAAATCAGCGCTGCCAGTTACTTCAAACCCTGAACACTTTGAATACGAATCAAAGTCAACTAAGTGCTTGATAAACGCAACCAATGTGCCCGCCGCAAACGTTGAGAGAAACGACGCAGTGGGTCCGAATTTGGGATTATTCGCACAACCTGAGCAAGAATACGCTCGATTATGTTACGGCTGCGGATACGCTTGCGCGGCGGGACCCGTACCGTAGACGATCACTGGCGTGCCGATTGGGGACATATCACTGAACTCTTCCGACGCAAACATCGGAATCCTTATGCATCCGTGACTCCCCGCTTGAACCGGCACTGACGGGTTGCCGTGAATTGCAATTCCGCCGACGATATAACTCGGAAAGTAGAGCAATCCGAGTTTGCTTTTCCGCCAGCCATCAAGCTTGCGAAAGACTCGAAACCGGCCCACCGGTGTGACAGCAGGTTGAGTGTAGTCATCGACTGTGAAGAGCTTGCCGCTGCCGGTTGAAACCGGGAGGATGTGCGAGACCGTTCCAGCATCGTCGACTACGAATAGCACTTGGCGAGTCAGATCAACCTCGACGTGTGCCGCGCCGCGCTCGTGTGGAGTGGGCCGAGAAGCGGCATTCAAAGCGATGAGTTCAGCCGGCGTCAGCCTGCCCGTGCGTGGCCTCCCTTCTACTTTCTGAAACGCAATGAGTCCGTGCCTTGAAGCTTCGCCCCACTTGCCGTCGGAGTCGCCGATCCAGTAGCCGAGCGCCGCCAGGCGCTGCTGCGCTTCGACGATCATCTCGCGGGTTATTCGCCTCGGTGCCGGCTTTCTTGCGGCATTGGTTCGCTTTTGAACCGGAAACGCTTGCACGCTTCTCGATGGACTCGACAATATAACAATGATTGCGAGCGCGACGCTGACCCTTAACCCCTTGTTCATATCAAAAGTATAGCGGCTCGGTTTCCGGAGCGGCCAGCAATGAAGCTTCGCAGTTTCTGAATCAACTGAACCGCGTGTTATCATTCCGCTTTGACGACCGGCGCAAAGAGGATCAATCCGCGAATGCGTGATCGTTTCAATACTGATTTCCAAAACAACACTCCAGATCAATAGAACAAGGTGAGGGTTCATAATGGCACGCGGGAGAAAGTTCAGATCGACGCGGCGAATCCCCGACAGTGAGCGTTCGTTGTTTGAGCAGAAGTTGACCGGGCGCTATTCGCGCACACTCGATCGAACTGACTTGCTGAGCCTGATTCGCGGCGGCGAGGACACTCATCTCGAATTCAAGATTCGTCTCGTGAACACCGACAAGGTTGTCGGCGAGATCGTCGCGCTTGCGAATGCGGGCGGCGGCGCGATTCTATTCGGCGTAAATGATCAACGTCGAGTCGAGGGGCTTGATGATCCCGAACAAGTCGAGGAGCAGCTCATCGACATCTGCCGCAATCAGATCAAGCCGCCGCTGTTTCCTCGCATCGACAAAGTTTCTTATGACAATGGGACTCGCATCGTCGTTCTCGAAGTCGACGATCGCCGAGCGCCGCATCAAACGCCGGATCATCGTTATTTCATTCGAATCGGCTCTACAAAACGCGAAGCCGAAGGGGCAGAGATAGCCGCGCTGTTTGCGCGCTCTCGCGCAGCTTCATTTGAGGACATGCCGTTGGTCACCGCTGCCGTCGATGACATCGACGAAGCGCTGGTGTGGAGCTACATTCGCGATCTGGAAGGCGAGATGTTTCGCCAACCGGCGGGCTTTCCGACCGGCGAAGCAATGCGAGACCTGCGTCTCGCTTCGAATTACGGAGGCAGCATCGCGCCAACCCTTGCGGGTCTTCTGCTGTTCGGACGCGCCGGTGCCGTGCAGCAACTCGCCGGGCAAAGTCAGATCACGCTAACGCGATTCTCGGGCAGCGGCACTGCGTCGGCGGTGGTAGAACGTGTGGAAGTCGTCGGCAATCTGACGCGGCTGTTTGACGGTGCTGTCAATTTTCTGAAGCGATACGCCGACCTGTGGGACGCTCGCCCGCCAAGAACGTCAACATCCTCGAACGACCAAAAGGGCTTGCCGATTCACGCTCGCGCCAATTACTCACGCGCGGCGATGATGGAAGGGCTGACCAACATGCTTGTGCATCGTGATTACTCGATCGTGGGACCCAGCGCGCGCGTGTTGATCTTCGATGACCGGGTCGAGTTGATAAACCCAAGCCGCACGAACGGAGCTACGCGGAAGTCCCTCGCCTATGGCGCGACGCTTCACCTGAACCCGCGGCTTCATCACATATTCACAAGCGCTGAATACGGGATTGAGAGTGTTCCTCGCGGGATACCCTCAATGCGCCGCGCGCACCTGGCATTCACGCGCCGCGAGCCGGGAATTTCATTGCTCGGTGACGAATTTCGCCTGCAGCTTTACGGCGTTTGATTCGATCAGTCACAGTCGTCTACTATTGTTCGCGTCGCGGTCAGATAGACAACAAAAGGTCCGAGTTTATGGCGGCAAATCCAAAACGCAAGTACACGCTTGAAGAGTACTTCGAACTCGAGCGCTCGACGAATGAGAGATTCGAGTATTGGAACGGCGAAGTCTTCAGTATGAGTGGCGTGAGCGAGCAACACGACCAAATTGAAAGTAACGCCCATCTGAATTTGCGACAAGCGCTGCGAGACCGGCAGTGTCGAGTTTTTTTGGCGAACATGCGCATCAAGGTGCCAAGCCTGCCGCCCTACCGTTACGGCGACGGCTCAGTCGCTTGCGGCGAGCCCATTTTCGAAAAGATCGGCGGCGTCGATGTGCTGACCAATCCGACGCTGATCATCGAGGTGCTGTCGGATTCAACGGAAGCTTACGATCGCGGCGACAAGTTCACTCACTACAAATCGATCCCGAGCCTCCTTGGGTACGTGTTGATTGCCCAGCATCGGCCTCACATTACGCATTATGAAAAGAATCCCGACGGCTCGTGGGGCTACTCCGAGATCAACGAGATTTCCGAGAGCGTCTTTCTTAAATCAATCGATTGCACGCTGGACTTGAGCGCGATTTATCGAAATGTAACATTTCCCGCGAAGCCGTTGCCGAATCTGAGGGAGCCGGGCGACTCGGTTCAGTGAAAGTCCCACTCGATGAAACTTCTCGTCTTCTCACCTCTGCTCCTTGCAGTTGTACTGACGTCATGCGAGCGGGGCGAGCGCCTCTCGGCCACAACCTCCAAGGCACTATCACAAACAGAAAGAACGCCGTCCAAGCCAACTCAATCGTGCGTGAACTTGAACACCGCAACAGCGGAAGAACTAACCCGGCTGCCCGGCGTCGGCGAAGTCATCGCCGCGAGGATCATCGCCTATCGCGAGCGTCACGGGCGGTTCCGCCGGCCCGAAGAAATAATCATCATCGAAGGCTTCAGCGAGAAGAAATACCGCGCGATAACTGGAAGCATCTGCGTTGAGTGACGCATCTTATTGTCCTTTGCAAACTCCTGATGTAGATTAACAGTCACGCTGGTTCCTTCCGAATGAACAATCAGCTTCCGATACTAGTTGAAGTCCGGCGCGGATCGATCGTTGAATCACGGCACCGCGGCGCGATAGTCGCAGCAGAACCGGATGGACGAATTATCAAGCAGCTCGGCGACAAATCGTTGGTTAGCTCAACCCGCTCAACTATCAAGCCGATTCAAGCGATTCCTTTCATCATCAGCGGAGCCGCGGATCACTTCAGCGTTGATGAGCGTGAGCTTGCCGTTGTGTGCGCCTCACACGAAGGAGAGCCGATACACACTGAAACAGTCGCGGGGATGCTTGCTCGAGCAGGCCTGGATGAGAGCTCGCTGCGTTGCGGCGCTCACGCTCCCTACAGCGCCGAGACGGCCCGGACCCTCGAGAAGAACGGCGAGCCGTTCACTCAGCTTCACAACAACTGTTCGGGTAAGCACACCGGCATGCTGATGACCGCGGTGCTTCGCGGCTTGGAGCTTGAGGATTACGTTTCCGCGGAACATCCGATTCAAACCGAGATCGTTCGGATCTTCAAACAATTCGCCAAACTCGACGGCGACCTGCCAACGGCGGTCGATGGATGCAGTGCTCCGACGTTCGCCGTTCCTCTAAGCTCGCTTGCCGTAGCATTCGCGAGCCTTGTGAATCCCGCGAAGCAAGTGACCGATGTCGCGGGCGCCGCGAACCGCATCGTCGCCGCGATGATCAATCACCCGGAATTGATCGGCGGGACCAAAGGAAGATTTGATACCGAGCTGTTACGCGCATCGCACGGCAAGCTTCTGTGCAAGATCGGCGCGGAGGCAGTCTATGCCATAGGCGTTCTCCCTTGCGAGCAGTATCCTGAAGGCCTCGGCATCGCAATTAAAATGGAAGACGGCTCGTACCGCGGGCTCGGTCCAACGGTCATTGAAACGCTCGTTCAACTGAGCGTCCTGAATGAATCCGAAGCCGAGCAACTGCAATCCTTTCATCGTCCCGGCATCAAGAATCACAGAGGTTTGAGCGTCGGAGAAATTCGCGCGGTGTTCCAGCTATGAATGACAGCATTCGATCTCTTTTCCCGGTTACTGAGAAGTACATTTATATGAATCACGCCGCGGTTGCGCCGCTGTCGACGCGCGTGCGAGATGCGATGATCGGGCTCATCGAAGACCAGACCCACCACGGCTCAGTCAACTACTACGACTGGCTCGCAACATATGAACACAGCCGCGAATCTGCCGCGCGGCTCGTGAACTGCCAGCCTCACGAGATCGCCTTCACGCAAAACACGTCGGCCGGGCTCTCGGCAATCGCAAATGGAATCGATTGGCGCGAGGGAGACAACGTCGTAGGGTGTAACGTCGAGTTCCCCTCGAATGTCTATCCGTGGATGCGGCTCGCCGATGAGCGCGGGATTCGGATCAAGCTCGCCGAAGAACGGGACGGCCGGATCGATGCGGATGAACTGTTGTCGTTGATCGACGAGCGCACTCGGGTCGTTACGATCAGTTGGGTCCAGTTCGCAAGCGGATTTCGGTCGGACCTCCGTCGAATCGGCCAGTTCTGCCGCGAGCGTGGAGTCATCTTTGTCGTCGATGTGATTCAGGGACTGGGCGGGCTCAAGCTGGATGTTGCACGAGATTGCGTCGATGCGTTTGCCGCGGACGCGCATAAGTACTTGCTCGGACCCGAAGGCGTCGCGCTTCTTTACATCTCCGATAGGGTGATAGATCGAATAAGGCCGACGGTCGTTGGATGGACTTCGGTGAAGAACTACGAAAAGCATCTTGATTACGATTTGGATTATCGTGAAGGCGCATTGCGATTTGAATGCGGCACGCTCAACACCGCGGGAGTGTATGGTCTTGGCGCTGCGATCGATTTGTTTTTGGAAGCCGGCCCGGAAAAGATCGAAGAATCTCTTATCGGTTTGACCGACTATCTCGCCGAGCGACTTTCAGCGAAAGGCTACCGAGTCGTCAGCTCACGTCGTCCCGGCGAGTCGTCAGCGATCGTAACCTGCGTGCACGAACGGAACTCGCCGAAAACGCTGTACAAGCTGCTACTTGAGCGCAACATCATCACCGCGCATCGGGCCAATCGATTGCGAATCTCGCCGCACTTTTACAACACTCGCGACGAAGTGGACGTTTTGATTGGCGCAATTCCCGGCTAGGAACACTCCAAGGTATACTCGCGGGCGTTTCGGTTTCTCCGAACCACACGGGCACTCCATTATGAATCACAGCGAGATCGTAAGCTGCTGATCAACGCGACACAAATCCTCGGTAGTTGCGAACAAGTACCGAGCTTTCGTAACATCAAGCACGAACCTTCGAATGGAAATCCGGTGCAACGAACGCGAGTCAACAAATGGCTTCCAAACAACGAGCAGGTCATCATCCTGCCGGGCGAGCGAGCCGAACAGATCGCGCGCGATCATAATCTTTATCGCTGCCAAACGATCGCACATTTCGGCCTTCAAAATATGTTGCCTTCTACAGGTCGAGGCGCCATCAAGTATCTGTTCGAGATCATCGATGAACCTTACCGCAACTACACGCCGGACAACACTCCTGAACTTCAGACGGTCAGCCGGTATAAGAACAACAACGAGGCCGGGCAGGTGATGTTCTTGAAGTACGTTGCGGAGGTCGGCCCGATTCTGAACGACACGATAGCCTCGACCGGACGCCGGCTCCCCTTCGCTCAAAGCCAGCGCTATACGACTTATGAAAAGGTAATGCGCGCCAGGGTGACATCTAAGCTCTACGCATTCGAGCGTGCTCGAGTGTCGATCTACCGTACGTTGCAACCTGTTACAAAACGTCGTCACTTCTTCATAACTGCCGACGTTTCGTATCACCAATCCCTGTTTTCGCGTCAGCACTCTCGTAACCAAAACTGTTTGCAATCATCTCCCAAACAGTGTTACAAAACCTCGGTACTTATTCACAACTACCGAGGATTCGGAACAGCTATGGTTGCGCAGCCACAAACGAAAAGACTACTTGATCTGGTTCGAAAGACGGGCGTTCTTCGCCCACAGGAGCTCGACCGTCACGGCATCCCTCGCGTCTACCTCAAGCGTCTGGTTGATGCAGGCGAACTCCAACGAATAGGTCGTGGCCTGTACGCCGTGTCCAATGCCGACCTGACTGAAAAGCACAGTCTGGTTCAGGCGTCGAAGCGCGTGCCAAGCGGCGTCATTTGCCTGCTCTCCGCACTCCGCTTCCACGAGCTGACAACACAAAACCCTTTCGAGGTCTGGATCGCAATTGACCAAAAGGCGTGGCGGCCTGCAGTGAATCATCCGCCGCTCCGCATAGTCCATTTGTCGGGCAACGCATTCAGCAGCGGCATCGAGGACCATCTCATTGAAGGCATAAACGTTCGCGTCTACAGCGCAGCAAAGACCGTCGCGGACTGTTTCAAGTTCCGAAACAAGATCGGTACCGACGTAGCTCTGGAAGCCCTCCGCGATTACCGGAGAAAGTATCGCTCAGGGATGGATGAGCTCTGGCGATATGCAAAGCTCTGCCGAGTGACCCGAGTAATGCAGCCATATCTGGAGGCTCTCGGATGAGTCCCGCGAAGCTCAAGAACATGGCTGCATCGGTGCGGCAGAGGCTTTCAACTCTCTCTCAGCAACGGGGAGAAGAGTTTCAGTTTATTCTCAGCGAGTACGCTATCGAGAGACTGCTCTATCGGCTCAGCCGTTCAAAGCACAGTCAGCGCTTCGTGCTGAAGGGCGCAAAGCTGTTTACTCTTTGGCAAGAGCAGCCCATCGAGCAACTTGGGACCTGGACCTGCTGAGCAGGGGTGACAACTCGATTGAGAAACTCGAGCAAACATTTCGTGAGATTGTTGGAACGTCAGTTGAAGACGATGGCCTGATCTTCGAGGGGGCTTCTATCCGCGGCGAAGAGATTCGAGCGGACGAGGAATATCAGGGCGTGCGTATCAAGATGGTCGCGCGTCTTGCAAATGCTCAGATTCCAGTGCAGGTAGACATCGGCTTTGGCGACATCATAACGCCTGCCCCTACTGTGGAAGAGTATCCTACTCTGTTGGATTTTCCCGCGCCCAAAGTGCTGACGTATTCCCGCGAGACTGCGGTGGCGGAGAAGCTGGAAGCCATGATTAGCCTGGGTGTGATCAACAGCCGTATCAAGGATTTCTTCGACATCCGTGAATTGGCTCTCAACTTTGAGTTCAGGGGCGCCGTGCTCACACGCGCGGTTCGCGAAACCTTTGGTCGCCGTCGCACGGAGATCCCAACCGAGACGCCGATAGCGCTTACCAAATCGTTCATAGATCAGCCCGGACGCCAGGCGCAGTGGAGAGCATTCGTTCGTAAGGGTCGTCTTTCGTCCGACACAGACGCGCTGGATAACGTGATTCCGACACTGCGAGAGTTCTTGCTGCCAGTGCTGACCGCTGCCGCCGAGAACACAGAGTTGAACGCGATTTGGAATCCTGGCGGTCCGTGGCGTCGCGAGGAGGAGTGATGGTCAAGTCCGCGGGCCTGGCTTCGAAGAAGCCATCGAGCGCGCCTGATCGCGAGCGATTCATGGCGACTGTGGAATAAACGAACCCTCAATTTGAGACGTGGTTGAATTCCCACCCTTGCGAGAATATATTTTCTAAACGAGTTAATTGACAGACGCCGAGCAGCACCGTTCGATTCAGAAAGAGAGGTAGAACCATGGCAATTAGATTAGGAGACACCGCACCAGACTTCACGGCTGAAACCACCGAAGGCCCAATCCACTTCCACGAGTGGATGGGAGACAAGTGGGCAGTTCTGTTTTCACATCCAAAGGATTTCACGCCCGTCTGCACCACCGAGCTTGGCGAAGCCGCGCGGCTCAAACCCGAGTTCGAAAAACGAAATTGCAAGATCATCGGCCTGAGCGTCGATCCGGCCGACTCGCACAAGAAATGGGCCGAGGATATCGAAGAGACTCAGGGCCACAAGCTGAACTTTCCGGTGATCGCCGACGGCGACCGCAAGGTTTCGGATCTCTACGATATGATTCACCCGAATGCGAGCGATACATTCACGGTGCGATCGGTTTACGTGATCGGACCGGACAAAAAAGTGAAGCTGATGATCACATATCCCGCCAGCACCGGCCGGAATTTCGATGAGCTTCTTCGAGTCATCGATTCGCTTCAATTGACGGCCAAGTACAGCGTGGCGACTCCGGTGAACTGGAAACACGGAGATGATGTGATCATTGTTCCGTCACTATCCGATGAAGACGCCAGGCAGAAGTTCCCTGGCGGATGGAAGACCTTGAAGCCTTATCTACGCGTCACCGCACAACCGGGTAAAGAGAAGGGCGCGAGCGGCGATTAGTCAAGTTCGGTTGCGAAACTATAGGGGCGTCCCTGTGCGGACGCCCCTTCTGTTTTTCAGTAGTTTATTGCGGCCAACCCGCTCAGATGAGTCAGTCGCCGCTATCGGTAACTTCCTTCAACTTGCGCTTGGCAAATTGCTGGCGAATTCCCTGGGTGTACAGCTTTACGAACTCGAATATCGACAACGTCTGAGGCGCGCCTTCGTAATAAAAAGTGCACGCGTTTCCGACCTCGCGCTGCAGCAATCTCAAATCCATCGGGTCGAGTGGGAATTTCAAACAGGCCTGCGGAGCATGCGGCGTGGTGTAGATCGAGCATCGAGTTTCATAGGGTCCCTCATCCACAAAGAAGGGACACTGAAATTGAATCTTGCAGCAGAGTCCGCAGCGATTGCATTCGCCGCGCTGGTAGGCCTTGTAACGATAAAGAATGTTGTCGGGCAGTACGTTGGCCAGTAGAGTGCGTCTCAAAGCGCCCCACGTATGAATTGAAAACGGCGCGTGCGCGACTTTCTTGGTTACGGCGAGAAACATTTGCCGGTACATCCAGCGTCGTGAAGGCACCTCAGGGGGAAGATCGGCTGCTTCTGGTGGATTGTTGATTATGTTATCGAAGACGTGAAGAACTCTGCCCGGCTGCTTGTCCTGGGTCATCAATCACTCCCTTAGTTTGAGAAACGACGGAGGCGCTCAAGGTCGATTGCAAACCTGGTCGTTTTCGGGTGTTAGTCTAACAAGCCAAGCTGCCAGCGTCTTTAACAGCGACGGTTATGGTATCACAAAGGGGCGAGAGGGCAACAGCAGGGCGCGGAAGGAGTCGAACAGTCAACTCGGACGCTCGGTTTGTTTCGCGATGGACGCACAGTCCGCTGGCGGTTTTTCTTTGATCTTGATCTTTAAGTGTTCCAGAAAGGCTTTAGGCCATTCGCTGCCTATGAAAGCAAAAACATAGTCGTTCGGTAGCGGACGTGACTTCTTATCCGTCTCAATCACCACATGATCTGATTCGATATTAGTTATCGTGGTTCCAAGAAGGATCTTTATTCGCCCGGCGTCCTGGCAATCGTACAGGTCCATCTTGTTCCCAAACTTCAAATCAGAAGTGAAAACCGTCCGAACGAGAAGTGTGACCTCGGTGTTTCTTGCAAACGTTTTTTCGTCTCGGTTGAAGCCGGTCAATAACACTGCATGCTCGACTGCGGAGTTACCTCCCCCAACGACCGCGCATTTCTTTCCATCGAAAAGTTCAGGATCCGGCACCCTGTATTTGACCTTATCGTCGCAGACGACTTTGGTCTCGCAGCCCTCCATCCGCGCGTTGCACCGATGGCACAATTCCCGGTGGGGTTGGCAATACGATCCACAATTCCGGCACTCTGTTCGTTCGACACGAATCTGCCGATCCTCGCCCGCGGCTGGAAGTCTTTTGGGCGTGGCGCTGGCGCCTATCGCGATGACCACCCTGCGCGCAAGGTAAGTTGAGGTCGCTCCGGTATCAGTTCTCTGGGTGAATACTCTGAAGGAATGACGATCCTCCTTGATTTCCGTGCAGATCTCGTGCTCATGAATTTCGACCATATTATCGGCCATGATTCGTGTCCAGCGTTCGACGACAGTCTCCTTCTTCGCCGTTACGGCGCAGGCGTCGGCAAGGGGACCCTTGGCCCGCTTTATGTCGGGTTTGAAGTTTACGTTCTTCCCGGCTGGGTAGGCCTGAACTGTAGAGAGAACTTTGTTCTGTTCTATGCCAATGCATTTGAGCCCTTCCTGCCGGGCAGTTATTGCCGCCGACAGTCCAGCGGCGCCGACCCCGATTATGGCAACGGCGTATTCAACGTCCTCCCTTGGGCCTTCCCTCCCCAGGTCTTCCTTGATCCACTTTATTACCTCTGCGCCCTCGTTCACCGCATTCTTGATCAGCGGCACCCTCGAGACGTCGCCGATCACGTATACACCGGCGACGTTGGTCAGGAACGTTTCGGGATTTCGTTCAGGCATCTCACGCAGGGGGATCTTACGCTGCGTATTGACAATTTCGCAGGCGGCCGTAGGACATGCGGCCTGGCAGCCGGCGTCGTCCATGCACTGCGTCAGCGCGACGGGTATGGCGACTTCGTCGAAGGCCATCGCGAGCACATCGTGAGGACACGCCTCGATGCAGGCGTAGCATCCGATACAAAGCTGCGAGTCGATCTTCGGATACGGATAAGCCGGGAGGCGTGACGTTTCAGCATCAATCGCCTCCTCGGCTCGGGTCGTTGACGCTTCAGTTCTTTCTTTCTGCGGGAGCGTATGCAATGACTGTTTGCGCTTTGCATTGCCGATGTAGATTCCAAAGCCTCCGGCGGCGGCAAGCAGGACGATTGGCGCGGCCCAAACGTACCACGGAATCACCGCGAGCCTGGAAACAGAAGTCCAGTTCGAGGCGAGCTCGCGTTTTCGATTCACGCCGGCCTCGCCGACGGCCGTTTGCGCGGGAGTTTCGGTCGTGTCAATCAAGCTGCTCAAGCCCTGCGATCGCACCTGCTCGACAAGTTGCCTTCTCTGGGAATCGGTTTTGTTCGTGATAGCGACGGCGAGACCTTTGTCCTTACCGTGCTGCCGGTGACACGTGACGCAATTTGGTCCAATCGGTTCGATCCCCGCTGCGTTAAATGATACGCCGTGGCAAGCCTGGCAAGCTCCTTTGGGCGTATCATGCCATTCGTTCGTTCCCACGCTTCCTTTGTGGCAATACCCGCATTTCGTGTTGGCGTACGGATGGTCGACGTGGAAACGACTTATAGCCGCCGGCCCCACTTGATCCTTCCACTTTACCGAGTCATTCACCCGGATGTAGCCAACCGTCGGCGCACCATCGGGCGCTTTGTGTGGAGTGCCGAGTATTCGTCCTCTAAATTTATCTCGATCATTGTGACAGGACTTGCACGACTCGTTGTTCACATCTTTTGGGTGGAAGTCCGCGCCATTGTGCTCTCCGTGACACTCCAGGCAGCCGATATTCGAGGCTCCGTGCGCTTTCGATGGGGTCGAATCGAACCCTAGAGATAAGCCGGGTCTTGCCGGCACATCGTGGCAAGCGGTGCAGTTCCGTTGCATAACAACAAACGGCTGATGACAGTCTGAGCACGACGATATTGCGGCGCGCGCGGTTCCCCTCAGCAGTATCGCTGCGGAAGCGTGAGCGGTCGAAAGCGGGGCGGGTGAGAAAACATCTCTCCAGGCAAATAACGCGACGATCGAAACCAGGGCGACAGCCGCGATTGTGATCTTGAGGTACGCTCTTCGGTTCACTGATTTCAAATCGAGCGTCGGACGCCAGTTGAATCGAGCTTTACCGATTCCATAAATCCCGGATGGACAAAGCGGCGTGTTGAGGGCGATTTTGCCTGCCTCTCTCTTTCGCTTTTGCCAAAAGATTTGAAGCGCTTCCTGCTGAGTTCTGTCCATCGATTCAGTGGGCCCGGTTGCGGTGCGCCGCATTAATGCACTGACAGGCTGCCCTATCGGGGTCTTTAGAGGAAATATTGTGAGCTTTCTCTCTACGGAGATCACGACCTCGTGTTGGGCGCGATCTATGAGGAGAAAATACGGGCCGATCTGTATTACATCGCCATAAGCGAGCGCTTCCTCGGCGACAGTAATACCGTTGCGCAGCGTAGCGTGCGAATCGAGCGTATCGAGAAGCCAAAGCGCTCCGTCCTTCTCGACGATGATTGCGTGAACTGGAGCTACCGCCGGATCGTTGAGAACCAGGTCGTTTCCAACCCGCTGCCCGATCGTCAGCTGTTGTTTACGGATGAGAACATCATCCACAAATCTGTCGCTGTCTTTCCTTCTAACGCGGAACTGAGTTTGCACAGGCATGACGCGACTCCGGCGGCGATGGCGCTCACAACAATCACCACGACCAGTAAACAACCTGGACGATGTGAACGACCATCAGCGCGGCCATAACGTACACCGACGCGATGTGCGGCACGAGCCAGGCTTTTAGAAGTTTGTGAAGATGAATGAGCGCGTTTATTCTCGGCAGCAATGCGGCAGCGCGCACTGCCTCGTCGAACGCGGAGCGCTCCTGGATTGAGCTCAAATCCTTCGCGACCGTCTCGAATTGCTGGTTAGCAGAATCAACCAAATCATCGACGCTCTCTTGTTTGATAAACTGCCGAATTGTCGAAATCCCGGAAGCCAGAGTCGGCAAGACTTCTTCATTCACCAACAGCCTGAGGTGCTCAGAAACGTTTGACACTCGTTCAAGCTCCTCTTGCAACTCGTCGCGGCGCGCTTTCAAATCGTCCAGCAACAAAGGCGTCCCCTCGATTCTGGTTAGCAAGCGCGGCGCAACCTGATAGATAACAAGTCCGATGACTCCGGTGAAGATCGCGACGTCGAAGCTGACCATCAGCACCGTCGTGAGCCATCCGCCTGAGAGCGTAGAGCCGTGCAGAAGGATGATGAAACACGCAATCAGTCCAAGATAACAGTGCACCAACATCCAATACCTGAGCGGCCAACGGCGCCTGTCGTAGACTTTCCGCCTCAATTGATAAGCGCCCGCGCCCATCAGTGCGATCAGGCCGGCAACACCGGTGATCCACCGCAAATTAGGAAGACCCGGCAATCTCTGGCCGTACCCATAGACCTTGAGTCCTTCAATCGTTACCGCTCCCAACAGAACAAACAGAAAGATGCCGGCGAAATGAACCCATCGTTTTGTTGAATCACGCTGGTGAATGTTTCGACCGTAAGCATGAGTGGGATCCAGCATTCGCAGGTTTTCGATCTCTCCGGCCTCGGAGAAGTATTGGTCGGGCACGACTCGAGCCAGCGCGCCGGTCGGACAATTCTCCTCGCAACTGTAAACCTGCGACTTGCTGCCGGGAGGGTTCAAACGAGTTCGGTCGCTGCACAGGTTGCATTTGATCGCGAGCAGATTTTCAATCCCGGTGACCGGCTGAGGAGCAGGTTCAGAAGCAAGCCCCAGCAGCGTCCACATAGTCGGTTTACCCACTTTGGCCTGATCTGGCTCGTCGCAGTGCACCATGAAGATCGCATCGTACGGACACTGAGTGGCGCAGTCACCGCAACCGATGCACAAGTCAGGTGCGATATCGATCTGGCCGCCAGCGAGCCGGCTGATTGCTCCAGTTGGGCATCCAGTCAGGCACTCGGGGTCTTTGCAGTGCATACACGCTGCGGGTGCCAGCAAACTTTGAAAGCGCTTTGGCTTCAACGGCTCGAGCCGCGTAATGTGAGTTCCCCTACGAATAAGCCGGGACCGGCCGTGGACCTTTTCGCATGCCATCGAGCAATTACCGCATCGGACGCAAAGATCCATATCCATGATCAGCAGGTTATTCGCGTCTACGACTCCGGTGGTAATGAGGCGCTCCTGGCTGCTAACGATTCTCTCGCGGATCAGCGGACGTTCGGTTTCCACCTTTAGATCGGCTGGCGTGAACCGCCCTAGGGCCGATCTCAGCGCTTTAGCGAGTACCTTGTTCTGACGGAGTTGTATGATATTTATTTCAAGTACTTGTGTGTGACCCATCACTGTGACTGTATACGGATAGTTGGCGATACCACTTGCCCCCTCTATCCCCAGGCAATAGCCTTTGCCCAAAAAGTCTCTCGTCTTCACACTCGCCATTGTCGTGCTCCGGCTCACCCAACCCTCCGCGATGTAAAAGAGTCTGCTTATCGGGCTTCCTTCGGTGAACAAAACATGGCTCTTCGAGTACGCCTTGAATGAAGAAACTGCCTGGAGGTCGCCTTTCAAGTCGGAGCTCAAGCCTGCTCTTGATATAAAATCCTCCAGGGTTGTTTCTTTGCCATGCTCTCGACAAACGTAGTCGAGCTTGTCGGCGAACTTTGGCAGCTTGCGCAGCAAACGCACGGCCGGTCGCTGTATCTTGAGCACTCGTACTGAGCAATTGCGCGGGGTCTTGACCGTCGCCAGGCGCGGGCCGCCAGCCAGCATGCTCCTTGCGCCGAACTGATCGCCCGCGCCGAGTCTTTCACTTCGCGTACTCTCTCTATGGCCTTTGCCCGATTTCTCGACCTGACCCTCGACTATTATGTAAAAATCGTTGTCCGACCAATCTCCCTCGTTAATAATCGCCGTTCCCGGCGCGTAGGATAACAATTTCACATACGGCCCAACCGGTTTGCCCTTGTAGTTGCGTCCGTAAACGATAACCTCCAGGTCGATTTCGTAATCAAAGTGTTCGCCGGTCGTTGAGACCAGGTCAGACAACCAATCGACTCTTCTGATTGCGTCCAGAATATCGCGGCGGCTTTCGTATTCCGTTGGCGGGCGTTGTTGCGACATAAGTCCTGACTCAGCCTATGAGTGAGTACGACAAGGCGCCGGCCCGTGCTCTTCACCGATTTACTCTTGGAGGCGCGGCGCGCAAGCGCGAAGGCTCTTCGCTCGAATCACCGTCTTTCGGTCGGAACTTTAAAAATGCCACTAATAAGACGAGTCGAAAACTGGGGCAGAATGATATTTCGCGGAGCCGGGCGTGTCAAGAACTTTCGGGGTATACATTACTCTAGTTTTGCAGAAGTGTAAGCATCGATTTATTCGTCGTCACTCCTTGCTTTCTCGCCAGACCTCAGTTGATCTATACTGCTCCTCGGTCACAAATGGCGCGAGCCGAACGCGCCATACGCAGGAGTCGAGTGATGCCGATCGCTAGATTCTGCTCCGAATGCGGAGAACAAATAGACGTGAAGCGCCGAGCCATCTTTCCCGCGCGCTCCTTTTGCTCTCACTGCTCGCCCGGATTCAACACTGCTCGATTGATATTGGTGGCGTGCTTTGTGGTGTGCGCAGGGATCGCATTCGCGATTGGACGTTATACATCTAATCGAGACTCGTTCCAATTCATCGGGTCGCCGATTGACATCACCGCCGATCGAATCGCGCCTCCGTCCAGCTCAACCGGCGCTGCATCGCCACGCGCGGTCGAGCCCACGAAGCAGCCGGAACAACTGCTCATAACACCCAGCACAACCGAAGCCCTCTGCGGCGCACCGACAAAGTCTGGCAGGCCTTGCCAACGCAAGGTCAAGGGTGGCGGCTACTGCTGGCAACATCGTAATAAGGTAACGCAAACGAAGCCGCCCCAGCCTATCCGATAGACAACACCTGTCTCGTAGCCTCAAAGGTTCGCGACTCGCTCGAATAACTGCTGAGTGATTGCCGCCGGTTCGTCACTCGACAAACTAATCGATTCGCCTAATATCACTCTGACCTCGCCGCGGCGCGCGAACTTCTCTTGTCGCTTCTTCAACGCAAACAATCCCTCGATTCGCGCAGGCACAACCGGCACCTTCAGGTTCTTTGCGAGCAAACCGATGCCTTCCATGAACGGCTTCATCTCTCCATCCTTTGTGCGAGCGCCTTCGGGAAACACCAACACGCTGAAACCGCGATCCATGCTCTCTCCCGCGAAATCGAAGCTTCTTCGGAAACCGCTCTTCTGAGGCAATGGAAACACGTTAAACAATCCGACGACCAGAAGGTATTTGATAAAGCTTATGAACCGTATGAGCCAGCCCGTTCCTCGCGGGGGATGCCGCCAGCCGCGCAAGACCTCACCTTCCATGGCAATCGTCAGCTTTTGATGAAATCGCGCGGGCACCGCAAGCAGGATCAACGCCGCGTCCACCATCGCAATGTGATTTGAGATGAATAGCACAGGCCCGCGCACGTTGCGCAAATGCTCGCGGCCGACTATCGTAGCGCGACTCATCCATTGCGTGAGCGGCCGGATTACGAGGTAAAACATCGCGAGACGAATCCACGTTACAGGAAAACGCTGCGGCCACTTCGGATATTCATACGGTACGGCGGATTCGCGTGGGCCCTCGCGAATCATCTTCTCGATATCTCCCACCGTCGTCGCCGCCGTGAATGCCACTTCGTCGATGTCCACCTGATAGTGATCTTCAAGCGCGCTCAGCAACTCGATGCGCCCGAGCGAGTCTAGCTTCAGATCCATCTCAAGGTTTGCGGACGCGTCAACTCGCACAGGCACGTTGCCACTGACACGGGTGATCGTACCCAAAATGAATGATGATGGCGCGCGCTCGGCGTCGCGGTCTGCTGACCTCTGATCTGTGACCTCTGACCTTTGTCTTACCCTCTCAAGCACCAGCGGCTTGCGGATCTTCTGAGTTGGAGTTCGGGGGAAATCTTCCTCGGGCCAGATCGACCATCGCCGGATTTGCTGATATTGATTCAGTGACTCGTTCGCTCGCTTTATGACGAGCGCGGCGTCAGCGTTCTCGTCTTTGAGCAGCAGCACCGCGAGCGGCTCGTGACCTTGTGCAGTGTCGATGCCAATCACCGCGCTGTCGCGAACTTCAGATTGTGCATTGAGAGCCGCTTCAAGATCGTCGGGATAGATGTTCATTCCGGCCGCGGTGACAATCACATCTTTCTTGCGGCTCTTGAAAAAGAGATTTCCACTTTTATCAATCTCCGCAACGTCGCCTGTTCGCAGCCAACCTTCTTCGTTAGTCAACGATTGAGGACCGGCGTTCCAATAGCCGGACGAAACGTTGTCACCTCGCACCAGAATCTCGCCGCCTTCGCCGAGTTTCACCTGTTGCCCGGGCATGACTTTCCCGATAGACCTGCGGCTCAGATTGAAAGGGTGATTGACGGTAATCAACGAAGCGGTCTCGGTCATCCCGTAACCCTGAACGACTGCGTAGCCGAGCCGCCGCCAGAACGCTTCGGTCTCGGCCGGCAGCGCGGCGCCGCCCGAGACGAAGGCCCAGAAATTCCATCCGAACTCGCGATGCGCTCGGCGAAAAGTCCACCAGCGTCTGAGGAAATGCTGGCTTTCAGCCGAGGCGAGTTTCCGGTCGAGCACATCGCTCTCGCCGCGAGATTCAAAGTCGCGTTCGATCTTGTTGCGCAGTGTTTCAAGCACTCGCGGCACGGCCACGATTACCGATATGCGATGCTTGCGGGTTGTATCAATGACCTGGGACGGATTCAGCGAGTCTTGAAAGAAGATTTCTCCGCCGAGCAATTGCGGAACGAAGATTCCCATGAACTGGCCAAAGACGTGACTCAACGGGACCAGGTTTAGAAATCTAATAGGGTGAACGAGACGCTCGTAGCTGAGATATTTCTGAATCTCAGTTTCGAGCGGGTTGATGTTTGCAAGAATGTTCCTGTGAGTAAGGCACACGCCTTTGGGCTCGGCCGTTGTGCCCGAAGTGAAAATGATTTCGGCAATATCGTCTTCCAAAATCTCTTCCGGCACGAAGGACTCAGTCGATCGTCTCTTGAGAATGTGCGAAAGCTCATCAAGGGCCAATCGCGGCACGTACAACTTCAAATCGCGCAGTCTGTCGCCGCTGAAAAGAATGAGTTTCGCTTCCACTTGTTGCTGCACTCGCGCGGCGAAATCAGGCGAGCTTTCATAATCGAGCGGGACAACAATCGCACCGCGCAGTAGACATCCAAAGAAAGCGGCCACCCATCCGGGACTGTTCCCGGCCCAGAACAGCACGCGGTCTCCTTTTGAAATACCGCGCGCGGCGAGTTCACCTGCGACTCCAAACGCCGCAACCCGCAGGCTCGAGTACGACCAACGCTCGACTCGAAGTCCACGCCGAAGCGCGAGCGCGGTTTGCGAGCCGTGCGATTCACAGTCATCGAGAAAGCTCAACAGGTTTGTTCGCATAGGCCGCCCGGCTGCCGACGAGTCTCTCTTATCATAGGCAGCGCCCAACTCGCCTGCCAGCGGCGCGATTTCGGCCGCCGCGATCACGCAGGTCCGCGATGGATCAGCAACCGCGTTTGTGGCGGCCTCGATGTGTCAAGTATGATGCAGCGTCACGCGCAACAAGAACGCCAACGCTCGCCACGATGATTCCAGGGATTCTGGTTAGGCCTTATTTCACAATCGCTGTTCTCCGATGAAGAAGTCCGCGCTCAATGCATTTCAAATTGCTTCGTTCGTAGCGGGCGTCACGCTCTTTGTCTATCTGATAAAGCAGACCGGACTGACGACGCTCACGCAATATGTCGCGATGATGGGATGGGGCGCGCTTTTGATTCTCGGACTCTCAGCGGTGCGCAACTGTGCCCGAGCGGGGTCGTGGTATTTCTCAATCGAGCCAGGCCAGCGCGGCGTGAGCTTCTGGCCGCTGATGAACGTTATGCTCGCCGGCGAAGCGATCAAGTATCTGACCGCAACCGGGCCGCTCGTTTCCGAACCCGCAAAGGCGGCGATGGTCAGAAAAAACGTACCGTTGTTGCAAGGCTTCTCGTCGGTGGTGGTTGAAAATCTGATCTACTACCTGACCGTATTCATTTTTATGTTCGCAAGCCTTCCCGCGCTTGCCTGGCTCGCCGAAGTGCCGGGCGACTTGAAACTTGCGGGGTACATTTTGATGAGCGCGATAGCTTTCTCGATACTCATTACCTGGGCGGCAATTCGGTGGCGCTGGTACGTGCTCGCTCGCGCGTTGGAGCAACTCGCAAGGCTAACGGCCCGGCGCCGCAGCGAAGTTCCAGCGGAACCCCGGCGCATTGATTCGATAGCCACGCAGGTGCGTAGCGTCGAAGAGAACCTGTACACTTTCTATGAACACCGGCGCGGCGCCTTTTATTTGATCTTCTCTCTGAACATGGCCTCGCACCTTATCAACGTCGTCGAGGTATGCCTGATACTCGCCTTGATGAAGCTCCCCGCGACGATGTTGAATGGATTCGTGATCGAAGCGGTAACCAAAGTGATAAACCTCATCTTCTTCTTCGTGCCCACTCGAGCAGGTGTGTATGAGAGCGGAAACGCGCTGTTGCTTCAAGCGCTCGGAATGAGTGCCGCGGCGGGCGTTGCGCTTGCTATAATCCGGAAGCTTCGGGCGTTTGTCTGGGTTGCTTACGGGCTCGGAGTGATCGGCGTGCTAATGATTAATAAGAAAGGCGCAATTGAAAATTGAGAATTTGAGAATTTGAAATTGCAAATTGCGAAACGGCGAGACGCTCTCTAAGGTCCGCGGCCAAATTCGCTGATCTCAAATTCGCGATCTCAAATTTGCAATTTCAAATTTTCAATTCTCAATTTTCAATCTCGGTTTCATGGACAACCTCGTCATATCCAACATTCTTTATCGCAAGACTCGCACGCTGACTACGATGGCTGGCGTCGCGCTAGGCGTGGTTCTTGTGGTGCTGACGGTCGGGATTGCGCATGGATTCCTTCGCGATCAAGGCCGCCGAAACGCGGCAGTCACGGCCGAGATCATTGTTGGCGGTCCGGGAACCACTTTCGGCTTGAGCCTGAACCCGACGCTTTCATTGTCGCTCGATCTTGCGGACCAACTACGGGCGATCGACGGCGTTAGCGACGTAGTGCCGGTCGGTCAGTATTTGCACGGCCGCGTGATCGACGGAATCGATTACGCAGCGTTCACGCGCGTATCTGACCTGCGCGTGGTCGAGGGACGCCCGGTGGAATCGGGTGATGAGGCCATCATAGATCGAATCCAACAAAAGCAACGAAAGTCAAAAGTGGGCGATACGATTGAGGTGTTCGATCGGCCGTTCCGGATCGTCGGCATCTACGAGCCTGAATCGCTCGGCCGTATCAAAGTTCCGCTAGCGACCATGCAACAGTATTTGAGCCGGCAACTCTGCTCGATGATGCTGGTGAAGCTCGCCGATCCATCCAGGCAAGAAGAAGTCGCGGCGCAAATCAAACAACGGTACGAGGACAACAGCGTAGTCCTGACGCGCGACTTGCCGATACTTATAGCTCGCGGCACACCGGCTTTGCAGACTTTCTTGAATGTGGTGATCGCGCTATCGATCATTGTCAGCTCGCTGGTCATTCTGCTGACGATGTACACGACGGTGACCGAGCGCACACGACAGATCGGTGTACTGAAAAGCCTCGGAGCTTCGAAGTTTTGGATCGCGAGCGAGATCGAAAAGGAAGCGTTGTTGATCAGCGCCCTGGGAGTCGTAGTCGGATCACTGCTCGCAGTCGCGGGGAAATATTTCATCACCCGGCTCACTCCGATAAGCGTGGAGCTTGAAGCGGCGTGGCTGTTCTACGCTCTTGCGCTCGGATTGCTGGCGGGTGCTCTCGGCGCGTTGTACCCGGCGCTGCGCGCGGCGAATCAGGACGCGGTGACTGCGCTCGCTTACGAATAGGCAGCGGCGAACGGAGGAAAAGTGTACTGTCCAAGCTGCGGCTCGAACAATCAAGACGAAGTGAAGTTTTGCACTCGTTGCGGCACGAACCTTGGCGTCGTCTCGGATGCGCTTGCTGGGAGAACTACCGGCACGCTTGAAACGGACGAGCGTACGGTGAGCCTGCTAAAGGACTATTACCGCAGCCGGCGAATGACGATCATCGGGGGCGTGGTGTCCGCCGTCGCGTTGTTCAAGCTGGCTGGCCCGTTCCTGTTGGGCTTCCCTGAAAAAATGATTCCGATAGTTATCCTGTCGCTCCTGTTCTTATTCCTGGGTCTCATCGCATTCATCTGGGGACTGGTCAAGTGGAACAACTCCGCGAGCGAGATCAAGGCGCTTGGGATATCTCCGTCGAAGGCACAGGCACTCGCGTCGGCGGAGCAACCTCGCCTTGCGGGCGACCAATTGCGCGTCGGCAAATCAGCTTACGCGACTGACCCTATCGCTTCACCGAGCAGCGTCACTGAACAAACCACACATCTGCTCGACGAGGATGAGAAGACGCCGCGGCGTGAGCCTCACTTTGGCAAGAGTCATTGATCGGGCATCGATCGATAATCGTTCTGTGTTGCGTCGGGAAACAGATTGACCCTGCTCACAACGACTACGTAGAATCTTGTTATGAGTAAGCCACTAATCATCGCGGACGAGCCGATGACACCTGAACTTGCGCGAGCATTTGAGAACGCCAGGCGCAATCGGATGTGGTTCAATGACCACGTAACAGAGCTTGAGGTCTATAAACGTTACCGCGGTAAGTATGTCGCCTCGGCGGCTGGTGAGTTGTTTGTCGCGGATACTCCAGAGGAAATCCATCGTTTGCTGCGCGAGAAGTATCCAGATGAGGTAGCGCACGTGCGCTACATACAGCGCGAAAAACTGGATCGCATTTATGCGTGTCAACGGTGAATGGTTGATTTGTGAGGACAGAGTGATCAGGCCGACCGTGACTGGCGTCGTGCGCGCCCCCGATGGTCAGGTTTTTGAACTTCCTTTTCTCCTGGATGCCGGCGCTGATCGCACCGTCTTCAGCGCAGACTTTCTCAGTTTGCTTATCCCTCTCCGGAGCCGCGAAGCCGAGCAGATTCATCTAGCCGGTGTCGGCGGTCGAGTTGGCTCGATCACTGTAGAAACAACCATCGGATTCACCAGGGATGATGGCAAGGTAGTGACAATTCGGGGTGGATTCGCCGTTTTCACCGAAGGTGAAAGCGCTGAGTTGTCAGTGCTGGGCCGCGATGTGACCAACAATTTCAGCGTCATTTACGACTATCCCAATCGCGCGGTCTCTTTGCTCGCGCTCCCGCATTACTACGAGATCAAGAGCCAATCCTGACAACCATCAGATGCCTAAACGAACCGACATCCACAAAATCCTGATTGTAGGCTCGGGACCGATCGTCATCGGACAAGCTTGCGAATTCGACTACTCAGGTACTCAAGCATGCAAGGCGCTTCGCGGTGAAGGCTACGAGGTCGTGCTGATCAATTCGAATCCCGCGACGATCATGACCGATCCCGAAACCGCCGATCGCACCTACGTCGAGCCGCTCACGCCTGAAGCCGTTCGCGCCGTCATCGAACGTGAGCGCCCAGACGCCTTGCTGCCAACCGTAGGCGGACAGACTGCGCTCAACATCGCGGTCACGCTCGCCGAGGACGGCACGCTCGAACGCTTGGGCGTCGAATTGATTGGCGCAAAACTGGATGCGATCAAAGTCGCCGAAGATCGCTTGCTGTTCAAGCAGGCGATGGAAGAGATCGGCATTGAAATGCCGTTATCGGGCTATGTCAAATCGATGGAAGAGGCGCGCGAGTTGGCGAAGACCATCGGCTATCCCGCAATCATTCGCCCTTCGTTCACGCTTGGCGGAACGGGCGGCGGCATCGCTTTCAATGCCGAAGAGTACGAAGAGATCGTAACGCGCGCGATCACCGCTTCGCCCGTCCACGAAACTCTAATCGAGCAGTCGATCATCGGTTGGAAAGAGTACGAGCTCGAAGTAATGCGCGACCTCGCGGACAACGTCGTGATCATCTGCTCGATTGAAAACTTTGACGCGATGGGGATTCACACCGGCGATTCGATCACCGTAGCGCCCGCTCAAACGCTGACCGATCGCGAGTATCAGGTGATGCGCGACGCGGCGATTCGTATCATTCGAAAGGTCGGAGTCGAGACCGGCGGTTCGAATATTCAATTCGCGCTCAATCCTCACGATGGCCGCTTGATGATCATCGAGATGAACCCGCGCGTCTCGCGTTCGTCGGCGCTCGCGTCAAAAGCGACGGGCTTCCCTATTGCAAAGATTGCAGCACGTCTAGCCGTTGGGTACACGCTTGATGAGATCCCCAACGACATCACTCGCAAGACGCCCGCGAGCTTTGAGCCGACGATAGATTATTGCGTGGTGAAAATTCCGAAGTGGGCCTTCGAGAAGTTTCCTTCCAGCGATCCGACGCTCGGCACGCAGATGAAATCCGTCGGCGAAGCGATGGCCATCGGCCGCACATTCAAGGAAGCCTTCCAAAAAGGAATGCGCTCGCTCGAAGTTCGAAGCGCGTTTCGCGTGCCTCCGGACCTCGATGACACAGAACTGCGTCGACGATTGGTTGTGCCGTCGGCTGAGCGCGTCTACTTCGTGATGCACGCACTCACAATCGGCTATTCGATGGAAGAGGTTCACGATCTCACAAAGATCGATCCGTGGTTTCTCGACAACCTATCAGAGATTATCGAGCGCGAACGTCAGCTTCGACGCGAGAGCCTCGAGACGATCTCGGCGGCCGAGTTGCGCGAAGCCAAGCGAATGGGTTTCTCGGATCAACGCCTCGCGACGCTGCTGGCAACAACTGAGGACGAAGTGCGCAACGCTCGCATTGAGATGGGAATCCGCCCGGTGTTCAAACGAGTCGACACCTGCGGGGCGGAGTTTGAATCCTTCACGCCGTATCTTTACTCGACCTACGAAGACGAAGACGAAGCCAACCCGACCACAAACAAGAAGGTGATGATCCTGGGCTCGGGTCCAAATCGAATCGGCCAGGGAATCGAGTTCGACTACTGCTGCTGTCACGCGGCGTTCGCGCTCAAAGAAGCCGGTTACGAATCGATAATGGTGAATTGCAACCCCGAGACCGTTTCGACCGATTACGACACGTCCGATCGGTTGTACTTCGAACCGATAACGTTCGAAGACGTGATGGAAATCGTCGAACGCGAACGGCCCACGGGCGTGATCGTGCAGTTCGGCGGGCAGACTCCGTTGAATCTGGCGATGAGGCTGTTCAAAGCGGGCGTGCCGATCATCGGCACTTCGCCCGAAGCGATCGACCTCGCCGAAGACAGAAAGCGATTCGGCAAGTTGCTGGTCGATCTGAACATTCCTCAACCGCCGAACGGCTTCGCTACGTCGCTCGAAGGAGCGCGCGAAGAAGCAACGCGCATCGGTTATCCGGTGCTCGTGCGGCCGAGCTACGTGCTGGGCGGCCGCGCGATGCAGATCGTCTATGACGAAGCGAGCCTCGACAACTACATGACCTTCGCCGTCGAAGCTTCGCCCGAGCATCCGGTGTTGATCGATTCCTTCCTCGAAGACGCAGTCGAGATCGACGTAGACGCTCTGGCCGACGGCGAGCGAGTCGTCATCGCGGGCATTCAACAACACATCGAAGAAGCGGGCATTCATTCGGGCGATTCGTCGTGTGTGTTGCCCCCGTGGGGAATCAGTGAAGATCATCTCGACGCAATGCGCCGCTACACGCGAGAGCTTGCGGGTGCTTTGAACGTGATCGGATTGATGAACATTCAATTCGCAATCTGGAGAGACGCGGTCTACGTGCTCGAAGTGAATCCTCGTGCTTCGCGGACTGTTCCATTCGTGTCAAAAGCCACCGGGGTCCCGCTTGCAAAGATCGCCGCGCGCTTGATGATCGGAGACAAACTATCTGAGTTCAATCTACCGGATGAGCTGACCGTGGATCGCTTCTATGTGAAGACACCGGTGTTCCCTTTCGTGAAATTCCCGGGTGTCGATCCGATACTCGGACCTGAGATGCGCTCGACGGGCGAAGTGATGGGAGTGGCGGAAGGCTTCGGCAGCGCTTATTTGAAAGCTCAGCAGGGCGCTGGAACAAGGCTTCCTCGCGAAGGCCGAGTGTTCATCAGCGTGAACGAACAGGACAAGCGCGTTGTGATGGACCTCGCGCGTGAGCTTCACGAGATGGGTTTTAAGATCGTGGCGACTCGCGGCACACAGAAGCGACTCGAATCCGAAGGCTTGCCTTGCGAATTTGTCTACAAGGTCAACGAAGGCCGCCCGAACATCGCGGACCTCGTAAAGAGCAAAGAGGTTCACTTGATCATCAACACACCTTTAGGCCGGACATCTTTTTATGACGAGCGCTCAATCCGCCGCGCCGCGATTCAGTATTCGGTGCCTTGCGTGACGACGATGACAGGCGCGATTGCGACCGTGGCAGCGATTCGCGCGCTTCGAGAAGAAGAGCTTCAGGTGAGAAGTCTTCAGGATTATCACGCTCAAGCGGCGAGCAAGTGAGTCAAAGGGAGGATACTCGAATTTTGCTAATTCACGCTAGCGGGTCTTGAGGCCCTTTCACTCGCTTTAGCACACCGGGGGTCCAGGTATTCGATAACCGTTAGCGTTAATCATAATCGCAGTTATTCTAGTCATAAGTGAGCAACGCGCAAGGCTACTCTAACACTCGCGCAGATCGAGAATCAGCTGAGGCTCGTTGAGCGTATGCCGAATCAAGGCTTTGGTGGTGTGTTTCAAAAGTGCCATCGCCTGCGTCGGACTTTTCAGGACCGCTAGTTCCCCGTGTTCAAAATTAGCCGTGCCTCCGTGAGCTATGACGCTTCGGTACCGGTACATTCGCTTCCACACTGTATCTGCGTTGGCTTCAAATCCGCTGTAATTTATGGCGTCAGCGAACCGACGGTTCAGAAGCTTTAGCTTCGTCCTGACTTGCCGGGTGATTGAATCAATGGTATCGGTCGGTTTCGGATTATGTGTCAGCAAAGATTCAAGAATGCCGAAATAGCCCAAGAACCGTAACGGCGATGTGTGTGGTAGCGCTTTGAGATGCCTCATTTGAAGTAGAACCATGTGGAGATTGAGTACAGCGTGGTCATAATCTCGAAGGCTGGTGTAGATGGATAGAGCTTCCGAGACGGCGGCAGGAGAAACGTCAACAAGGAAGTCGCTGGTCCATTTTGCGCCCTCAAGCACGTGGAATAGGCGGGAAGGATTCCATATGATGCTCTCTTGCGGACCTGCGCCGAGATCGATGTGAGAAACAGTGAATCCAACTTCGAGTTCGAGGGAAGAAAGGTTGAATGCGTTCGTTAATTCGTTTAGTACGGCGTTGTTGCCGTTATACGCCACCACATAATACCGCCAATCCTCCTTTGGTAAAGAGAAGCCAACTCGTTCCAATCGGTCTACAGAAACCCTGTGGTCGGTGGGTGACGAAAGCGGAGATGCCTCCAATGGATCTTCCCAAAGCCCGTAGTCGAACAACATTCCCGCACCCAGTCTTTCAACAGTTCGTTTGATACCCTCAATTTCATCACCATTGGCGCGCCGCAATTCGTGCTCTTTCGCTAGCTGAAAACGAATCGACCTCCAAAAGAGAGCGAATGTTAATCATGAAAGCGTAATTCTGTTGCTTCATAACCTTCACTCGCATCTCAAACGCTGTCGACAAATCTACTGTCCGAACGCCGTACAACTAGTAGTTGGCTTTCGAGAATCTCAGATCTTTGATTGGCCGGAAATGTTTCTCGTTCTTGCTCACAAGTACCAAATCGTTCACGATCGCCGTTGCCGCTATCAGCGCATCTGCCATCGTCAAGCCGTGTGCCTTCGAGTAAAGCTTGAGTCGCTGGTGCGCTTCCCGTCCGATCGTGCCTGACAGCTCCTTGATTTCATATAGGCCTACGAAATTCTCAATGACCTTCTGATCTCTCTTGTTCCGCGCGCCGACGATCAATTCCATAGCAGAAACCCGGCCGATGAATAAATCGCCCGGCAACGC
>UEXS01000563.1_pt1 | contig 25332 bp, 17 predicted proteins | sample 4301141 | NCBI WGS metagenome assembly UEXS01 (sample SAMEA4773178, study PRJEB27434) | metagenome | biome: 2259; feature: agricultural soil; material: soil | place: USA | collected 2014-09 | depth 0.25 m
TTTTGGAGATTGGTAACCGTCGTGGTAATGCGAATGGTAGCGGCGGGAGGACTTGAACCTCCGACCTTGGGGTTATGAACCCGATTCAATCCTTCGCCGTTCCCTACTATCAAATGCTATGTAGTTCAATCCATTACGAATCGCAGCCGACCACGAAGTATGATTGCATACGGAAGTCGATGAGTTTGCATAGAAAATGTCCACACATTGGCCACAGGAGTCTTGACTAAATGTATGGTGTCTCAGAATCCCAGCTTCTGTTCCCGCGCGAAGTGGAAGGCCGGATCTTTCCCGCCTATTCGTATCACCATCCCCCACCGATATTATTGCGAGGTCACTTGCACTATTCCTAAACCAACCTTCCGTTACTATGACGCCGTTAGTGTCACTTGAACAGCGGCCAGCACTTTGATTAATAGACCGCCGGTAGTATGGCGTCTACAATTGTCATAAATTTGCTTGCGGGCGAAAGCTTTCAAACATTTTTTGATTGTTTACCTATCCATCATTGAGGACCTCAGAAACATTAGGGAATACGGGGTCACTGAGTAAGAGTTTTGAAACTATCCGAGTTCGTTTCTAAACGCACTATTTCGTTCCTCCCATTCCCTTAATAGTTGAACCCTGTTTCGTCGATCCGGCCGAACTTTGCGTTTGTTCTTATCGCTTCCATATCGCCAATTTTAATTTTATACACGGCGATGGGTGCCAAATTCCGCGATTCGGCTAGAAAGACCTGGGCATCAATCAAGGAGGTTACCGAAATGGATCAAGAAACGAAAGAACACGTGGAGGCCCTAATCCGAATAGGAGATGACGGTTGTCCTCATGCAGACCTGACCGACGAGGACTACCAACCGCGCCACAAAGCTGCTGAGGAACCAGTACCAGCGAAGAACTGAAAAAAGCCAGCGAACCTCGAAGCTTTGTTAAAGTTGTTAGCGAGTACATTAAACTTACTCGGACTCGACTTGGTAGCAGAATACCGAGAAGTCAAAAAAGCTCCGCCATACGGTCATGGCAGAGCTAAATCAGCTTTCTTCCCAGAGAAGAAAAACGAATTAATTTCTACCCCTCCTCGAAATAATCCACATACTCGTCAGGTCGAAAGCAATCCCATATAGGAGTCCGGTAGTGTGGCAACTGCCATTCCACCCTAATGTTGCTGCCGACCTCGCTAATCTCGCCCCAAGTCCCACTTTCAATCGGCATTCGATTCAGGGTTGACCAGATCGTACAAACCAAAACTACGCGTTGACCTGCTTCGATCGGCCCTGTTCTTTGGAATCTACGAAACGGGACTTGGTTACTCTCATCGTGGGACCCCTTGCAGTCCGGCCGCTCCTCGTGCGTGAGCTTGAACGCTAGCTGTTGTGGACCGCGTTTGCGTCGACGTTTTTCTTTTCTTGAGTGATGCTTTATTGTCGATCGCGGGTCCTGCTCTCGCAGAGAACGAGTTGCTTGCGGGGAGACTTGGCAAGACGACCCGACCGTTCCTGGGATTTTGGTCGAAGTTGTATGGGTCTCCCCGCATTCTGGAAAGGATTTGTCGAGTGCCCTCACTATTCCGGCAGCCCAGTAGCGATCGTGGACTGCGGACTGGTTATCGAGGAACAGCAAGGCGCGCTTGTATAGCTTCATCAGCGGCTTTGGCCAAGCACGGCTCAATGAGTGTCGTGGGTGGAATTCACTCGACCTGATAGCCTGCCGGATGTTGTGCAACGCTCCCGGCACGCTTTTGCTGTGATTGCAAGTGAAGACCGTACCGTTGGAATGAACAGCCCTCGCAATTACTCCATCCGCATCAGGGTTGCGGCTGAAGGTAATCTCGAAGCCGCAGAATGTACTCTTAGTTAGGCTTCCCATATCTCCTCCAAGAGAAATGCGGTCAGAGAAAACAACCGGGGACCAAGACACACGTTGTCCTAAGTCCCTGAGCTACGTTTTGCTGGTTGTGGAAGTTGAAGTTGCTACAGCGAGGCGAGCATCGTTTGGATTTCTTCTGTGGACAGTTGATCGGGATGGCTACCATCAGGTAGTGAAATCGCTTTGACCCAAACCTTGTGGGCGAGTCGCTGCAGGCAGTCAACAGTAGTATCACGGCCGGCTTCATCACCATCGAGCAACAGCGCCACCTTGTCGAAATGCTGGCAGAGTGTTGCCTCTTGCTCATTCGACATTGAAGAGCCAAGCAGGCTGACTACAGAATGGGCGCCGGCTTGATGAAGCCTCATTGCAGCAAAGAAGCCTTCGACCACAATCACCCGCTGACGAACATTCAAGGCTTGAAAGCTCTTTGGGATTTCCAGAACGCGATGGAGATTCCAAAGCAGACGGCGCTCGTCGAATCCTCTCTCGCTTGGTGGGAAGAGATACTTGGGCTCCGCATCATCGATGCTTCGACCGGCGTAGCCGACGAGTTGGCCTTGCTCGTCATGAAGTGGAATCACAAACCGCCCAGAGAAAGTCCCCTTCGAAATGCACAAGCCCGCACCAAAGTGTTCCAACGTCTCCGGGCTCAGTCCTCTACCGAGTCCGTAGTCGTGCTTACAGTCAACGCGAAGTTGAAATGGGAGCGGTGGATTGATCGGACCGGTTTGTTCTGTGTGATCGCTCGTCGCTTGTTCCTCGCTCGGCCTCGAAGCAGGTTGACTCTCCCCTACTCCGAACCACGACTGCAGCGTCAATGCAGCGTCTCGGACGGTGCTGTTCTCCATCGCGGCAACGAAGTCAAGCACGTTGCCTTTGGCCTTGCACGAGAAGCACTGGAACACGTTCCGATTGAGGTTGATGTGAAAAGTCGGCTCCCCTTCTCCTCTGTGGATAGGACAGCGACCTCGAAGTTCATCCTTGCTTCTTCGCAGATCGCGTAGGCCGTAATGCTCAACAAGCATTTGCATCGACACTGCGGCCTTGATCACGCGGAAATCGACCCACGTTTTCTCCATACAGTAGTCCTCCTTGTCATTGCTGGAATGGTCCGCCTGATTAGACAGGACCGTGTGCGCTAGTAAACCCAGCATAAATGATCCTCAAGATTTGAGCAAATGACATAATGTATGGAGTGCTACAATAAAGGGTAAGGCTCCTGGACTCTTCCCTGTGGCTAACCGATGTCTGTCGCTAGGGTGCGGGCACCGGGTAAAGCTTTCGCCCAAGAGCTATTGCTATAGGAGGTTTGAATTGCTTTATGCCCTAGAAGCAACCAAGCCGAGAGGAGTAATCCAGGAGCCCGACAACTCCTGCTCGCCGACTGGAAAGACGGTTGGGCCGAGCAGAAAGTTCGAGGGCTCCGAATCAGGATATCCACTGGACCTCTGTGTATTGTATGGTATAATACGGTTACGCTGATTGCTCTCTTTCCTATTTGGGTAGACCCACTAGACCGTGTGTAAACAAGTGTTGCGACCACTTCGTCGCACTTCTCCGCACTGTGTTTAATCGAGTGTTAAAACCGTGTCATATCAGGTGATAAAGCTGTGTCTGATCGGGTGCTAAGCCGTGTTGGATCAAGTGCTAAAACCGTGTCATATCAGGTGATAAATCCGTGTCTGATCAGGTGCTATTTCTGAAAAAAACATGAACAAAAGGGCCACAAAGCCAATAAGGATTATTGAAATGATTAATCTTAAAACACAACAACAATGGTTAATGGCGGCACCGCCCAGAGAGGGGATTGTTGTTGCACATCAAAACCTATGTCGGCTGAATTGATTCCACTCAAAGCAGGCCAACATGCGGTCGTCTTGGTTCCCAAAGCCACCACTGATCTTCCCTTTTTCTATTTCACCAAACAGAAGGCGAGCCTACACCAGAATATCGATTATCAGGGCATTGACTTCCAGGGAAGACCAATGCGCTGGCAAGTCTTTCCCAACAACAACCCAGCTATTGGTGCCCCAGGCATTGATGCACATGAGGCCTGGATGCGACTTGTCAAACCAACCTTCGACCTTTACTCAGCCCAGGGCCAACCCGTTGAAATCCTGCCCCTTGGCAAGCTTCGCGAATCTCTGCGTAAGGTCGGTTGGGGAGAAGGAGGCTGGGAGGCCAGACGCCTCCTTAGGGCACTTCATCAGATCGGCGCCGCTTCTTGTGTCGCAGACCTGTGGATACCAATGAGGGTCGTCGACACAAAAGGGGACGCCGACTTCCAGCACATAAACGCCACCTTTTCCAAACTGACGCTTTATGCGATTGGCAGCAAACATCTAACCGAGGAACAGCTGCAGCAGGGGGAGTTTAATTTCAACTTCGACTTAGATGATACGCTATACATTCAACTCAACCCGATAGAAATTCAGCTTCAACAGAACCAGCCTCAAAGATGGGTTGATGCCCGATATCTTTTCTCCGTAAAACCAGCTGCTCGACGCTGGTATGAGCTCGTGGCCCCCAAGATTTTTGGAGTGGTGAAGAACAAGGGAGAGTACTGCGAAATTAGGTACTCGTGGTATATCAAACATCACCACACACTAAAGCGCTACTATGAGCGTTATCGCGTCGTGTTCCAAATGAATCGTTTGATTAAGGACCACATCGATAGGCAATACATTTCAAGAATCGAATACCGAGCCATCAAAGAGTCCGGTCAGGAAATTGATTGGATAATTCGCTATTATCCAGGAGAAGGAGCAAGACTGTCTATCGGCCGCATCCTCTCTCATCAGTACAACAAGCCCCCTTCTCTACGCGAGCACAAGCCGGTCAGTATTAAGACCATAAGAACACAAGACGAGAATATCGGAGAACATCTAGAGCAGGGTATAGATCGGACCTTGCTCGTCGAACTTACTAAGCGAGGCATCACCGACAACCAGTCCCGCAAACTTCTTTTCGCTCTTGCCGAAGATCAACACGTCCTAGATCAGATCGAGTGGGGTGACAACCTTATCGCCCAAGCGCCACCCGGCAAGTTCTACAACCCCGCAGGCCTTTTTGTTCAGCTGATCAAAGACAATGTGGTCCCGCCCTCCAGCTTTGAGACCAGTCGCCAACGGAGTCTCCGGCTGCAAGCCGAGGAAACACGCGAACACGAACAACAAGAGCAGGCATTGCTCCAACTGAGTTACGAAGCTTATAAAAAACGAGAGATTGACGACTACGTTGCTTCGAACCCTGGCGAATACCAGCAATACGCTCAAACTAAGAAACAGGACTTATTAGGTAAGTATAAGAATCTGTCTACATGGGATGAGCAGACTTTGGACCGACTGGTTGAGACTAGCGCGCGAGCGGAGATAGCAAAGAGAGTGTCGTTTCTCACCTTCGAAGCCTTCCGTGAGGAACGGAAATCCCAGCTTTCTACACCCAGCCTACCGGCGCAGGAAAGTAATGATATTGATCAATTCCTGACGGTCTAAGTAACCAACAACTCACTACCATATTTGGTACATACACTAGTACATACAAGGTATGAGCAACTCGCTGCGCCGAGTGCCGCATAAACACTGGCTCCCGCTGCCTTGCTCACCGCAGGCTCCAATCATTTTCCGCGCCTCGGCTAGCGCCGACCGGCCTAGCGGCCTGGCGCGGCTCGCTGACCGCTGCGGGGTCTCTGCGCTACCGCTTGCCTTCCGCTATCGCTCCGGGCCGACCCAAAACGATTGGAGCCTGCACTGAGACTATCGGCAGCGGGCAGAGAATCGAGCAAAATCAAGAAAACTAGCTACGAAACCAAACTATGCAAAACGCGCAACAACGCTTACGCAAATTCAGCCGAGATCCTCATGCCGACGCGCGACTCGCGCGTCGCCGGCTCACGTATACTAGCCTTGCTATCATTGAAACTATTGAGCGCTACCGGGTAATACCGACGTCGCTGCTCATCACGCTTGTGGGCGGCAATCCACGAAATGTTTATCGCCACCTACAGGTTCTCTACCACCGGGCACTCGTCAACCGCTTCTGCTTCTTTGGAACAAGCGGCCGCCCGCAGGAATTTAATTACTTTCTAGACAATCCAAGAACACTAAACCTTCTAGCAGCGCATGGAGACGTTGACCCGAGCCGCCTTGATGTCGAAACGGTAAGGCACAACCGAGAGAAATGGACTCCGGTATTTGGAGAGGATGCGGCGGCAAACAGTGAGATAGGGGAGTGGGGAGCAGGCCCAAACGAAGTCAGTGAGGGTCAACGCTATTTTCTCCGGCACGAACTGATGATCAGCCGTTTTCACGCCGCCCTTGAACTGGCTTGCAAAGCCTCACGCGGACGCGTTGCATTGTTAGACTGGCGGCAAGGACCAGCGCTCTGGAATCGAGTTGAGGCGCCGAGGATTGCTCATGAAGGTGGTAAGTGGACTGAGACCGATAACACCGAACACATTGCGCACCGACCCGACGCGCTCTTCAGTCTAAAGCGCAGTGATGAGCTTGAACCCAGATACTACTTTTACGAAGCTGACCGAAAAACATCGAATAGCACGCGTCTGGTAAAGAAACTGCGTGGGCACTTCTTCTTCGTCGTCAGGTACAAGCGACAACTGGAGGCGTATGGCATAAAGCGCATTAGGGCAGTACTCATTGAGACGTTAGATACAAAGTGGGCTGAAGTGTTACGGCAGGTCGCGAGACACCCGGTGGTCAGCGGTCACAAGGCTTCCGAACTATTTTGGTTTACTTCATCGGAGTTCTTCGCCAAACGAATCGCGAAGCAGGTTGGAGGGAGGACGAAACGAACAACTCGCCTTCCTTACTTCCTCGAGAATCCACTGGTCATATTCAATAAGCTGTGGCTGACCCCGTTGAGTGAACTAGGCGATGCGCCACATTCCTTAATCGATTAAGAAATTAACTATGCGTTGTGAGAAACATCGAGTTCGTCTGCGCCAGGTACGTGAACGAGGAAGATTCGTTTGGCGCTGCCCATATTCGCATCAACCCCGCTACCAGGAAACAGGCTCATCAACGAGACACTGCAACAACTGTGGAGCGAACTATCCCCAAACCGCCTACCACCGGTGCTAAGACAACGACACCAGCCGATAATGCAAGCAGTGGCTTGCTTCATTTATCGGGCCGGAAACGCTCCAATCCGATCGCGCTATTGACCAAAAATACCAGACAGAGCGATTATTTTGGCACTCTATGCCTGCTGCAAAGCGAGAATCTCTCTTGGCGCTCAATGAGCACGAACGACGCGATTGCATTTTCTGCCACTTAGTACCCACGCGCGCCAGAGAAATACTGGCGGAAAACGATAGCTTTTTCGTAGTCTTTGATGAGTTTCCGGTCAACAAAGGGCACGTGCTGTTCATTCCGAAGAGACACATTCTTACGCCGTTCGAGTTAACCAGAAAGGAAGGCGGTGACCTAGTTGAATTACTTTCGCTGGTCAAGATCTCCCTGGACGAGCGATTCCAGCCAGATGGCTATAATGTAGGGGTTAACACGGGGCAAGCGGCCGGCCAGACAATCTCTCATCTACATATTCACCTCATTCCTCGTTATCAAGGGGATGTAGAGCAGCCACGCGGCGGCATAAGAAACTTGAAAGAGGCATTGATTCCTTACTGAGTCTCTTCAGGACCCACATCTTGTGATACACTTCCGCAGCAACGCTGTCGCGTTCTGGTTGGGGCCATCAAATGGAAGCGATCAAGAAAAGGCTGCGAGAAGCTTCGGAGTGGGATCCGCAAATTGCAGGTGTTCTCCATGAGCTGTGGGTTTTTGGTATCGATCAGGTTAGTGATCAACACGCCCGTGACGCACTTGTCTTCTTTCTTACAGAGGTAGCTCCGCTTGAGTTCTTTGTAGCACCAGCTTCTCGCGGAGCGCACCACCCTAAGTGGCAGAACCGAAGGGGCGGCATCCTTCGGAATACAGTTGAATGCTGCCTCGGCATCGATCGGAAAATGCGAATATTCCCACAGCTTGTAGATTCAAAGGATCGGCCAAAAACAGAAGATCGTGACATTCTTTTGATAGCTACCATACTGTCCGACACGTTTAAGCACGTCGATATGGAAGGAGACTGGAAGAACTACGCCCATCATCGGATTGCGGCGCAAAAGTGGCTGGAGGCAGCGGAGAAATTCGGGCTGCCTCAAACCTTTTCGGACAAGACATATGACGCAATCTTTTGGCATCTCGGTAGGTTCACACCAGAATGGAAATCAGCGCAGAAGGCAGACCCAATTCGGGATTTGACCCTCCATGCTTTTGTTGTGCACATGCTCGACATGGATTTTTCAAACAAGGATCTAGAACGCATCTTCATGCCAAAATCGTCTCTAGGGACAGGAGCCACAGTGTCAGCGCGGGCCATGAGAATTCGGTGCCTAAGGGCGAGGTGAATTCGCGTCTAGGAACAGAAGCAACAGTGTCAACGCGGACCTGTGAAACCTCGGCGCCACGCACGGACGAGAATCTCGAATTCATAAGAAAAGAATTCGAGATAGACCACACTTACTACGTACATCTAGAGACCAAGTTAGCTGGCTTAGTTACTTTCTATTTCACCTTTCTTGTTGGCACGCTATCGGTCTCCTATTACATATTAGTCAGTCATGCCTTTAACGAAATTCGAAGGCCCTCTTTGGCTGGTATCGCAGTAGTATTCTTCATTCTAGCTTCATTTATCCTTGGTATGTATGGCGAACTTCGCACTAGGAAAATAAGGACGCTAGAGCAATTGGCGATCATTCGTGATCTGTTTGCAAAAAACACTGGACGAGATAAGCACGATATCAACGATAGCTTAGTGATGGTGAAAGGAATTGAGAAATGTCCACCTTATCTGCGGAGGCCCAGCGAGGATTGGTACACGATTCTTTTCATGATTTTCCTTAACAACACCTTACTGTTCGCGGGGTTGACTATCGCGGGGATAGGATACTTGAACGCTGAAATCGGCGGATTGACTCAGGGGAAAAAGATTCTTGCCTGGGCATTGTCTTCTCTGGTTATTCTGAGCCTCTATGTGTTCTTTTCATACCGTCAGTACCGACGCATTACCTTGTTCGCATATTCATTCGATTGTGACAGAGAAGTTCGTTACGGAAAACCGCGATATGACTTCTTCAAGGAGCTTGACTTCTTCAAGAAGGTCCCTGAGTCATGGTTTGACAAGTTGGCCACCTTGATTGAACGAAACAACCGCGAACGATTGCTGAACTTCAGCGCGCAGAAATACGGGAAAAAGTCTTAGCGATCGAGTTGCCCTCACCGAACCAGAGCTACCAACCTCGACAGAAGTTCACTCTCAACGAACGGGACCTGTGCGAAGTTAATCCCCGCCTCTCCTTCCAACTTGGCCGCAAGGTGACCTTTACCTAACAAACGCTCCGCGCCCTTTTCGCCTAGCGCAATATCCGAGGTCCCTTCGCCGTCCACTCGAAGGACGAGTCGATTGCCCAAGTTGGCTCGGAGCTGCATAGGCATTACGTGCGCGTCGGGCCTTTGGGCAGCGAAAACCAAAAAGATCCCTGCTGCCCGCGCTTTCACTCCCAAACGACTTACGATATCCGAGACGGCATCCCCGTACTCCGCTGTCATCATCCACTCAGCGAACTCATCGTGTACTATCCAAAGGAACGGTAACCGCTCCGAGGTATCGGATTTTGCGTTCAAGTCGAAAATGTTTGCAACCTTGTTTTCCTTGAGCACTTTGTATCTGCGATCCATCTCGACGACGAGTTGATTGAGAGCTGAAATCGCAGCTTGTTGGTTGTCAATGACTCCCTCAAGTAAGTGTGGTAGACCTTCAAACGCGAAATAGTCGACACCGAGTTTTGGGTCAATCAATAAGATTCTTGCTTGTGCAGGCGTGTTGGTGCAGGCGATGCTCAAGAGTATGTTTTGCATTAGCACCGACTTCCCACTACCGGTTGAGCCTGCGATTAATGTGTGGGGTGCGTTCGCCTTCGGCGACAGGAAAAGCAGATCGCTGTTTTCCTCCTTTACAGCAATGAGCAATTCATAGTTACCCATGGAACAGTCGGGGTTCCAACGTTTCCACACTTCGGGGAGGTGTAGAATGCGACGACTGGGTCGGGCAATCGCAATAGCCACAAGTCCAGGTTCCGCGCGAACTGAGATCACGTTGAGACCATGCGTCGTCAAGAACTCTGAACGGCGCTTCACAACCTGGTCGACGGTGAGATTAGCGCTCCCTTGGAACTTTAGCAGTGCCGCGTTTGGCGTGAGACTCCTACTAACAAGCTTTGAGTGCAGTTGAAACTGCTGTAGGGCTCCCCTGCAACGGCTGTCCACCTGCCTTAACCACTCCTCATCCGCCGCACTGTCCTGACTGGCTTCCCCATAATCAGTTAGCAACTTTCCGATCGCCGGATAAGCCCAAGTACCTGATGACTCATCCTCAACGCTTTCCACAGATAGGCTTGGCGACGGAGGTACTGCCGGATCGATGCCTGATGGTGCAGGCGTGGATTCCAGTGGTTGGCTGATCACATCTTGCTTGACATCGGACGCTTTCGGCAGAACGTCCCTTGCTTTGCGTTTCTGTACGAATTGCACGCGGGCGGATGGCGAGCGGTAGACCCGTTTGTCCCAAATGTTCTCTCCAGCGTTGTCTTGTCGTAATGAAGTTGGATCTGAGTCACTCCAATAATTCAGAACTAGTTCGCGTGTTCGCGCACGCGAGAACACCTCCTGATAGGAATGCTCAGCCGCAGCAACCGCCACGAAGTCTGAGCATTCAGGACCGTCAGGAGGGCCAGAGACGAAAATGTGCGAGTAACCTCGTAGGTAAACAGCACATTGCCCTTCACGCACGGCCCTGCGCCAGGCCGCCAAGTCAATTGGCGAAGTCGCTGGAAACTGAATCCCGTTAAGCATGAGATCCGAGAAGCGCGAAAGCCAAAGATCGCGGTCAAGCCGTTTGGGGTCGCCAAAGAGCGCGTCGTCTATTCGATGAATCGTGTCCCGGAGCTGTTTCTGTGACTCCTTCCGCTTGATCGCTAGATTGGAAGCGTCGATGTACTTCGACTCGGATATTACAACGGAAAGTTGTAGCGTTCCGTCGATCTCCTCGGGAGACATCACGAGGAGATCTGCGATCTGCTCTTCTCGCTGGCCGAGCCACTCTGCATAGTCGTCAAGAAAGTACCAGCCAAAGCGGCGGTTCGCGCCAAGTTCATGGCGAATTAGGAACCGGCTGAGGACCACTCCAATCAACTCGCTGGCACTTCGACCGCGCTTCGCCGCACGAAGCACGATGTCCCCGGAAATGTCGTTTGCATCATTAATGAACTGTTCAGCGAGTTCTCGATATTCACCGTCACCTAGTCCGAGATTCAAGTCCTTCAGCCGGCCGAGAACCATTGATCTAAGTAGACTCAGCGGTGCCGTTGAGGAAATCACGACATTTCGCCCCTGGGTTGTACTCTGTTTGTACCGTATGACCTTAACGTTCTGATTCAACAATTGGCGACGGTCAAGCAATTCGTCGTAGTTCACAACCCAATTGCCCAGATTGTGGATCTCTTTGAAAATGCTGCCGGTGACGGGATCGTTAAAATCTAGCTTGCGCGCGGGAAGTAAACGCTTCGTTTCATTTCCATCCCAGTCTCCCTTTATGAAGGTGGTAATAGCTGTAATGAACGACCAGCCCTCCCTGCTACGCGCAGGGCAGCACAAATAAACGACCGATTTCATGTCATCAGCCGCAGACGGACGGCGGCGTGACCAGCGTGGAGGAATTAATGTCACTAGCTCTAATGGTTCGCTACTCTCAAAATACCAGTCCAAAGTCGCGTGTCGAGCGATCACGTCTTGCAAGAACACAATGTCTCCCGGCGGCCCGTCTTTGGGATCCGGAACCGGGGCTTGGTCCGCCATGATGCCGATGCGAAGCCTCGCCATGAAATCCTTCGCCGCTTCGCTGGAGACAAATGAGTCTGCATCACTGTCCGATGATTCGATGATCTGTTCGTACAGCTCACGCAGCTTCGGCCCATCACGGTGTCGTAAGATAATTTGACAGCGCAAATCGTCTTCGTCCTCGTGAAGTTCACTCATACGGTCCACTAATTCATAGGGCAAGCGCGCTGAGTCACAGTTGTACAACACCACCGAAAGGTTGGCGCTCTCGTGCGGATAGAGCAAAAGGAATCGTTTCGTTAGATCGAGAATTAACTCCGATGTTTCTGAGGGGTCTTCATTGGTGTCGTCAAGGCCGTCGTTGCTGATCACCGGACTCTCATGAAGGCTATAGTCGAGATAGGAATCGGTCAGTGTCAGGAGCTCGGGCTTGGTTCCCTGCCAGCCCAATACCACCTCAGGATAATATGGATGCGAGAGTTCACGCTCGAGTTCCTTAAAGAACAGCGCCGGATCACCGAAGACGACCGCGTCAGCGGTCAAAAGGTGCTTAACAAGAGATGCTACTTGATTTGCCTTGTTAGACATCGCGGCAAGCCGAAACGGATGCCATGGTGCAACGAGAGCTGTAACCCTACCGCCATCGACCGCAACGGTTCCAATTTCTAGCAACGGCCTGAGTAGCAACTCGCGGTTTCGGTCTCCCTTTGCTTCCGTGCAAATGCCCTCTAACAGCGCTCCGTAATCTTCGACCTGCTTGATCATGTCATCGCAGCCCAACCCGTCTTCGCCGAACCCTGAGATCGACGCCGTGTAGCTCTGTAAGAAGCTTTGGAAGAGGTTCAGCAGCTTTGAGGCCGTTTCTTCAGATACAAGCCCTCGGGCTTGAGCCTTCCCAAGGTTTTCAGGCCAAACCAACGAGATGTCATTCTCTTTCTTATAAACGCCAACAAAGGACCCTCGGTCCTGACCGTAGGCCGCGTAAAGGGTCTGCACATCGCGCATGTCCAGAGATTGGAGACGGCCCTTCGTGCTAACAGGCTCGCGACTAACACGACTATAGACCAGCGGATGCTCCACGAGACGGGCCCAGTCTCCAGGAAGTTCGCTGGCTATGGCAACCGGATCAAACTTCCATACCATCTGCTTGTGGAATGCTAGAGCCCCGCCCGTTGGGAGTTCGACATCTAGCTCCAGGAGGAATTTTAGCTGCAACGCGGACTTGGCAATCGATCTGTTCACGTACGGCCTAGACGTCTTTCGCCACTGATCACTAAGCGACTCGAAGTTCATCAAATCGCCGGTATCCCACGAGACCTTGGTGCCGAAGATGTTCTTGATCCCGCGATACCGACGCGCGAAGTAAAGGCCCGCATCGATGTTCAGGTCCTTAAGGTCTCTCTTGGTTCGGCGGTCACTCGTAATCCTCAAACGACGTTTCGAGGCCAGCAGATCCTCATCGAAGAGTGACCTCAAGCACAGCGCGACGCCCGCAAGGAAGTCTTCGGATTCTACCGGCGCTCCAAATACGAATCGATCCCACTTTGCCTTAAGCGATGGTAACTCTTTAAGTTCGTTCCGATGCCGGCCGTAGAACTCCTCATCTTCCTCTTGCGCCTCGATCCGTTTAGCATCGCTGAGCCTCTTTAGATAATCGCGCTCGTCATCGGTCAACATTCCCGCTTCCCGCTCATCGTAGAACTCAAGAGTCGCTTTACCGAGATTGAACTTCTCTCTCCTAAGCCCGTCAAAGAGCGGCTGAACGAACTCCCATTCGCAGCGCGCCAGTGCGGAAGCCTCCGAATTCCAACCGCTGTTAGCACGAATGAAGTTTTCGATCGTCAGGTGGAATTGGTCAGGTATTGCATCCTTGACTTTTTCAAATGCTCCACGGAGGTCGTCTTCTAACAACAGCGCTTGAGTCGGGGTTTGTTTTACCAGATAGCAGGCCCGTCTCCTGATGGCTTGTGTGTACAGAGTCTTCCATTTTGAAGCGTGACCGGCTGTCTTTTCGCTCAGGCTAGTAAAATAAGTAGTATCTTTAGGAATGCGAAGGGCAGGAAGCGCAAAGCCCAGCGCGTGAAGAATAGGGTGACCATCTTCAATCGCTTTCATCGTCTGCAATACGTATTCAGCATATGTATCCAGAGAGAAGGACCGTACCTCGAGTAGACTTTGCAGAGCCTTCACCCACCACTTCTTGTGTTGATCGACGATCGGAAGCTGCTCGGTAGCCAAATTTACCCAGAGTTCAGGCTGTGACTGAAGTTGAGGGCCGCCAACTGGGACGAGTTCCTTCAGCGACTGCTCCTCATCATCCCCGGTATTCGCGACTAGTAAGGCAGCTTTTTGACAGTCGGCATTGCGGAAGTATGTGGTGCGTTCTTTGGTTAGAATCTCTTCAGGGAGTCCCTGGTCGCCAACGAAATGCAGGGGAAGCTTGATTTCAATTGATGGCGAAAGACTAGGGTCACTTAGGATTGCTTTTGCTACGGCAGCGGTCTGGTCTGCGGTCATGCAGTCGAGGAGAAAGCGCGCTACCCCAGTCGGTTCATCCTCAACCAGCCGATTACGAAGGTAGTTAGCGGCCACTCTGCCGATGAGTTCATTGGTTGTCATCGACCCTCCGTCCAATAGGGGTTAATGACATACGCGCAGCCATCGGATAGTCGCTTGAGCAATCCCAGACTGGCGAGCCGCTGTTCCAGTCGGCGTGAATTAGCCTGGAACGCCTTCTTGTCGAGCTGATCTCTCGCTAGGACCTGCTCGGCCTCTTTGTCTCCAAAGACGATTCCGTATCGCCGAAATAGTGTGTCGAGAAACTGATGAAGTTCAGTCCGCTTCTCCACCGTCGCAAAGAGAAGCGTTCTAAGAAGAGAGTCGGTAGGCGCGTACCGGAGTTTGAGAGTGCCCCTCCTGGAAACGAGTCCAACTTCACGTCCATAGTTCCGGTGAATGTTCGCAACATGCTGTCGGTGGCGCTTCATGGCTGCTTGGCGAAGCGCTGCAATCAACTGTTGCGGATCCCTCGGACCCTCGTAGTCTTCCCCCCAACGCGCCCTATCGCGCAGAATGGCGCTGCACTTTTCAAACGAATCACTCTCGCTCAGAGCATTCTGCCAGTCTGATGAGTTTTCGATATTCGAGATGAAAGCTTCTACTGCCCGCGCGGGCAGGAGGTTGTTTTCCTGATATAAGTCGCAGGAAACCTCGCGGACCAGAGTCTTCTTCGGTACGACAACTTCGCAGATCAGGTTAACGCCTCCACTCAAGCCCAAAGACTGACGAGACACTGTCAACTGGTACTTGAGCAAATGCAAGCCGGCCAGATTCACTAGGTGTGGCAATACATCGAACCCGGGAATGCTCAGTCTTAGCGTGGCGAGCCAATCGTCCGCGAGTTCATTGAAGCATTGATGGCTTGTGTAGGGCAGAAAGGCGTTAGCGCGTTCCGCGCTCATATGGTCATCATCCGCAGGCTGGAGACATTTAACTATAGTGTCCCAAGTGGCGTTGGTCTGTGACAGGCGCTCGCTCAGAGCCGCTCGCAGTTCAGCTTTGCGACTCGCACGACACAGCATCAGATATAGCATTTCGCCAGTTCTGCCAAAGAACCGTCGATCGTTCGATCCGGCATTCTTGTCGAGGTCTTCGTACAGGCAATCTTGCCCATATGGGAACACGAACTTCGACGTCCATCTCTTGTTGCTGTTCACTTCTAGGCTCGTTGATCGGATCAAAGAGACTATCTCGTTAAAGTCTTCGAACGTGTGAAAGCGAGCTTTGAGATAACTAAAGTCAGGATGAGCTATCCCTTGAGCCGACTTCATGCGTTGGAGCCACTCGTCCCAGCGGCCCTCGTCAGATGGAAAGTTCAGTAGGATTTCTGGCAGACGTGGATTGTTGAAGAGGATATTTCTCAAATAGAGCCGCTGGGCAGCACGATATTTCAAAGTGTTAAAACCGTTCGATTCTTCGAATGCTCGGCCCTTCTCCAGCTCGTAGTGAAATACGTTTAGGAACTCGAGCAATACCATCCAGGGCAACTGCTCATCGTATAGCCGGTGACCCCAAATCGCTTCGTCCACCCACATCGAGGAGGATTGGTCGTAGCTGTCAGGCGGAGGAAGTGACTCAAGCAAAGCGGTCATGGCACGATCTCCACAAATCTGGGATCTGGCATTCCCTGGTCTGTCAACGCAAGTAAATTTACTCCAATTGTGGAACCGGATTTCTGCTGTTCGCTCTCCTGCCGTTTCATGTAGGCAGCGATTAACTGACTCTTGAATGCTAAGAGGTCCTCATAGCATTCTTTAGAAAAGCTTGCGGGTAATGCACCTTCCGACGCTATCCTGGACAGGAACTCGTAGCGAACGAGCGTTAGATTGAAATTCACGAATAACTCGGGAGTGAAGTAGACCGAGAGCAATGCACGGGAATTTGAAGGATCAAACTGCAGCAGGATCCTCTCACCTTTACTCGGATCAACCGAGACTCGATCGAGGAGAATGCGGCTAACTTTCGATTGAGAATAATTGCCGCTGGTCGCGAGATAGAGTTCGCGGTCGCTATTAATGAACATTCCGGTGAAGACCCGGTTGAGCCCCTTCACTAGACGCGACAGGATTGGGCGTTTGATGCTTGCATTCTTCTTTAGTACCTCAACGACAGAATCCAAGTACTCGCCCGCAAACTTGAAGACCGTCAGCTCCCAAAGCTTCAGCTCCTCTTCAGCTTCCTTTGGGACTTTGAAGAACAACCCCCGTCTCTGACTAACTAGCATCTGCAAAAAGCCTTGTGCGCGTCGCTCGCTTTCACTAGTTCCTTCAATGTATTCTCGCTTTGCCGCGTAGTAGCTCGAATCAGCGCCGTAGAAGTCGTCCTTTGCAATGTACTCGTCAAAATAATTGGAAAGATTCTCGTCCCCCTCGCCAAAGATAAGGAGGTTGTCTACTCGATTTGAAGTCTCGTAACCAATCTGAAACCGTTCAAAGTAGTCGAAAATCGTGATCGACTGTCGCCGTAACTCGGACAGATTACCGCCAAATATGTTGCTATAAAGACTCGCCTTGTAGACGGTCCCGGCCGCAACTATCTTTGGAACGTCACTTGGTACCATCAAGTGATCTTTCACGTCCGGATGTCCGAGCAAAGCGTTTGTTAGAAGCAGTAGGATTTGTCGAATCGGGACATGAAGCCCGTTGTAATCGGTTAACTCTAGCAGCGCTCGAAGTCGGGATTGAACGAGAGGTGTCTGGAGCAATTCGTAGTTCCGCCGAATCGGGCACTTCGCACCGAATAGCTCGTTCTCCTTGTGATTCTCCTCAGTGAGTTCTCGCCACCCGCCGTGACCCAGGAATGACTGAACGGCCCGGTCAAACAAGTCGGCTGAGCTAGTTCGACTCAGATTGAAGAATTTGAGCCTGACTCCAGTCCGCTCTTGGCGATCTTCTACAAGCAAGTCCTCGAAGAGCTGCCGTGCCCGCTCGACATCTTCTGTCTTTGTCAAACGCCGGAACGACTCGACAAGCTGCCCATCGTTCGCGGCCATCAAAAAGACTTCGTTTGAAGTCGGGTCAAAAAGAGAGCTGCAGAACCTGTGAAGAAGTTCCTCTTTGTCGGGTTCCCACTCTGTACCCTGTTGCGGCGCCCAACTGCTCAGGTCACGAATGAAGTGCACGTGGACTAGGCGGTAAAGGCCAGGGTCTTTGGATTCCGGCCAAGCAATGCGATCCTTTGGATAAACAAACTTTAGACTCAAGTATGGGCTGTCTGAAGCCCATTCCTTCTCATCACCTTTGAGAGCCTTCCAAACCTGACGACAAAGGTGCGTCTTTCCATCTCCGGCCGTGCCGGTCAGTATCACCGACACAGGATCGACAGTCGCTCTGCTGAAGGAACTGACGACTGGCATCTGCATCGGGTGCTCGAAAAGAATCGGAGCAATCCCTAGTCGGCGAGACGATCGTTGGATCGTCTCGTCGTACATGTTGTCATTCCGGGGAACCGGCCCGTAATGACGGAGAAATCGAAGCCATTCACTCATTAGGCTAGTGCTAATTCTCTCAAAACGGGCTGCAGTGCCGACTCCACTGCAGTCAGGTTCGCGCGTCGCTCCTTACCATACTGAAGCATTGGATGAATTACAGTACCTAGCATAGTTGCGTGCGGAAACTTCACGTCCATATCGCTCAGATGCCCTGTCGGCACCTCACTTTGGAGTACGAGCCAAAACACTTGGCCGAGCTGGAATACGTCGGACTTCTCGTCAATCCAGCAGTCAAACGAAAATGAGGGCTTACCTCTTAGACCAAGGCACTTGTTTGTGGCTTCAGGAGACAAGAAGCCAATCGGGCCTATACGTTCGTCAAATGTATCCAGGTCTTGGTCTTCGATACGATAGTTTATTAAACCCAAGTCGCCGAAGAGAGGTCGATCTCCGCGCATCAGAATATTGTCGGCTTTGATGTCACGATGATAGATACCCAACGCATGAAGTCCTTTCAGAATCCGCAGAAGCTCGTTGCAGAGGAATATTTGTTGAGGAAAAGTCAGTTCGTTTTCTTCCAAGTAAGACGTTAGGTCTGAGTCCGCTTCTTCCATTGCGTAATACTTGAGCCGCTCATGCCCGGATTCAGCACGCAGCTCGAGTTCTCCCGGCTCAACGATCCGAATCACACAATCAGAGAAGTCCGAAGTACTAGCAGTTGTGAGCGCGCCGATCTCTCTTTCAAAGCGCTGAACCCGTTGTTGCTCCCTTGGCCGGCCAGTATCCAAGGGAAACTTACAGAACTTTATGACGTATGACTCCTCGCCGTCCGGAGCGACTGCCCGAAAAACACTCGAGTTTGTCCCCCGCGGGCGAATATCGGCCGTGTCCATAGGCTCTAAGAAGAATTCGTCCTGTTCAATGAGGAGGATATTCCTCTCCGCCTCTTCCTCTAGCTCCACTCTCCGGCGTCTTCTGCTAAATCTCATGGTCACCAAAATCAAACTCGTAGTTGTGAGGATCACGAATTTGCAAAGGATTTAACGTCCAAAAGCTCCCCGTCTGGACAAGGTCATGTGGACCAAGGCGAAAGTAGGCAAGGACAGCCTCTTGAACTGGCGTTGGGTTTGGCTCACGGTTTAGAAGCAATCCTACGAGTATGTCGTGCCTTGCTTGACGAGCGGTCTTGGAGTTCGATTGAGTCACACAATGAAACGCATATTCTCTCAAGGGCTCGCACTCCGTTTGTGAGGGACGAATGTGAGGCCCGACCTTCACCAGTACTTTGTAAAGGTGCTCTAGGGTCTCTGGGTCGGAATCGCGCACAGTGTGGATAAGATAGAACAGACTGTAGAAGTCGTTTTTTTGTTTGTAACGAGTGCGAATGATTGGGGTGATGTGGTTGCATCTGCCAAATATTGCCATTTGCTGCTTGAACGCCTGTTTGAGCGATCGAAACGCCGTGAGGTTAATGTCGTCTTCATAAAGTTGGTCTACTTTTTCCTTCTTATCGCTTATTCCAAACCTCATCAGTGCAATCAGCTCCGAAACGAAATCAACGTCATTCATTCGAGCCGAGCTGCTCTCCTTAAACAGACGTAGTGACTGAAGTACCTCGTCATCGGCGCATTCGAGAATGAGTTTGAGAAAATTAGTAGTAAAGTACTCAGCCTTCTTCAACTCCGGCCTATTGAGCCGGAGTCCAGCCGAATTAAGAAGCGCATAATACGACTCTATCGACTCGTTATCGTCAACTTTCGTAACGACGGTGATGCTTAGTTTGTAGTCGAGAAAACGTGCGGCAGCCTGCGTACGCCTCGGACTTTGCTGAACGCGCCTTTCAAAGGTGAGGTTCTCATGGTCGGTAATGAGGTTCTTCTCATAACCTAGAATCGTCCGCGCTCGTTGTTGCCCATCAATCATCTCATAGCAATGGTCGTCGGTCTTTAACAGGAAGAAGTTAGGAATTGGTTTGCCGGTCAGAATGCTTTCCATCAGCTTCTGCTGCGCCTTCGCCGTCCACACCGGGTTTCTTTGATACGGCGGGCTTAGGTTTAGATGGCCAGCATCATACACGTGTATGAGTTTGCGTATAGGCCATGTGTGCGTCTCGTATTTCATAACGCTATAGCTGGCAAATCAAGCACGCTCTTGGCTCATCCTCATCGTCTTCCATTTCTGCCAAGACTTGGACAAGTCTCCTATTCCCACGCTTCTTTCGGTTTCGTTCTTCAGACTCTGACTGACGGTGTTTTATTGCAGCGATGTTTTCCGGTTTTCGAAGCTGAACTAACGGCATTCCTTGAATCCAGGTGAAAGTCTTTCCTGCCTCTTCGCTGATCTTCTCGTACTTCTGGGCTTCCTCGAATTGGTCAGGGTGAGTTTCCATCAAACGTACCCATTCAATCGGCCGTTGGAAGAAGCAGAAGTAACAGCCTGAATGCGTACGGCCCCACTTCAGGTAAGGAGGCAGACCGATACCGCTGTCTTCCAAGATCTTCATTACCCCCGCTAGATCGATGCCGGCTTCTTTCAATGGGAAGACTGCCTTAATGTTCGGCTTTGTGCTGATGTATCCAATCCGGTCCTCGTCTGCACGAATACCAACGTAGCTGATGACCGGATCATCTCCCACATACGCCTCGAATGGTTTTAGCTTAAGCAACTTTGTGCACCACCGCATGTTGGGCGACGGGAGATAACCGCCGAATACCTCCAGCCAGTGATCGAAGCCCGCTTTGGCGTTCAGTCGAACGATTTTCTTACCTAAGAATGCCTCTACTTGATTGAGATACTCATACGTTTCCCGCAGTTCTTTGTCAGTATCACAGAAAACGTACTCCATATCCGCCACGCGATCACGCATATACAACGCTAGAGCTGTACTGTCCTTGCCACCTGAAAGGGAGAGAATGTGTCGCGTCGGTTTATTCATCTCGTGATTCACCTCCGTTCTGAAGGCTCTTCCAAATTGCGCGTGACGCAGCCGCTAGCGCCAAGCGTTTGTCGCTAGCTAAGAGATTCTCGAACTGCCTTTCGAGTTCGAACACGCGCTGCCCTTCATCACTTGTGAAGTGCACTACTTGCTCTTGCTCGATACCACTGGACTGAGTAACGGCAATACGTACGCCAGTGGCATTCTTGGGAGCACCTTTGCTTGAGAACAGAATGCTTTCGACCCGATGAAACTGCGACGCGAGTCGTGGAAGTGCTTCGTTAAACACATCCTCCTCTGCATCGTGCCACTTTGACGGCGGCCTGAGGGCCAGATAACTGCCTAGAGATTCGAGCCAATCTAACTCTGGAAGATTATCGTCCAATAGGCGCAAGCAAAATGCTCGCAGCTTCGGTTCGGAAACCGACAGTAGCACATATTCCACACGGGAGGCCAGTAGTGTTCGGAACTGATTAAGACTGCCAGGCTGCATGAATTCTTGCTTGACTCGTACCCGGAGTCTTTCAATTAGTTCGGGGTAAGCGGCCCTGAGTTCGTCGAGCGCGGTCTTCAAGGCTCTAACGAACGGCTTCACCTCGGTGCCGCCCGCGCGCGTCGAAACCGGCTCGAACCCGCAAGCCATCGGCAAGTCTTCGAAGACGAGTTTAGTTGGTTCGCGAGCGTTGAGAATTGTGTCGCGAACCGATACCGTCGTCTGAGAGAGCCTCTTGGTATTCAGAACATAAGTCGGGAGCTGGGCGACGAACACGCATAGAGGCTTCACTACATCCAAGAGCTCGACGCGCGTCGCGTCGCGTCGCTTCAAGTCAAGCACAGAAACCAACTTGTCCAGAAGCGCTGCACGAACTCCAGCGATTCTACAATACTGGATCTCGAACCTTTCAGGTGCCTTTGTGAGCACGAGCATCGTTTCTCCAGTCATCTCGCGGAGAAACGTTCCATCTTTGTAGAACGCTATGTCCTTGTCGTGCGCCACCGCGAATACCGTGAGTACCAGCGGGATTATGCCGTCACGCACTCCGTACGGTGGTCTTCGCAGATCTTCGAAAAGCGAGGCAACGTTAACGCGAGTGTCTGGAGATTCCCGAACAACCTCCCGAATCCGACGCAGGACCGGGAGCACATGGCATTTGTCCGCTCGATGATGCGGCTCAGCGATTACCCAGGATTCACCCTGCGCTCGATGAAGGCCCGTCTGCTTGAGGACTGACAGGTACACCGACATCTCTGGTGGCTTCTTATCGGGGTTCATTCCTAAGAACGCAGAGTGTGGCTCCGTAAACATCCGCTCCACGAGCCGCATACGAGCAGCGGCTGCCGCCGAACTCAGGTCTCGCCGATTGACCAGTTCGTTCTGAATATGCGGAGCCAGCGCGTAAGTCTCGTCGAAGATGCGTGACAATTCCCCAAGCAACTGGCGCGCGTTACTTATCTTCAACGCCTGTCCCTTATGAAACCATTCAAGCGTTGTTTCTACCCCAAACTGCTTTATTCCCAGGAGCGTCTGAATGCGCTTTTCAAGCTGCATCCGCACCGACTGCCTCTGCCTCGATACTTCCTCTCTTGCATATTTGTCGGCGTTCAGCTCCAGTGTATTGGTTGCGATCCAGTCCCATCGCTGAACTTCTTGCACCAAGCCCGCTAAGCTGCTCAGCGGCTGCGGCACTCCCACAAGCCAGTTTGACCGTTGCTGGAGTTCCCCTAGATTTGCGAATGCGAGCGCTTCCGAACGCTCGGACACCGTTTCGCAAAGCGGGACGATGATGAGTCCGTCTGCATCGACTGGCCCGATGTCGAGAATGCTGGGCAAGTCTGCGACCGAACAGTAACGGACTTCGTAGTAACGCAAGTTGCCAGTTTCAATATAGTGCCGCCGGGCAACCACTGGTCGGGTCTCCAGGTACTCCCTCATAAGAGGCGCAACGCTGCGTTGCGCCGTAATCGCGCGGCGTGATTCCTCATATGCCTTTTCGAGATCCACTGAGGTGTGCGGCCATAAACAAAGACCTCGCGCTCGTCCGCGATCGTAAATAGCGCGCTTGTCTTTGCGCAATTTTTGAAGCGCGGTGCGCACGCGACTCTGCTGAGCAGCATCATGACCAGCGAAAGAACAAACAACTGCATCCTCGGTAGCAACCAAGTCGGTGTCGTTCAATAAATTCAGGATTCCTATAGTCTTTAGGATTTTCACGAGCAGTTCATCATCCGTCGCAAAGCTCTCGATGACGGAGTCGATCAAGTTCCAATGGCTTCTGTAGCTGTTAGCGGTGAGTCGATGGCCAAAGTTTGTTCGTACGTAATCGTAGAGGTCGTGAAGAGAATAAGGCTCGCTGTCGTGAAGTGGTTTCTGCGAGAATGCCTGCAACGCGAATGGTTCGTTTGACAGCAGGAAACTAAAGAGAGATCTCTCATTCTGCCCGAAACGTCGAAAGATTCGAATCAGTACGGGCAGGACGGTCGGGTGCAATGGGTACACCTCAACCGCAATGTCGACCAACCCCTTCGTTGCTGTCGGACCGTACCATCCTAACCCTACAGCTCCCTGCATAGCCTGCTTGATTCCACTACCTTTGGCCTTCGGAATCAAATCCGTCCGCACATTCAGCGCTGATGCAATGAGTTGTGCAGTCTGTTCTAGCGGCTGGTTGAAGACGATCTCTTCAAACCGCCCAGCCACCTTTTCCCACTCGCGCTGGGCCGACTGATTAAGGTGATCTGCGTAAGCATCAAAGCCTTGATGTAGTAAGCAAACGAGAAAGAACGGCTGAGCTTGGCTCCGGCATGCAGCTTCGGCAAGACGTTGCAGCAGAAATACATCGTGTCTCTCGGGGTGAATAGCGGCGAACTCCAAGAACTTTCCGAGCTCGTCAATGATAAGGAGGAGACCTTTGCCGCTCGACCTATGAATCGAGAAGCTCACTCTATGAATAAGATCAAGGATTGCATCGTCGGTAGGTTCCGAGGGGTCTTGTTGCAGCGTTTCAATCTCGCTAACAAGTCTGTGCTTAAGTGAAAACTTACCAGCTTGCATCAGCGCTTCTCGGAGCGCCTGCAGGATGGAGATGGTTAGCGGCTGCCGAGTACAAGTCACCAGAGCCGGCACGAACTCACGCCTGGGAACTGCGCGCCTCCGCACTTCGGTGGCACCACGGATGTCTCGAGGAAGAGCCTTATCATCGCCGGCAAACAAGTGCGCAATAAGTAATGCAAAGCTGGATTTCCCACTGCCGTAGTCGCCCGTCAGGCGCCACGCCCGTTGTGCAGACATCGGCTGCAACCCGTCTGCGAGGCGATTTACACAAGACCTCGCGAAGTCAGTGACCACGTATCCGGAGAAGACATTGGGGTCGCGAAAGTCTCGCTCGAGGTTGGCTGAGCGTAGAAACCGATTCTTCGTGCGCAAGAGGTCAACAATGCGAGTTTCAGTCATACCTTGCTTCCGCTCCGTATATTCTTCTCAGCGATCCCATTTCGTCCAGAAAGCGGTTCCGTCGAATCTGCTGCAGGTTAGAGTGCCCGTAGATGAGTGCGCCAGCCGTTTGGCGTTCTAGGCCATCGAGGCGATTGAGGATATCTTCTTCGGGCAGCTTGAATACCTGACCGGGGCTTCCGTGACCGTGCGCCACCTGATGGAGGGAGAGCGTCTCCTCCTTCGGATGCCTTCGCCACCAGAAACTGTTCAGGCAGTAAATGAAAAGATCTGCCGTGATCTCGTCTTTCTCTTCGCGGCGAAAGGCATAGATCGTTTCGTGCCTGCCAGCCACCCTATCCAAGTCACGCTCTCCTACGCGGACGACTAGCTCGAGTTCGACAAGGGGGCAGTCAAGATTATCTTCCCGAATCTTTCCCTTTCGTCCACGTGTAGGAACATAAGTATGTAAGAAAGTATCAAAGTGCTGTGACAACGATGTCGGCGAAACGCTGTCGTTATGATTTGATGCTTCGCGTTGAAGAGCCTTAAGGACCGCCGATGGAACGATCTCGGGTTCCTGCCACCGGTTCAGTAAATAGTCCCAGGCTAGGAGCGGCGTTTCGATATGCGTAGCTAGATTCCAATGGAGCAGCCACAGCGTACGGATATCCTCAAGAAAAGGGTCCAGGCCGTGCTCTCCAAGCAGGGTTGTTGCGAAGTCGGTCAATTGCAATTTACCGTCTTTGGCTCCCTTGCTCACGATGTCCGTGGCATGTGCCCAAAACCGGATGCTTCGGACCATGTTCTTACCGACCCCCAACGCAACCATCGCCTCTTCTTCCTTTGACAGGAGTCTTTCGTCGACCTTCAGGCAATGCACAACTTTCGGCAGCCACGCATACCGACAGCTGAAGCTTTCATGACCCGATATCCGGTAGGACACTCGTTATTCCTCCGCGTCAAAAACGAGGTTTACGTTGCGCTTTCGAATCCGTTTGACAGCCAAGTAGACTGTTACGCTCTTGTGTCATGCACGGCAAGATGAGCTCTCGGCTAGAAATCTAATCAAGATATAGCATAGCACGCACGCGAGGCTACCACATACTGCGGTGCGGGTGCGCGTCACGATTTTGCGCGAGTGAAGCCTTCCGGTGTGCGGTAGCGCGCTCTCCCAAAAGTGGTTTGCTTCCAA